>Ga0182021_10000676_pt1 | contig 37408 bp, 33 predicted proteins | sample 612E3MmetaG_FD_120493 | JGI IMG/M metagenome (GOLD analysis project Ga0182021, IMG submission 120493) | Permafrost microbial communities from Stordalen Mire, Sweden - 612E3M metaG (Illumina Assembly) | ecosystem: Environmental > Terrestrial > Soil > Wetlands > Permafrost | place: Sweden...
GCCGATGAGGTTGTCCTTGTTGCGCGGGGTGAACGGCACCAGCAGCAGGAACTCGGGCTTGTCCTGGCCGGGAAGGGAGGCCATCACATAGGTCGGCGTCACCGGCTCCACGCCGTTGTTTTGGCCGGTTGCGTGACGCGCCAGGTCCCAGAGATCCTCCTTGTTATAGAACGACTGCGGGTCCAGCATATGGTATGTGCGATAGATCTCGGCCTGAACGCGAAACAGGGTCTCGGGATAGCGCGCGTGCGCCCGCAAATCCGCCGGCATGGCCGACGCCGGGCGGAACAGGTCGGGGAAAAGACGCTGGTAGGCGTTGATGATAGGGTCGTCGGGCGCGAAGATGTACATGTGCGTTTCGCCGTCGTAGGCGTCCACGGTGGCCTTCACGGCGTTGCGTATGTAGTTGACGCTGCCCATATCGGGCACATCCACGGGGCGCGAATACGGATGCGCGTCGGAGGTGGTGTAGCCGTCGATCATCCACACCAGCCGCCCGTCGTCGGCGATCACCAGGTACGGGTCGGTATCCCACTGGAGGAAGCCGGCCAGCTCCTGGACGCGCTCGCGCACCCTTCGGTGGATCATCATGCGGCTGTTGGGCTTGAGATAGTCGGTCAGCAGAATGTTGGGCTCGCCTTCGCGGATCGCCGCGGCCATTCGCATCGCGAACGAGGAAATCGGGAAGCCGCCTTTACCCTCGTAGCGCGAGGTCACGTTCTTCTCGCCGGAGGGATAGTTGAACTCCTCCTGCGCCGTGTCCACGAAGACTGGTTCGTGGGCCACTTCGCCATAGTAGATCTCGGGCCTCGTCAGCTTGAGGCTCTTGGCTTTGACCACCGGCGGGGCGTTATCGATCAGCAGCACGGGCAGGCCGTCGGGGGTGATCTGGCTGACTCCGGCCAGCACCAGGCCGTAGCCGTGGGTGTAAATGAAGGCGGGGTTGATCCAGTTGGCGCGCGCGGCGGGAAGCTGGCTGAGATCCAGCTCGCGCGGCGCCAGCAGCACCTGGCGATACTGGCCGTCGATGGTGTAGCGGTCCACGTCGCTGTCGTGGAACACGTAGTACGGGCGCAACGCCTGGATCTGGGTGACCGTGTCGTGGAAGGCGCGCCAGTCCCAAAGCCGCACGTTGTCCAGCGTAGGCTTGTGGTGCGCCACGTCGATGGGGGCCTCGGGCCGCGCCTTGAACTCCACCTCGCGAACGCGCTGTTCCAGACCGTAGGCGCTGCGCGTGGCGTGGATATGCGTCTGGATGTAGGGGCGCTGGAGCGAGATTTCGTTGGGGCGCACGTAGAGCGCGGAAACCGCCGGCGGCACCAGGAAGGCCACCACCAGCGCCAGCGCCATGGAGGCCCCCAGCATCCAGCGGCCCATCGAGACCAGCGCGGCGGCGGCCAGACAGGCCAGAATCAGAAGCCATTGCAGGGGCAGCCCGAAGTTCTGGTCGACGTAATCCACGCCCACCAGAAACGTGCCGTGCTCGTTGTAGAGCATCTCATAGCGTCCCAGGAAGAAACGCACAGCCACGGCCAGCAGCAGCGCCACCGTGGCGCCGCGCAGGAAGCGGGATTCCAAACCGCCCTCCAGACGCAGAAAGGTGAAATCCAGCTCGCGGGCGTCCTGCAGCTCGGAGAACTTGTGCCGCACCTGCCACCCGCGCGCCGCCAGCCAGTAAACCACAATGCAGACAATCGCCAGCGCCAGCGCGTAGCTCCGCAGCAGTTGGTAGAAAGGCAGGTCGAACAGGTAGAAGGAGAGCGGCTTCCCGAAGATGGCATCGCGCCACACCGTCGCCGCGGCGGGCAGTCCGCGCGACCCGGCAAAGCGCACCACCGTCCAGGTGTCGATTGACGAGGCCGCGATCAGATAGCCCACCAGCAGAAGCGCCAGGGCGCTGATGCGCGCGTAGATGCGGTGCTCGCCCAGCGAGGTTCCCGCGAACCTGAGGGCGCGCGCGTGCGAGATCCACAAAACCGCGAACGCCAGCAGCGTGGCCGCCGCGATCGGCGCCAGGTTGTAGTAGAGCATGCTGAGCCACGTGTGGAACTGGCCCAGCTCCTTCCACCATTCGATTTCGATGGTGTACGAGGCCAGAACGCGCGCGCTCAGAAGCGCCAGACCGAGGATGACGAAGAATGCGATGCGGAGTGCTCGGGAACCGGGGCCCCGGCGCCCGCGTCCAAGTTGATACGGCATGACCCAAGCGTAGCACCCGCGGGGTGCGCTGGCGTCGCTGATCCTGCTAGACTTAAAGATTCCCGTCCTGATCGGGGTTTGGGGTATGTATTGAAGGTCCGCGTCCTAGTGCTGTTGATTGGTGTGTGCGTCTCCATGGTGGCTGAACCGGCCGCGGAGGCGCCCAATGCGATTGTCGAGAACTACTGCGCCGCTTCGCTCGGCCAGGCGCAATCCTTCCAGGGCGCCTCAATGGATGTGGAGATCCAGGCATCCCTCCCCAAGCTGAAGAAACAGGGGCGCTTGCACGCCCTTCGGCGCATCTCCGCGCTGGGCCGCATTACCTATGAAATGCTGCGCTTCGACGGCGACGGCACGGTCAAGAACCAGGTGATCGCGCGTTACCTCACGGCCGAAGCCGAGGCCCAGAAGAGCCAGACCCCGTCGCTGGCCGTGACTCCGGCGAACTACAAGTTCAAGTACAAGAGCCGCGGCCGGCTCGAAGGGCGCGACGTCTATGTGTTTGGGGTGACGCCGCGTCAGAAACGCCAGGGCCTTTTCAGTGGCGATCTCTGGATCGACGCCGGCACCTACCTGCGCGTGCAGGAATCCGGGTATCTGGTGAAGAGTCCTTCCATTTTTCTGAAGAAGGTCGCGTTCGTAAGAAAGTACGAAATTCGGAACGGGATTTCGGTGCCCCTGCAAGTGCAAAGCGTAGTGGATACCCGGTTGGCGGGCAAGGCGGAGCTGACCATCGACTTCACCAATTTCTCGATTGATAGCGGCAAAGAGGCCGACCTGGGCGATGCCGGCAACCACTAGCGCGATTGAGAGAGCTGATGAGAACACTGTTTCTGAATCCGCCGTCTTTTGAAGGGTTCGATGGTGGCGCCAGCTCCCGCTGGCCGGCCTCGCGCGAGATCGAGTCGTACTGGTATCCGGTGTGGCTCTGCTATCCCGCGGGCATGCTCCCCGACAGCAAAGTGGTGGACGCGCCGCCCCACAAGATTTCCATCGGGCAGACCGTCGAAATGGCCAGGGATTTCGAGCTGCTGGTGCTCTACACCTCCACTCCCGGTTTCCACGTGGACACCAAAATAGCCGGGATGATGAAGGATTCCAATCCCAAGCTGAAGGTGGCGTTCGTCGGGCCGCCCGTGACTACCGAGCCGGATAAGACCCTTCGCAGCTCAACCGCCATCGATTTTCTGGTGCGGCGGGAGTTCGACCGCCAGATCGTGGACTACGCCAACGGCAAGCCGCTCGAAGAGCTGCCCGGCGTGAGTTTCCGGAAGAATGGCTCCATCGTCAATAACCCCGACGCGCCGGCTATCGAGGACCTGGACGCGCTCCCCTGGGTGACCCGGGTTTACAAGCGCGATCTCGACATCACGCGCTACAACGTGCCCTTTCTGCTGCACCCCTTCGTGGCCCTCTACACTTCGCGCGGGTGCCCGGCTCTATGCACGTTCTGTTTGTGGCCGCAGACCACCTCGGGGCACCGCTGGCGCCTGCGCTCGTCCGGCGACGTGGCCAACGAAGTGCGCTTCGCCATCGAACAGTTTCCCAACGTCAAAGAGTTTTTCTTCGACGACGACACCTTCAATTACCGCAAAGAGCGCACCATCGAGGTGGCCAGGAAGCTCCAGCCGTTGAACGTCACCTGGTCCTGCACTTCGCGCGTCACCACCGACTACGAAACCCTCAAGGCCATGAAGGAAGCCGGTTGCCGGCTGCTCATCGTGGGGTATGAATCGGGCGACCCGCAGATTCTCAAGAACATCAAGAAGGGCGCCACCGTGGAGATGGCCCAGCGCTTCACCGCCAACTGCAAGAAGCTCGGCCTGCTGGTTCACGGCGATTACATCATCGGGCTGCCCGGCGAGACGCGCGAGAGCATCCGCCGGACCATCGATTTCGCCAAGCGCATGGATACCGAAACCATTCAGGTTTCCATCGCCCATCCGTATCCCGGGACCGAGTTCTACGATTACGTCAAGAAGAACAACCTCATCACCATCGATTCCATGACCGACGATGTGGGCCACCAGCTTCCCAACGTGGTTTATCCGGGGCTCGACCGCGGGGAGCTGGTCGAGTGGGTCGAACGATTCTACGACGAGTATTTCTTCCGCTTGCGCGTTATCTGGCGCATCGTGAGGAAGGCTGTATTCAACGGGGAGGAGCGCAGGCGGCTGACCAAGGAAGCTCGGGAATACCTGGCGCTGCGGTCCAAACGGAAGAAGTTCGTGGCCCAGCACAAGGCCGCCGCCGGGTCGGCGCCCGTGCCCGCGAGGTCGGGCGACTAACCCCGCGAATGACCCACGAACACGAGCGGCTTCGAATCAAAACCTGGATCTTCGCCGTCGTGGTAGTGTCCAGCAACGTTTTTGGCAATTTTTTCCTCAAGCTCGGCATGCCGCCGACTCTGGCCACTCCGCTCGACTACATCACCGTCCTGTTCCATCCGTGGGTGGCGCTGGGCGTGCTGCTGCTCATCGTCTGGCTGATGTCGCGCATGGCGCTGTTGAGTTGGGCGGACCTGAGCTACGTGCTGCCCGTGACGTCGGTGGGATACGTGCTGGTGGCGGTTGTGGGGAAGTTTCTGCTCAACGAGCAGATCACCATGAAGCGCTGGAGCGGGATCGGGCTGATCGTGGCGGGGGTCGCGCTGGTCAGCGGCGGCAGTGTTCCACAGACCGCCCATCCCCAGCCCAATGCGGCGAGGCCAGGCCAATGAGGTGGCTGCTCATCGGCATCATTGTGGCCGCCACCACGGTGGGTGAAGTGCTCCAGGCCGCGGGCATGCGGCGCCACGGCGAGATCCGCGACTTCCGGCCGGGCGCCATCGGGCGCGCCCTCGCGGTGCTGGCCCGCAACCGCTTCGTAATCGCGGCCGTGGCGGCCATGGCGGTTTCCTTCTTCGCCTATCTGGCCCTGTTGACCATCTCGGAGCTCAGTTTTGCGGTCCCGGCCACGGCCGTCACCTACGTGCTCGAAACCGTGCTGGCCAAATATGTTTTGAAGGAACATGTAAATTGGCTGCGCTGGGTGGGCGCATCGCTGGTAATCTGTGGAGTGGCGTTGGTGTCATTGTGATCTGGCTGGCCATTCCGGCGGTGGCGGCGGCGGTTTACTACTTCCTCGCCATCGTGGCCGCTTTGCGGTGGCGCCGGCACATGACCTCGCGGCGCCTGCACAACGGAAATCCGCCGGTCTCCATCCTCAAACCCGTGCATGGCAGGGACCCGCGCTTCTACGAGGCCATCTTCTCGCACGCCGCGCAGGATTACCCCGAGTTCGAGATTCTCTTCGGTGTCACCGATCCGGACGACCCGGCTCTCGAGGATATCCGGCGGCTGAAACGCGAGTTCCCCGAGCGGCGCATCGAGATTGTGGTGGTGTCCACCGCCGCCCCTAACGCCAAGGTCGGGGTGCTGGCGGAGCTGGCCAAGCGCGCCCGGTATCCGTTGCTGCTGGTGAACGATAGCGACATCGTGGTGCCGCCCGGATACCTCTGCGCCGTCACCGCGCCGCTGAGCGATCCCGAAGTCGGGCTGGTGACCTGCCTCTATCGCGCCGAAGCCGAGTCGTGGGCATCGCGCTGCGAGGCCCTGGGGATCTCGACCGAATTCGCGCCCAGCGTGCTGGTGGCGCGCCTCCTGGGCCAGGCCGAGTTCGCCCTCGGATCCACCATGGTCTTTCGCGCCAAGGCCTTGCGCCAGATGGGCGGCTTTGAAACCATCGCGCACTACCTGGCCGACGACTACCAGATCGGGCGGCACATCAAAGAACTGGGCTATCGCATCGAGTTCGCCGCCGTGGTGGTGGAGACCGACCTGGGCGGCGAATCCTGGGCGCAGACCTGGCGCCACCAGTTGCGGTGGGCCCGCACCATACGGGTCTCGCGCCCCGCCGGCTACTTCGGCTACGTCGTGACGCACGCCACCTTGTGGGCCCTGGTAGCGCTGGCCGCCGGGCAGTGGTGGGCCGCCGCTCTGGCGCTGGCGCTGCGCATGGTTGCCGGAGTGGTGGTGGGCGCGGGCGTTCTCAAGGATCCTCACGTGATGAAGGGTTTCTGGCTCATGCCCCTGCGCGACCTGTTCGGGTTTGCGGTCTGGCTGGGAGGACTCTCCGGCCATACCGTGTATTGGCGGGACCGGCGGTTGCGGCTGCACCATGACGGCAGGATCAACGCCCAAGAACGCAAACCGGAGCCAATTTATCACCATTGACGCCGGGTAGCGCCAGCCGTTAGTCTGCAAATTCGCGGAGGTTATCTTGATTCTTCTACTCTTTGGCCCGCCCGGATGTGGCAAGGGCACGCAGGCCGTCTTTCTTGCCGGCCGCTTCCACATTCCGGCCATTTCCACGGGCGAAATGTTCCGAGCCGAGTGCCAGGCCGGCACCGAACTGGGCAAACGGGCGACTTCGATCATGGCCGCGGGCGGCCTGGTCGGCGACGACATTGTGAACGCCATGGTGGCCAGCCGTATATCGCGCCCGGACTGTGCCGGCGGATTCCTGCTCGATGGCTACCCCCGAACCGTGCCGCAGGCCATCGAGTTTTCGGCCCTGCTCCAGCAGAAAGGGCTTCCCAGCCCGGTGGTGATTCACCTGGATGTGGCCGACGACTTGCTCGTGGCCAGGCTGACTTCGCGCCGCCAGTGCCCCCAGTGCAAGCGCATCTACAACCTGCTGTCTCAACCGCCCAAGGTGGCCGGCCAGTGCGACGACGACGGCGCCGCCCTGATGGCGCGGGAAGACGATCGCGAGGCGGTGATTCGCCAGCGCCTGCGCGCCTATCACGAGCTCACCGGACCGATCCTCCAGTGGTACGGCCCCGCGGCGGTCCGCACCGTGGATGGCGGACAGGCGCCCGACCAGGTGACCCGGGCCATCGGGCAGGCGGTGGAAGCGGCGCAAGGGTAAACGCGGCGGGCTGGCGTGAACCGCGCCTCGCGCTGAAATGCCGGCCGTGCCGCACAGGAGATCGCGCGCGCGGTCCCAACGACCACACCGCGGACACCGACGCCATGCGAGCCTTCAATCGCAAGCTGCACGCCGATGAACGGGTGGCGCTGAGCGTGGTGACGATGGGGGATGGGCTGACGCTGGCTTCGAAGCTCCGTCAATCGCCAACGAGATAACCCTCCGGGCCGTACCCGAGTATTTCGTCCGCGGAGCGGCGATCCAATAAGGGCAGCGCCGAGATGCGGCGGGCAAACTCCCGCATTCGCTCGACTTCGTTGCCGGCCCGGCGCCGGGAATTCTGGCGGCTGGGTTCGGCGCGAACTGTGTTGAGGGCGTCGGCGGGCTTCTTCCAAGGCATCTTCTTCATCCTACTCGATCAACCCGCTTCTCACCGCGAACAGCACCAGTTTGCCGATGCTGTGCAGGGTTAGCTTCTCCATGATGCGGCCGCGGTGCGCTTCCACGGTGTGCACGCTGAGGTTGAGCACGCCGGCGATCTCCTTGTTGGTCTTGCTCTCCGCCAGCAGTTGCAACACCTCGCGCTCGGCAAAGCGGCGCGTGCCGGCGACTCGCCGGAGCAAATTCCGGCGTAGTTTCGGCGGTCCATGCCGCCGGCGGGGGGGCCGGCCTGGGAAGATCGCGGGCGCCACTAGTACCCTCGTTGCGCGCCGCGGCTTGTGCCAGGAGGTCCGCATGTTAAGATCGGATTAGTCCCTATTTCATGGATTTCCTCAAAGGGCTGAACGCGCAGCAACGCGAAGCGGTGATGCACACGGAAGGCCCGCTTCTGATTCTGGCTGGCGCGGGCAGCGGCAAAACCCGGGGCATCACTCACCGCGTTGCGTACATCGTCACCGCGCGGCGGGTGCCTCCGTCCGCCGTCCTGGCGGTCACCTTCACCAACAAGGCCGCGAGCGAAATGCGGGAGCGCATCTCGGGCCTGCTCGAAGACGCCCAACTCGATTCCACGCCCAACGTCTCCACTTTCCATTCTTTCTGCGTGCGCATGCTGCGGCGCGACGGCGATCCGCTGGCGCGCATTCGCCCCGGTTTCACGCGGCGCTTCAGCATCTACGACGACGAGGACCAGCTCGGCATCGTCAAAGCCACCTACCGCGGCCTTGGCCTGGACGAAAAAGAGTTCATGCAATACCGCGCGGTTCTCTCCCGGATCAGCGGCGCCAAGAACCGGAAGGAGACGCCGCAGGATTTCTACAAGCGCGCCATCAACAAGGAAACCGAGACCCTGGCCAAGGTTTTCGAGGATTACGAGAAAGCGCTGCACACCGCCAACGCCCTGGATTTCGACGACCTGCTGCTCGAAGCCGTCCGCCTGCTGAACCACGACGAAGCCACTCGAGATGCCTGGAACCGCCGGCTGAGCTACCTCATGATCGACGAGTACCAGGACACTAACCGGCCCCAGTACGAGTTGATGCGCCTGCTCTCCCAGCAACACCGCAACGTGTGCGTGGTGGGGGACGAAGACCAGTCGATCTATAGCTGGCGCGGCGCCGATATCCGCAATATTCTGGATTTCGAGCGCGATTTCCCCAAGGCCCGCACCATCCGGCTGGAGCAGAATTACCGGTCGACGAAGACTATCCTGGCGGCGGCCGGCGCGGTGGTGGAACACAACAAGGCGCGCAAGGGGAAGAAGCTTTGGACCGAGGGAGCCCAGGGCGAGCATGTGGGCCTGTACGCCGCCTTCGACGCCGAGAACGAAGCGCTGTTCATCGCCGACACCACCGAAAAGCATCTGGCGGCGAATCCCGGCGATCGCGTGGCCATCCTCTACCGCACCCATGCCCAGTCGCGGCGAATCGAAGAGGCCCTGCGGCGCTACGGGCGCAAGTACAACATCGTGGGCGGCTTCAGTTTCTACCAGCGCGCGGAAATCAAAGACACGGTGGCGTACTTGAAGCTGGCGGCATCCAACCTGGATTCGGTGAGCCTGCTGCGCGTCATCAACACACCGGCGCGCGGCATCGGCCGCACCACCGTGGAGCAGATCGAGCGCTATGGGCGCGAGCACGGACTGAACCTGTGGGACTCCATCGCGCGCGTCATCGACGACGAGCATCTCTCCACCCGCTCGCAGTCGTCGCTGGTGACGTTCCGCAACCTGATTCAGGAACTCTCCCTGGTAGCCAGCTCTTCCCCGCTGCCGGACCTGATGCGGTTCATCCTGGACCGCACCGGGTACCGCCACATGCTGCAGAACGAGAAGACCCCGGAATCCGAGTCGCGCCTGGAGAACCTGGAGGAGCTGGTGAACGCGGCGGTGGAGGCCGGCGAGCGCGGTGAAACCATTGCCGATTTCCTGGACCATGCGGCGCTGGTCTCGGAGGCCGACGCCTTCGAAGAAGACTCGCCGGTGAACCTGATGACGCTGCACAACGCCAAGGGGCTGGAGTTTCCCGTGGTGTTCCTCTCCGGCCTGGAGATGGGCCTGTTCCCGCACAGCCGGTCGATGGATTCCGAGGAAATGCTGGAAGAGGAGCGGCGGCTGTGCTACGTCGGGATGACGCGCGCGCGCAAGCGGCTGATCCTCACCTGGGCCCACTACCGGCGGCGCTTCGGCGCCGGAGAGCAGGAGCGCACCGTGCCCTCCGGGTTCCTGAACGAAGTACCCGCGAACCTGGTGGACGACCTCGGCCCGCGGGACGAGCCGGGCGAGGTGGATCTGATTACCGAGCGCTACGACGTGCGGCAATCGGCCCGGCGCAACACGTTCACGGGGAAGACCTACAATTCGCTCGACAACATCTCGCAATTTTTCAACGATCGGGGAATGCCGTTCAAGGCCAGCCAGGCGCCCGCGCCGCCGCGGCCCGATCTCAAGACACCGCCGGTTCCGCCGCGCGCCGTGGGCATGCCCCCCAGGCCTTTGACGGTGGTCCCGCCGCCCGTTCCCCGCGGCATGCGGGCCGGCATGACGGTGGAACATCCCAAGTACGGCTCCGGAACCGTGATACGCCGCGAAGGCGACGGCGAAGATGCTAAGATCACTGTTAACTTCCCTCGTCACGGCCTTAAGAAGCTGGTCGAAAAATACGCAGGACTGAAAAAAAACTGATGAACACGAAGAAAGTCACCGACACCACTGAACGCAAGAAGCTGAAGCGCGTGGCGCGCAAGAAAGCGGCCCCCAAGCCGAAGCGCGCGGCCGGCGTGGCCCGCGGCTCGGAGAAGAAGAAGATCCGCCACCAGGCACAGGGCCAGCGCAAGCGGTAACGGGCGAGGCGGCGCGCAGTGGGCCTGTTTCGCACGAAAAGCATTGATGCGCTGATCGCCGCCTCCCAAGACCCGGAGAAGAAGCTCCGGCGCACGCTGGGACCGTGGAGCCTCACGGCATTCGGCATCGGCGCCGTGATCGGCTCCGGCATCTTCATCCTCACCGGGACGGCCGCCGCCGGAGAGACCCTCAGCTACAAATCCATCCTGCACGCGCCCGTGATGGATCTGCTGCTGCACGGCTCGAACGCGCTTTCCACCATCGGGCGGCCGGGCGCGGGGCCCGGCATTTCGCTCTCCTTTCTGCTGACGGCGTTGGCGTGCAGCTTTGCCGCGCTGTGCTACGCCGAGCTGGCATCCATGATCCCCATTGCCGGCAGCGCTTATACCTATGCTTATGCCACGCTGGGGGAGCTGATCGCTTGGATCATCGGTTGGGACTTGATTCTGGAGTACGCCGTCTCCAATATGGCGGTGGCGGCGGGATTCTCGGCGTATTTGCAGGACGTCCTGGAAAACCTCTTCGGCGTGCATCTGCCGGCCAAGCTCTCCGCGCCGCCCATTGTGGGCGATCGTTTCACCGGCGCCTGGTTCAACGTGCCGGCGCTGGTGGTGCTGCTGGTGCTCACATGGATTCTGGTGATCGGCATTCGCGAGAGCGCCGGGACCAACAATGTTATGGTGGCCATCAAGATCGCCGCCATTCTGATCTTCGTGCTGGGCGCGGCGCGGGCCGTAAACACCGCCAACTGGCATCCCTTCCTGCCCAACGGCTTTTCCGGGGTACTGACCGGCTCGGCCATCGTGTTCTTCACCTACATTGGCTTCGATTCGGTTTCCACCGCGGCCGAGGAGTGCAAGAACCCGCAGCGCGACCTGCCCTTCGGCATCATCATGACGCTGGTAATCTGCGCCGTGCTGTATATCGCCGTGGCGCTGGTGTTGACGGGCATCGCTCCCTGGAGGAGCCTGACCGGCCAGGCGCCCGTGGCCGACGCGCTCAAGGCCCTGGGATACAACGGCATTCGCCGGTGGGTGAGTATCGGCGCCGTCTTGGGGATGATCTCATCGCTGCTGGTGTTTCAATACGGGCAGGCGCGCATCTGGTTTGCGATGTCGCGCGACGGTTTGCTGCCGAAAGCCTTCTCCAAAGTGCACAAGGTCCACAAGACGCCGCACGTCAGCACCTGGGTGGCCGGGCTGGTGGTGGGCATTCCGGCCGGCATTCTGGACATCGGCACATTCGCGGACCTGGCCAACATCGGGACGCTGTTCGCGTTCATCCTGGTTTCCGTCGGGGTAATTGTACTGCGCAAAAAACAGCCGGAACGCCCGCGCGGCTTCCGGGTGCCCGGCTCGCCCTGGCTGCCCATGATCTCGATCGCCTTCTGCCTGGTGCTGATGATGGCATTGCCACTGGAGACGTGGGTGCGGTTCTTCGTCTGGCTGATTATCGGTCTGGCCATCTACTTCTCGTTCGGACGCAAGCGCAGCGCCCTGGCGGGGGAGTAGGGCGCCGCACCAGTGGCTGTGGGGCGGCAAAATGTGGGGCGGACGCCCTCGTCCGCGCCGGACCCCCTGGTCCGGCTCTTCCTGCATCGGAGCAGGTCGACCAGGGGGTCGACCGCGGGCCAGGGGGCCCGCCCCACGAAATCGTCGAAGGCTGCCAAGGTTTGACAGTGTTGTAGTGCTAGCCGATCTGCTCCAGCTCCGTCTCCAGCATGGCGACGTGCTCCTCTTCCTCGGCGGCCAGCTCCGCGCAGAGATCGGCTTCAAGCCCCGGTGGAACCTCGCGCGCGAGCTTCTTGAAATGGTCTCGCGTGCGGCGTTCCATTTCGAGCGCGGCCTGGTATAGCTCGACAACGCCCGAGTCTTCCGTCACCTGGATGCCGCGGAAGAGCCAGTTGGAGAGCAGGTTCTCTGCGTCCGCCGAAAGCTCCACCACGCTTCGATCCAGGTGGGCGTGGTACTTCTCCTCGAGCTCGTGCAGGTGGTCCAGCTCGGCTTCGTAGAGGCTTTCGAGCACGGCGCGCTGCTCGGGCGTGCGGGCCTTGTCGCGCGCCAGCTTGTAAAAGTGGAACGAGTCGAGCTCGAATTGCACGGCGTCGCGAATGGCGCGGAAGCGCATGGAGTCGCCCAGGTCCCGTCCCGGAATGACTTCCAACTCGCCGCCGCACATGAAGCACTTGCCATAGGGAATGGCGAACCCGGTGGTGAGTTTGAAGCAGCTCTTGCAGCGCCAGGCATAGCGCACTTGCGCGCAGCAGATCTCGTCTTCTTCCAAGACCGCATGACACTTCGGACAAGAGGATGGCATATTAAACGCTCCCGGAGGCGGAGGCTGACATGTACTCTAGCATGGCGCGCGCGGCCTGTTTGCCGGCCCCCATCGCCAGAATCACGGTAGCCGCGCCGGTGACGATATCGCCGCCCGCGAAGACGCCCGCGACGGAGGTCATGCGGGTGTGCTCGTCGATCTCGATGTAGCCCCATTTGTTGACGCTCAGCCCAGGTGTGGTCTGGGCGATGATGGGATTGGCGGTGGTTCCCAGGGCATAGATCACGGTATCCACGTCGAGCGGGAATTCGGAACCCGCGGCCGGCACCGGCCGACGCCGTCCGGAAGCGTCGGGTTCGCCCAGCTCCATCTTCTGGCAGCGCATCCCCGTGACCCAGCCCGAGGAATCGCCCACGATTTCCACCGGCGCCGTCAGCCACATGAAGCGGACGCCTTCCTCGATGGCGTGCTCCAATTCCTCGGCGCGGGCCGGCGATTCGCGGCGCGTGCGGCGGTAGACGCAGGTCACCTCTTCCGCGCCCATGCGCAGGGCCACGCGGCAGGCGTCCATGGCCGTATTGCCCGCCCCCACCACGGCCACCCGCTTGCCCATGCCCACGGGCGTGTCGTACAGGGGTTGACGGTAGCCGCGCATGAGGTTCACGCGGGTGAGGAATTCGTTGGCCGAAAAGACGCCGTTAAAGGCCTCGCCGGGAATTTGCGCGAATTTGGGCGATCCCGCGCCGGTGCCCACGAAGGCCGCCTGGTAGCCCATGCCGCCCAGAAGCTGCGGAATGGTGAACAGCTTGCCAATCACGGTATCCAGCCGGATCTCGACGCCCATCTTCTTGAGGTTCTCGATTTCAGCGTCGATGATGACGTCGGGCAGCCGGAACTCCGGGATGCCGTATTTCAGCACGCCGCCGGCCACGTGCAGCGCCTCGAAGATGGTCACCTGGACGCCATTCCGCGCCAACTCTCCGGCGCAGGCCAGACCGGCCGGGCCGGAACCGACGATGGCCGCCTTCTTGGGGGCGGGCGCATCGTTCGAAGGAAACTCATCCCATCCGCGCCCCATGGCGCAATCGGCCACGAACCGCTCCAGCCGGCCGATGGAGACGGGCTGGTACTTGGCCCCCACCACACACGTGGCCTCGCACTGCGATTCCTGCGGGCACACGCGCCCGCACACCGCCGGCAGGGCGTTGGTGCTCTTCAGAATTCGGTAGGCCCCGCGAATGTCTTTGCGCTGGATGGCGGCAATGAAGCCGGGAATGTCGATCCCCACCGGGCAGCCCGGAACGCAGCGCGGCTTCTTACAGCGCAGGCAGCGCTCGGCTTCGTGCAGGGCGGCTTCCAGATCGAACCCCAGCGCCACCTCTTCAAAATTGTGGCGGCGCACTTCCGGCGGCTGCTGCGGCATGGGCGCGCGCTCGGGCGGTATGCTCCTGAGGTTCTTGGGAACCAGCGGTTTGGGCGCCGCGGCCAGGGGCTCGGGCAGCTCGCACGTGGAGAGCGGGGGCAGCCCGCCGCCGGATTCCGCCGGCATTTTCAGGCTGGCCAGGGCCGCCGATTCGCTCCGGTAGCGCGCCAGCGCCGCCTGCTCCTCGTGCTCGAAGCGCTTCTGGCGGAGCGCCAGCTCGTCGAAATTCACCAGGTGCCCGTCGAAATCCGCGCCATCCACGCACGCGAACTTCATTTTTCCGCCGACCGTGACGCGGCACGACCCGCACATCCCGGTGCCATCCACCATGATGGAGTTCAGGCTGACGATGGTGGGGATTCCCGACTGCCGCGTCACCTCGCAGCAGGCCTTCATCATGGGAAGCGGGCCAATGGCCACCACCTCGCGCACATCCTTCTCGGCGCCCAGAACGTCGGCCAGCGCATGTGAAACCAACCCCTTACGGCCGTAGCTGCCGTCATCGGTGGTGACGATCAGATCGTCGCTGAACTGGCGGAACTGGTCCTCCCAGAACATCAAGTCGCGGTTGCGGAAACCCACGATGGAGATGGTGCGGTTGCCGGCGTTCTTGTACTCCCGCAGTTGGGGAAAAATGGGCGCCACCCCGAGGCCCCCGCCCACCAGCACCACCGTCCCATCCAGTTCCCGTATGTGGCTGGGCAGCCCCAGCGGACCGATGAAGTCGAGAATAAAGTCGCCCTGCCGCAGGGTAGCCATCTCGATGGTGGTCTTGCCGACGGCCTGGATCACCACCGTGACCGTGCCGTGTTTGGCGTCGAAATCGGCCACGGTGAGCGGAATGCGCTCTCCGTGCTCGTCGAGGCGAGCCATGACGAAATGTCCAGGACGGACGGCGCGCGCCACATCTGGGGCTTGGACGTCCCAGAGAAAGGTTGTCGGGCCGAATTGCTCCCTCCGTGTGATGAGAAACACAACACCCCCTATGCCCTATTGTAGCAAAATTCAGGGAAAGAGGCCCGAAGATGGGGAAAAGGGCGCTATTCGGCTGGCGCAGGTGCGAAGTCGTGAGGAATGCGGCCCAGGGGCCCTCAGGCCGCTGTGCCCAATCGCCGACGGGGCGGGGAGGCAATCCTGGCCCCCCGGCATTTGTGCCGCGGCCCGCTCACCGCTGGGGCGCATCCGCCGTTTGCACCCGCCGCTTCGTTCACCAGACGGATCCAGTGTTTGAGGCGTTCGCGCCTCACCTGGAGCTCGGCCAGAAACAACTCGCCGACATCGCCGGAATCGGGAGAGAGAGACGATTCCGTCGCAGCGCGATCCTCGCCGGGCACAATCCCCAACAGCGTTGCCAGGGCTTTGGCCAAAGCCTCGTCGTGTTCTGTCTTCATTCGGGCCCCCCCTACGCGCACATCTCGTCTTGCCCGTACACTTCCATGGTGTAAGCCGTCTGCCCCGGCAGCCAGTACACCGCCAGCGTCTGTCCGCCGCGCAGGTGCACCCCTAGCGGTTGAATCCACTCCGCATCCGCGCCAGCATTGGTATATAACGCCCTGCCCGAAACGCAGCTCCAGCGCACGGCATGGTCCTCGCCATTGCGGTTCGCCTGGCAACGGGCCGCGGCCAGGGCCGCCAGCCAGATGGGCAGCGGATCGCCCGCCGGCCGCACGCATCCCAGGTCGGCGCTGCGCCCCACGGACCTGCGCACCAATCCGGTCTTGGCTGCGCGGTTCGTGCCGGCCGGCGGCGCGTTGTCCCCAATCACGCGAACTCGCCCGTCCGCTCTCGGGTTAGCGACCATGGTCTTCACCTCCAGCCGCCGTGAGAGAGTTCATATAGACACGCCTGGAACAGGTCCAGCTCCCCGGCTCCCAGTCCCTGGCCGTTCGGAATGGCTTGCGAAATCGCTTGATCCGCTTGATCCCCGTCGATGTGGTTTCTGCCGAGTTGAACCAGCAACGCCGCGCCTCCCGCCACCAGCGGCGCGCTGAACGATGTGCCCCAACCCTCCGCGTAGTTATTCCCCGGATAGAGGGTCACCACGCCTTCGCCCGGCGCGGCCACGTCCACTAGAGTGTTGCCATAGTTGGAGAAGGCGCTTCTGACGTTCTGATTGTTCGTGGACGCGACGGCAATGACCTGGGAGTGATATCCGGCGGGAAACACCGAAGGATTCTGCTGCCCGTCGTTCCCCGCCGAAGCGACGCAGATCACGCCATGCGAGTTGGCGTAGTCGATGGCCTTCCGCAACTCCGCGGAAGATAGCGTCGAGCTGAAGCTCATGCTGATCACATCGGCGCCATGATCCACCGCCCAGTAGATGCCGTTCACAACGTTGGCGAGGGTTGACGTGCCGTTGCCGCTGAAGACTTTAATGGGCATGAGCTTGGCCGTCGGCGCCACCAGGTGGATCAGCCCCGCGACCATGGTCCCGTGGCCGAACGCCGAGGGAAGCTTGGATCGATTCCTGTCCAGAATGGAGGTGGTGGACTGGTCCAGGATGGAGGTGGTGGACTGATTCAGGATAAGCGCCCCCTTCTGGTCCAGAATGGAGGTAGTGGATTGGTCCAGGATGGAGGTGGTGGACTGATCGAGAATCGACGTGGTGGATTGATCGATGTCCGCCATTTCAGAGCCGCCGGCAATCTTGCGCGTGAAGTCATAGCCCGCCACCAGGGAGCCTGCCAGCACCCGATGGCGCTCATCCACCCCAGTGTCGAGAAACGCGACCGTGCCCGCGCCGGCAGCGAAAACGTGCCCCTGCGCCACCTTGATGACGAAGGCCGCGGGCTGGTTGACGTAGGCGTTCCAGGCGGACGTTCCGTAATACTTGACCAGTGTCCGGTCGGACAGAGGGGCGGGGTCGGGCAGTCCCATCTGGCGAAGCTGCGCCCCTGGGCACTTCTCGGGAAGGCTGACGGAGACGTCTAGCTCCGCTCCTTGGACGAACGCGTCGGCGTGCAGGCGCTGGATGGCGCGCTGGACATCCGCGCCCGCGGGAGCAGCCACCAAATGCAGATTCCTGGCGGATCCTTCCAATGAGCGAACTAGGGTGAGATTATGACGGGCGGCAATCGTGCCAATATCTGAGTTGGGCGCGCGAACCAGGAAGCGATCCTGTGCGGAGGCTTGCCACAGGAACACCACCACCAAAAGGCCGACCCGCGCCAACGTGCGAACTCTACTGTCCATTTCGGCTCCTCTACTCGACTACTGCCGGCCCACTGCCGGGCGCTTCTTTCCCGATGCCAACGCTATGTTAAGACCATCCCTCCCCGCGTGCTTGTCGGCTACGAGTTTCTTCAGAGGCACCTGGATGCGCCTGGCGCCGTCCAGGTACACGCAAAGCTGCAGCCGCCCCTGTTGTTCGTACTCCATTTGAAACTCGCCAAACCGGTTGCTGACCGTTTCCGCTACCACCAGACTTCCCAATCTGAGACAAATCAGGACGTTTGCCATCTCGACCTCGGGAAGCGTGTGATTGGAGATCTGGCCAATCAGGGCTGCCCGGGACGTCTGAAACTCCGGCTCGATTCTCAGATCCAGTGAGCAGTCTCCGGCGCGGTAGAGCCCTTGCCATCCGACCTGCCAACTGGAGCGAATCCCCGCCGGTGCCGGAACCAGGAAGCTGTCGTAGATCGACTCGATCGGAATGCGAATAGACCGCTCGGGACGGTCCAGCCTCCGCATCGGGAAGATCGCCCGCGCATTGCGCACAGCGGCTTCCGGCGCCCGGTTCGGCGCCATGGCAAGACAAAGGCGAGTCAACTTGTCGCAGAAGTCGCGGGCTTGCCGGCACTCGGGGCAACCGGCCGCGACGTGCTCTCGCATCGTCTGCCCTTCCGGTTCCGGTGTCAACCCTCGCGCGAAGTCTGCCCATTGGGCGATCCCACGGTGTTTCATATCCTTCCCCTAACCCCTCCGGTCTGATTTATGTCCAGCGTCGGCGGCATAAGCGTGTTCTCTAATACAAAGGGTATCGCCGCCACCGAAAAATATAGGCAAACGGGTATTTTTGTGTGGATTGTAGGGAAGACTACTTTTCAAAGCATTTATCCGCGCTGCGCAGATCGGGCGGCATCGCCAGGCGGTTCGCAGTGTGCCGGCCAAGCGCCGAGATTGTGGGGCAGGATTGTATCCTGCGCGCCGGTTTTTAAACGGCGCTGGTCGGGCTGTTTACAAGCGATTCCGGCGGGTTACCAACCGGACCCAGAGGGCACCCCTGCCAATCTGCCACCATTCTCGCCAAATTCCAGGTTCTGGGAAAAGTATGTGGCATTGCGCAAGAGTGCGTGCGCCACGCGGGCTAAGAAGCTGTGAAAAAAACGCCCGCAAGCGGGCGAGGCAGGCGGAAACCGCCTACCCCACCTCTGAAAATGCAGGACTTGTTGTTGTGGCGCAGGCGGTTCCGCCTGCGTGGCTGGATTCTTTCACGGCTTCTAAGCGGCGATCGGTCCGACGGCCGCTGCCGGATACATCTCGCGGACGTGGTCGCCGTTGGCCTCGGGCACCGCATGTTTTGCGCACAACCACTCCAGCATGGCGGCTGCGAGACTCTCGAAAAATGCGGACGTCACGATGCTGGTGTCCGAATCCAATTGGGCCCCTTCCACCGTGAATACCAGCGCGGACGCGGTATCGGTTCGCAGAACGCTGTCCACGTAGTCGTGGATCGCCAGTTCCGAGTCGGGACTCGCCGCCGCGCCCAGGAAACTCAGGAACGACACGAACCCGAAGGCGAATTCCGGCCGGAGGTGCGGGCGCCGCTCGGCGGGAATGACGGCAACCACGCCGATGGGAGCGTGCAGATCCCCGTCCAGATGCACCATGGCCAAGCCGGCATCCGTCAAGTCGTAAACCGTGGTCTGGAAGTCCACGCCGGGGAGTCCGCGGACGCTGCCGCGAAGTCTTCCGTGGAACGTCCCAGGTGCGTTGCTCAACTTCCGTAGAATGGAGCTGGTCCCGTTGGACGCCGCCGCGATTTCGGTGGGCCCGTGCCAAAACCCGCCCTGGTCGTTCCATCCATAGAGATGGGTTTCAGTCTCAGTAGCAAACAGCCCTGATTCGTTCATGGCTCGATCACAGTGCAATTCATCTTCCATTCGGACTGATTACCCAACAAACGGATTCGAAACTCTGATTCCACAGGTCTTCTGGTGCTTTCAGGGATGGAGCCGGCAGGAGGGTGCGTGCAGAATCTGCTGCTACGAGCGCAGGTCTTACCTCGGAAGGCCAGGCGTCAGAGTTAGGATCTCCGCAGCCTTGTCCACCTCGTCCACGGCGCCGTGAGCGACCAGCAGGAGCTTGTCCATTCGGACGGCCGCCTCACACCGCAGCACGGCGTCTTTCGGAATCCCCAGACTGTAGAGCGAGGCTCCCAACGCGCTCAGGCCGCCGAAGACCGCCTCATTGTCGAGCACCCCGACAATCCAGCCGCCCAGCGGTCCGGCCACCAGGATCGTCCCCGCGTCGGGGATGACAAGACATGCCCATCCAGACAACGATGCCCACATGCCAGACCAAAAAGATCCGAATTCACCCCAATACCTGGCGTGTCCATTCGCGCCGTAATGGGCGACAACTTGCTCTTTCGCGCGACGGTCCCGTGCCACTACCGAGAGTTTGCTCAAATCGAAGCCCGACTGGCGAAGCCGATGAACGCTCTCTTCCACCTGCCGGTGTGAATCGAGGACCGTAACTGTTGCATTCCGAGCCGCAACCGCTGGCTGCATGAGTGTGCCGTCCGCACTACTGCAACTGGACAGCCAAGCGAAAAGGCCAGCGGAACGGTTGGGAGGCTCGAAGGATGTGGACAGAATTGCGACAGATCGTATACTTTTGCGAGCCAATTGGTATTAAGATATGAGAGTCCCCTTATCTGAGACGTCCATGCGTGCAGTCATTCGAGCTACGACCCGAGGCGGTTTTGTGTTGGCGCTCGTTATCCTGCTCCTGATCGGGGTACTTTCCTACCGGAACAACCGGAGCCTGGTCGAGAACGAGGACGCCATCCTGCGCGGCCAGGAGGTCTTGACCGGGCTCAACGAGCTGCTTGTCGAGGTGCTGGAAGCGGAGAGCGCGGCGCGCGGATTCGTGATCGCAGGGGAAAAGTACTTTCAAGATCCGTATTATCTTACTGCGCAGGTGGACGCCACCGTCGCCCGGCTACGGACCTTGCTGAGCGATAGCCCCAGCCAGCAGCAACAGCTCGACTCGCTGAAGGGGCTGGTTGCGGAGAAATTCGCTTTCCACCGTCGCATGATCGAGCTGCGGCGCAAAAGTGGGCAGCAGGCCGGTGTCGAACTCTTCCTTACGGGAAGAGGCCACGTGCTCCGGGAAGAGATTCGCGATCGCGTGGACGCCATGGGAGACGAGGAAGACCGAGTTCTGCGCGACCGGACGGCGGTGGAGCGGCGGGCATCGGACCGGTCCGTCCTGGTCTTGGTGGCCGGTTCCGTAGTGAGCTTCGGCATCCTGCTTCTGGTGTACCTGAATCTGGACCGGGAGATCGCCAGGCGGCGGCTGTCGGAGCGGAAAGTGCTGCAATTGAATCGGCTTTACGCCGTGCTCAGCCGTACCAGTCAGTCGATTGTCCACGTTCGCGAGCGGGATGCCCTGTTTCGGGCGGTTTGCCGGATCGCGGTGGAAGACGGGCTCTTCCGCATGGCCTGGGTGGGGACAGTCAATCCCCAGACCGGGGCTGTGGAACCGGCCGCCTTCGCCGGGTTCGAAGACGGCTACCTGGGGCGAATTCACATCGCCACCGCCGACGCCCCCGAAGGACGAGGCCCCACCGGACAAGCCTTGCGCGAGCGCCAGCACTTCGTGTGCGCCGACATCGCCACCGATCCACGGCTGCTGCCGTGGCGCGACGACGCCCTGGCGCGCGGCTACCGTTCCTCGGCCGCCTTTCCCCTTCAGTTTGGGGACAAGGTGGTGGGGGTGTTTACCCTATATGCGGCGGAGCCCCGGTTCTTCGACGAGGAAGTGGTGCCGGTGCTGAGTGAAGCGGCTTCGGAGATCTCCTTCGCGCTCGAGAGCATGGATCGCGAGGCGCGCCGCCGCCAGGCGGAAGAGGATCTGCGGTCTCTGAACGAGGGCCTGGAGCACCGCGTGGCGGAACGCACCACCGAACTGGCGGGTCTGGCGAATGAGCTGGCGATCCGCAACCGCGAGGTGGAGCGCGCCAATCGCATGAAGACCAGTTTCCTGGCGCGCATGAGCCACGAATTGCGCACCCCGCTGAACGCCATCGTGGGGTATTCCGACCTGCTGGGCGAAGAGTCGTCTGGTCCGCTGCCCCCTACGTACAAGCGTTTCATCGCCAACATCCAGGAGGGCGCCCGGCACCTGCTCACCATGGTGAACGACGTTCTGGACCTTTCCAAGATCGAAGCCGGCCGCATCGACCTGAACCGCGAGGAGTTCCGCCCCGGCGGCGCCCTGGAAGAGGTGCTCTCCGTCATAGCGCCGCTGGCGAAGATCAAGAACATCGCCATCGAGAATCGACTCCCGGCCGGCACAAGTATCCACGCGGACCGCACGCGCTTCAAGCAGATCCTCTACAACCTGCTGAGCAATGCGGTGAAGTTCACGCCCGAGAATGGCCGCGTCTGGATTGCCGAGTGCAGCCGCGAGGACGGCGCCTGTTTCTCGGTCGGGGACACCGGAATCGGAATTCCCAGCGCCGAGATCGAAGCCATTTTCGACGAGTTTCACCAGGTGGGCGCCCTGCCTGGAGCGGTCAAGGAAGGAACCGGCCTGGGGCTGGCCATCACCAAGCGGCTGGTGGATCTGCACGGCGGGACCATCCGGGTGGAAAGCGCTCCGGGCCAGGGGAGCCGTTTCCTATTCTCGCTGGGTCCCGGCAGCCTGGAGCCCGCGGCTGTGACTCAGGCGGAGATGTAGCCCATGCGGACGCTTCTGGTTGCCGACGACAATCGACTGAGCCGCGAGCTGGTTCGGGACGTTCTCGCAAGCGCCGATTGCCGGGTTGTCGAGGCCGCCAACGGCCAGGAAGTTATCGACCGTCTCGATGCCGCCAGCCCCGACCTGGTGCTCCTCGACCTCGAGATGCCGGTCAAGGACGGTTTCGCCACCCTGGCGGAGATTCGCAACCATCCCCGGTTTTCACGCGTGCCGGTGATGGTGGTAACGGCCAAAGCCATGCTCCTCGATCGCGACCGAATCCTGGCCGCCGGCTTCGACGCCTATGTTACCAAGCCCATCGATATTGCCAAGTTGCGAGAGCGCGTAGATAAGCTGCTGTGCTCATCCCGAAAAGGAGAATGCCTATGAGTGACGCCGATAAACCGGGCGTAACCCTGCTGGCGATTGACGACGACCCCAAGAGCCTGGAGTTGATTCGGGACGCGCTTTCCCGCGAGGGTCTGACCATCCTGACCTCGATGGACCCCGCCACCGGCTTGGAGTTGGCCCTCGAGCGGCGCCCCGAAATCGTGCTTCTGGACCTGGTGATGCCGGGCATCGACGGCATCGCCGTCCTGGAGCGTATCCTCGCGGCGGTGCCCACCACGGAAGTGATCCTGATCACCGGGCACTATACCCCCGAATCCGCCGTGGAAGCCATTCGCAAGGGAGCCAGCGACTATCTGACCAAGCCGCTCTCCATCGCCCGCCTGCGGGAGCGCGTGGGAGACCTGATCGCGGAATATCGCCAGCGCCAGCGCGCGTTGCAGCTCGATGGCGAGATGCTGAAGACCTGCCGGTTCGAGGGCATGGTGGGACGCAGCCCGCTGCTGATGGAAGTCTTCGCCCGGATTCGGCGCGCGGCGCCGCACTTCAAGACGGCGCTCGTCACCGGCGCCACGGGGACTGGCAAAGAGCTGGTGGCCAGGGCGCTGCACAAGCTGGGTCCCGCCGCTTCCGCCCGGTTCGCCGTCTGCAACTCATCCGCGATTGTCGAGACTCTCTTTGAAAGCGAGCTGTTCGGACACGTGAAGGGCGCCTTCACCGGCGCCACCCAGGACAAGGTTGGGCTGTTCGAATACGCCGCCGGCGGCACCGTCTTTCTGGACGAAATTGGCGACCTTCCCCTGGTGACCCAAACCAAGCTGTTGCGGGTGCTCGAAACCAGGGAGTACCAGCGCGTCGGTTCTCCCGCCCCGCGGAAATGCGATGTTCGCGTAGTGGCCGCCACCAACCGGGACCTGCGCGAGATGGTCGACAACAAGGAGTTTCGAGAAGACCTCTTCTACCGGCTGTCGATGGTGGAAATCCGGCTGCCGCGGCTGGCCGAGCGCAAAGAGGATTTGCCGATGCTCGAACGGCACTTTATCGAACGCATGTCCGCCGAGTACGGGAAACCAATGCGGGGCATCGCTCCGCGAGTCCAGCTCCTGTTCGCGCGGTACTCCTGGCCGGGCAATGTGCGGGAACTGGAGAACGTGCTCGCCCACGCCTGCATGATGTGCGAAAACGATATCATCGACCTGCCGGACTTGCCGGAGCATTTGACCGCCCCCACTTCCCCCGCCAGAACCGACGATGAGGGCCTGCTGCCCATGGCCGAAGTGCATAAGCGGCACGCCTTGCGGGTGCTGGCCGCGGTCCACGGCAACAAGGCCGAAGCCGCGCGCATTCTGGGGCTGCATCGGGCCACCCTCTATCGCCTGATCGAGGAGTTCGATCCGGAGGAGATGAAGGCCGCCGGGGTCTGATCTTACCGTCCCCGTTCCGATCGGTGTGAAGTGAGCGCGCGCCGCGGTTTCAGTTGACCCGATACTCGGCTGGTTGGGCTCCCGGGTTCGACAACTCGGGGTGGCACGCGCTACGCGACGGTTCCGCGCTTCCCAACCTCCGCGTGAGCCTCCGTCTCAGCAGACCTCTTGCCCGAACCAGCCGGGTTTTGACGCATCCCTCGGTCAAGCCCAGCCGCTCCCCGGTTTCGGCTGTGCTCAGGGTCTCCATCTCGCGCAGGCGGAATACCTCGCGGTAGGCCGGTGGCAGGCCTTCCAAGGCAACTGTAAGGATGCCATCGAAGTCCCGGTCGATGGCCTGCTGCTCCGGGTTGCGCGTGGGCGAGCGGACCGAGTCGATCTGCTCCTCGCCAAGCTCGACAACTCCCTTCTTCCGGCGCATCTGGGTGAGCGCTTCATTGACGGTGATGGAGCTCATCCAAGTGAGATAGCTGGAGCGGCCGGCATACTGGTCGATATGTCTGAGCGCCAGCAGGTGCGCTCCCTGCACCGCGTCTTCCGCGTCGGTTTCGCTGCGCAAGAACTTCTGCGCCAGGCGGCAGAGGCGCCCATGATAGCGCGTCGCGAGAACCGCATACGACGAGGTGTCTCCGCTCCTGACGCGCCCGATTGCTTCTTCGTCCGTGATTGCCGAGTTCATACGATTCGGGATACCGCAGGTGCATGCCGGTTTCCAAAGCCGCCCCCGCCCCGCGGCACAGCCAACCAACAGTAACGCAAGGAGTTGTGCCTGGTGCGCCGCCGCGCGCCCGAGCTCCGGCGCGCCGCATCTCGCGACACTGGCGCTTTTCGCGACGCGGAGGGGCTGGACGCGGCCAGCAAGGCCCGGTCAGCCAGCCACAGCCTTCAGCCACGTGAGAGGGGAGGTTGTCGCAATCGGAAACACGGGTGTGACCGCGTGAGAACTAGTGCCGTGCGGCAAGCGGAGTAACGAGTATGCAGTTGGCTGTGGGGCAGCCAATCGTGGCTGCAGCCGGCTTTCAGCCGGCGGGCCGCCTGGAAAGGCGGCTGCGGGCAGGATTGCCCGCCCCACAAAACAGGCAGAACTTCGGCCGCAGACCACTAGCTCCCGACCGGTCCAAATGGAAAGACCCGGCGAGGAGTGCGCCTCGCCGGGCCCGTTACAGCCATCCCTGGGTGTAAATCGATTTCAGTTGACCCGATACTCGGCCGGTTGGGCTCCCAAGTTTGACAACCAGGGCGCGGTACGTGACAGTTCCGCGCTTCCCAATGTCCGCGTGAGCCTCCGCCTCAGCAGACCTCTTGCCCGAACCAGCCGAGTTTTGACGCATCCCTCCGTCAAGCCCAGCCGTTCCCCTGTTTCGGCTGTGCTCAGGGTCTCCATCTCGCGCAGGCGGAATACCTCGCTGTAAGCCTGTGGCAGGCTTTCCAAGGCACCCGTCAGGATGCCGTCGAAGTCCTTGTCGATAGCCTGCTGCTCCGGGTCTCGCATCGGCGAACGGACCGAGTCGATCTGTTCCTCGCCGACCTCGACAATTCCCTTCCTGCGGCGCATCTGGCCGAGTGCCTCATTGATGGTGATGGAACTCATCCATGTGAGATAGCTCGAGCGGCCCTCATACCGATCGATATTTTTGAGAGCCTGCAGATGCGCTCCTTGCACGGCATCTTCCGCATCGGCATCGCTGTGCAAGAACTTCTGGGCCAGCCGATGCAGACGACGGTGATAACGCGTCGCGAGAACCTCATACGACGAGGTCTCGCCCCTCCTCACGCGCCCGATTGCTTCTTCGTCTGTGATTGCCGCGTTCATGCGAATCTGGCTTTGTATGTGCATGCCGATATCCAAACTCGCCCGACCGTGCCGTTCATACAAAATATTGCAAGTAAAAGAGTTATTCATGGAGCGCCGGAGTGTACCCGAGATTCGATGTGTCGCTAATTGCGACATTGGCGCTTTCCGCAACGTAGTCCCGGCGGGCTGCACGCACCCGCTCGCCCCGGTGGAATCCGAGCTTCACCGGCGCCAAGTCCGCTGGCGCCATCGGGTCGCGCACCCGGCAAGGTTGGTTGCGGTGCCGGCTACGGCCTCTATGCCGTAAGATCGAAAGGTGCGGCGACGGTGGCGTGGTACCAGAGACTTCCACGAAGCGGGACGCTGCGGTTGGCTGGACCAGCTTCTTCGGGCCCGGGTGCTTGGCGATGAGTGAGCTTGTGGGTACCCCGCCCGCCAACCGCCCGAATCCGAAGATCTCACGCGCCACGCCGCTGAACCCCGGGTCGACCAGCGCCAGGTTGTTCTTACTCTGGCTGTTATTCGGACTCGCCGCGACGCTGGCGCCGGCCTGGGCTCAGGTGACGGCCTCGATATCCGGAAAGGTCGAGGACCCGACGGGAACTCCGGTAGCGGGGGCCACCCTCACGGCGCGGAGCCTCGACACCGGGGTGACGCGCGCCGCGACTACCGATGACGAAGGCAATTTCCGCATACTGGCGCTACCGCTGGGACGGCAGGAAGTCAAAGCCGGGAAGGCCGGGTTCAAGACCGCGGTCCGCCGGGGCATCAATCTGGAGGTCGGTCAGGAAGGCGTGGTGAATCTTCGGCTTGAGGTGGGCGATTTCGTCCAGCAGGTCACCGTTACCGAAGCGGTCCCGTTGGTCAACACCACGGCCGCCGCCGTCTCGGGAGTGGTGGGCGAGCGCGAAGTGAAGGATCTGCCGCTGAACGGGCGCAGCTTCGACAACCTGATTGCCTTGAATCCCGGAGCCATCGACTTCAGCGCCATGAAGAGCGCCAACACCAGTACCAGCGACGGAAACACGTTTACCGTGGCGGGGCGCCGGCCCGGCGACAACCTGTTCCTGCTGAACGGCATCGAATACACCGGAGCCAGCCAGCTCGCGGTGACGCCGGGCGGTGTGAGCGGAGAGTTGTTGGGAATCGACGCCGTGCGGGAGTTCAACGTCCTCACCGACACGTATCCCGCCGAATACGGAAAGCGGGCGGGCGCGCAGGTCAACGTGGTCACCCAGTCGGGAAGCAACGCCGTGCATGGCAGCGTGTTCGAGTTTCTGCGCAACAACGCCCTGGACGCGCGCAACTTCTTCGACCTGGGGTTCGTGCCTCCCTTCCGGCGGAATCAATTCGGAGGCGCGCTGGGCGGGCCGATCCGGAAGAACCGGCTGTTCCTGTTCGGCAATTACGAAGGGTTCCGCCAGAGCCTGGCCGTTAGCAGCGTGAGCGTGGTGCCCGACGCCCAGGCGCGGCTCGGCTTCCTACCGGACACTACGGGCGCCCAGGCCAAGGTTTCGGGCCTGAACCCGAACATGCTGGCCTACATGCCGTTCTGGCCGCGGCCCAACGGTCCGGAGCTGCTGGCCAATGGAATGTCGAGCGGAACGGCGCTTTCCTACAACAATCCGAAACAGGCGATCCACGAAGATTTCGGCACCCTGCGGGCGGATTACACCCCGCGGAATCTCGACTCTCTCCAGGCGTCCTACACCATCGACGACGGCCATAGCCTCATCCCGTTGGCCGATCCGCTGTTTGCCTCCTACACTACGCTACGCATGCAGGTGGCCAGCTTCGAGGAGACGCACACCGTCTCGCCGGCCATCCTGAACACGTTCCGCGCCGGGTTCTCGCGTGCCGCGTTCAACCTGGATTCGTCGCCGCTCGCGACCTTTCCCGCCAGTCTCTCGTTTGTCGACGGAGCCGGCCCGGGCGGAATCGTGATTGGAGGGGGGACCACCACAACCGGGCTCGCCGCCATCGCGTCGGCCGGTCCCAACAACGCCGCCGGGGCCTGGAATCGCAGGAACCTCTACACCATTTCGGACGGGGTCCGGATGAATCGCGGCAAGCACCAACTCGGCTTCGGCGTCTGGTTCCAGCGGATCGAGGACAACGAAGACTCCGCCTCGCGCCGGCTCGGCGTCGCCAGTTTCACCAGCCTGACGACGTTCCTGCAGGGAACCGCCAGCACGTTTCAAGTGGTGCCCGCGCCCAGCGAGCTGGGTTGGAGAAGCCTTTTCGGCGCGTGGTACTTCTCCGACACCGTCAAGCTGCGCCCGAATCTGACGCTGCAGGCCGGAATCCGGCACGAATTCACCACCGGCTGGAATGAAGAATCCGGCCGGGCCGCCAACTACACGACCGGCGCCGATGGAGTCCTCGAGACCAATCCGCGCGTGGGCGGCACGGCCTTTACCCGGAACCATGCCAAGCGGCTGATCGGGCCGAGAGCCGGACTGGCGTGGGATCCGTCCGGAAACGGGAAGACCGCCGTTCGGACGGGGTTCGGCTTGTACTACTCGCTAATCGACGCCCTCGCCTTCATGCTCAACTCGCTGCCTCCTTACAATGGCGCGCTCTCCTACAACAACGTCCCCCTGGCTTCGGTGCTGCCGGTGATTCCGGGAGTGCCGCCCCCGCCCTCCGCCACATTCGCTCCTCAGGGAGTCGAGCCGGGCGCCAAAACGCCGGCGGTGGCGGAGTGGAATTTCACGGTGGAGCGGCAACTGGATCGGAACAGCGTGCTCCGTTTGGCCTATGTCGGATCGCACGGATACCACGGCCTGCTGAGCATCGATCCGAACAGCATTCCGGCGCAGGTTTGCGCCAGCGCCGGCGGTTGCACGGCCGGCGGCACGCCGGGAACCGCCCGCGGCACCGTGCCGCAAGGCGCACAGTACATCCCGCTCTCGTCGCGGCCCAACCCGAACCTGGGAGCCGGGTTCTTCTGGTATACCGAGGGCAATAGCAGCTACCACGCTCTGCAGGTGGATGCCAAGCGGCGCCTGACGAAAGGTCTGGAATTCCGGGCGAATTACACCTGGTCCAAGAACCTGGATATGAATTCCGGGCTGACCGGCGCGCAGGCTCAGAATCAGGCGCAGATGATCATGGACCGCAACGACCTGCCCCGAGACTGGGGGCCGGCCGCGCTGAACGTCACCAGCCAGGCGAGCGTTTCGGGCCACTATGAGCTGCCCTTCGGCGGCTGGCAGTTGAATGGTATTGCGACCCTGCTGAGCGGCTTCCCGTTCACGCCGCTGGTGGGCTCGAACCGATCCGGCGACGGGGATACTCGAAATCCGGACCGCCCTTCCTTGAATCCTTCGTTCACCGGACCGGTGGTTCCGGGCAGCCCCAATCGGTGGTTCAACCCGAACGCATTCGTCTTGCCGGCCGCTGGAACCTGGGGAACGCTGGGCCGGGGCACGTTCACCGGCCCGGGCCTGGCGAACGTGGATGTCTCGTTCTTCAAGAACACGGCGGTCGCCGAAGGAGTGACCTTGCAGTTGCGCGCGGAGTTCTTCAATGCTCTGAACCACGCGAACTTCGGGCCGCCAAACGCAACGGTCTTCTCGGCCGGTGCAGCCAGCGCCTCCGCGGGATTAATCACGGCCACCGCGGGCACGTCGAGGCAGCTTCAGTTCGGATTGAAGTTGATCTTCTAGTGCCTGTTTTGTGGGGCGGGCAATCCTGCCCGCAGCCGCCTTTCAGGCGGCTTTTTCGCATCGTGCGCGAGTCTTCGCAGCCGGAGTCGCCGGCTGAAAGCCGGCTGCAGCCAGGATTGGCTGCCCCACAGCCAAGTGCAGACTCGTTACTCCGCTTGCCGCAGACCACTAGGCAGGTGCACTACTATCTGTCATTTTCTTCGCGCGCCGCGACGAATCGTGGGGCAGGTTTTTAGGGGTACCCCCTGGGTCCGGCGGATTGTCAATCCGTCTGCCGCTCTTGGACGCGCCCGCCACAACCGCGGAGAATCGCCACCCCGTTTGCGGCTTGCCGCTATGCGGGGGTATCCCGCGGGCCGGTTGTCTACCGGCGCAACTGGCGGGTTACCAACCCGCCGCAGGTTGGAAACCTGCCCCACGGCCCCCTACGCGTACTTCCCCACCAGTACGAACGGCGCCCAATAGAACGGATGTGCGTACTTCTTGCGGATCTCCGCCGTGGCATACTGCACCGCCCGGGCCTTGTTGGGGTCGGTCTTGAGCCGCTCGTAGAACAGCTTCATGAACTCGGCCGTGCTCTGGTCGTTGACATCCCAGAGCGTCACCAGCACGCCTTGGGCGCCGGCGTACAACAGGCCGCGCACCAGGCCCAGCAGCTCGTCGCCGCCCACCACCACGTTCAGTCCGGTTCCACAACCGCTGAGCGTTACCAGTTCGGCGGGAAGGTCGAGCTGGTAGAGGTCGAACAGGCTCAGTTGCGAATCCCCCAGGCTGATGGAAGAGAACATGGGATTGTCCTGGCGGAACCAGCCGTGGGTGGCGATGTGGACCAGGCGGCACTTCGCACCTATCTCGCGAAGCACTTCCAGGGTGGCTTCGGCGCCGGTGAAGACTTCCGCCCCGGGAAGGACGGAAAAGACCGCCTCCACCTCATCCAGGATGTGCGGCGCGGAGGGATCGGGAACCCCCAGGACCAGGGCGCCCGCCGGTGGGGGCGCGCTCTTGGTGGAACACAGGTAGTAGACGCTGGCGCTGGGGGTGTAGGAAATCGAGAAGCGGTCGCCCAGGTAGCGTTCCCCATCGAACAGCGCGTGGAACGGCAGGTAGTGCAGGAAGCCATGCGGAGCGACGATGAGATGGGAGGCGGCCGCGAGGTGTTCCTCGATGGGCGCGATCAACTGCCGGTAGAACTCGCGCAGGTGCTCGTTGGCCGCTTCCAGCAACTGCGGCTCAAAGGTGCGCACGTATTCCGGCCCCAGGCGGAACTTCGAGAGTTGGAAGCGCAGCAACTGAAGCACGCGGCGCAGCGCGGACGCCGGTCCCAGCTCGACAATCTTCAAATCGCCGCGGGAGAGCAGACACACATGGAAGGCGTCGCCGACGCGATAGTATTCCAGCAGCAGGGCATCTGCCGGCAGGGCGGAGCGGATGGTTTCGAGGTCGATCGAACCGGCGGCTTCGAGGTTGGCGAACTCGTGATCTTCCATTCGCAGGCTGGCGAGGGCTTCCACCAGGCGCCGCTCGCAATCGCGCGCGGAGCGCCGGAGTTTGTCCAGGCGCGAACCCCGCGTGCCGGCGGATTGGCCCTCGAGAAGGTGGATGGCGCGGCTGTACCAATTGAGTTCTCCGCGGAGCGTATCCACCTGCTCCACCAGCCCGCGGTGCGCCTTGCGGGAAGCCGGCAGCCGGTGCGCGCGGAAGGCGATGAGATCGGCCAGGCTTCGGGACTTGGCTTGTTCGATGTAGGTAAAGGCGGCTTCCCGGTTGGCCGCTGACGGCCCGCGCGCGAGGCACATGCGGACCAGGGATTCGTAGACCGCCAGCTTGTCCTTGAGGAAAGCGATCTTGATCTCGTCCGTCTGAAGATGGCTCCTGAGGTTCTCCAGCCATTCATGCGCCTTCAGGTACGCCTGGTAGGCGGCCTCCGGGGCACCCAGCGCCTCTTCGATCAACCCCAGTACGAAGAACGCCTGGCAGCTCAGCGCGGGCGCTTCCGCCTGCTCCAGTTTCCGGAGCGCCGCCAGGCAGACGCGCTTGGCTTCCTCACTTTGCCCGGCATTCAAGTGAATGCGTGCCAGCAGCAGTTGGCACCACGCGGCCTTTCCGCCCAACGGGGATGCGGAGAAGAACCGAAAGGCGCTTTCGGAAAACGACCGGGCCTCCGCCAATCGCCCTTCCTGGTAAAACACCAGGGCCTGGTACAAATCGATGGTCGCGATCCAAGCCTGGTTCCGCTCGCGGAGGAACAGGTCCCGGGCCTTGCGGAAAAGGTCCAGCGCCGACCGGGTATCGCCCTGATGGCTGGAAGCGATCGCCAGATTGGTCACGGCCTTGGCCGATTCGTACCCCATCCCGAGTTGCTGGAAGGTAGCGTAGGCGCGCCGGGCCATGTGGGCGCCTTCCTCGTTCAGATTCAACTCCACGTACATCTCCGACTGGTCCAGGTCGCACAGCCCCTGGTGATAGGCGTCCCCCAGCGCGTGGCAGTGCTCCCGCGTGGCGCCATAGAGATCGATGGCGCGGGTGTACTCGCCTCGCAGGTAGTACAGATAGGCGATGTTGTAATCGGCTTCGGAGACCAGCAACGGCATCTGGTGGCTCACCGAGTAGGCCCGCACTTTGCGGTAGGTCTCCAGCGCTTCGTGGAACTGGTTGAGGCTGATCTGGCAGGTGGCCATGTTTTGCAGCGTGATGGCCACGTCCTGGGGGTCGCCCATCCGGGCAAACGTGGTGTAGGCGCGCTGGTAGCGTTCCACCGCCTCTTCGAAGCGGTCCTGGCGGTGGAGAATGTTGCCCATGTTGGTGTCCAGGCGCGCCAGGCGGAGGTGGTCGCCGTGTCTGAGGAAGATGTCGTGGGCCCTTTGCGCGTTGGCGAACGCTTCGTCGTACCGGCCCAGGTAAACCAGGGCCTGAAGCGCGCCGTTGATGGTGCGGCCTACGTCGAGTTCCCTGCCCAGGCGCTCGTAGATGGCCAGCGCCGCCTGGTAGTTCTGGAGCGCCGGTTCGTATTTGCGTTTGAGGTAGAAGACGTGTCCCACGGCTCTCAGGCTGGCTGCCTGGGAGCCTTCGTCGCCGATCTTCCCGGAGATCCGCTTGGCCGCTCGAGCCAGCCGCTCCGCCTGCCGGAGGTCCACGCGCGCCAGCCGCACCACTTCGTCGTATAGCCGCACCACCGTCGCGGGTGTCCACCACTCGCGCCCGGCCTCGAGGATCTGGCGGCGCCGGCGCGAATCGGGCTCCGCCGCCAGCATCTCCACGAGACCATCGAGAGTCGCCGGCGGCTCGGACGGGCGGAGCATCAAAACCCCTTCCCTTCCAGGATCTTCCTCAGCCGCTCGAGACATCGTCCGCGAATGAATCCGATCGAGCCGGTCGCCAGGTGCAGCCGCTTGGCCAGCACCGCATAGGGCAAGGGGGGGCTCTCGAAGAAGAGCAGCTCGATCATCTCCCGGCAGCGCGGCGGGAGCTGCGTGATCGCGTCCTGCACCACTTGCTCCCGTTCGAGTTCGGCCACCACGTCGGGCGGGACCACCAGATCCGCGGACCGGGCTGCCTCGTCGTCCTCGCTCCACTCCCTCTCCTGGGAATTCCGCTGGCGGCTCCAGTGGTAGCACTTGTGCGTGGTGACGCGAATCAGCCAGCCCTGCAAAGCTTCCGCATCGCGCAGCCGGGGCAGCTCGTTGAACAGATCCAGGCAGACCCGCTGGAAAATGTCGGCCGCATCCTGGTGCGGGGCGCCGTAGCGCAGCGGAATGGAATAGATGAGGTTCTTGTAGCGGTCTATCAGGACGTGCCAGGCCCGCTCGTTCCCTCGCCCGCACTCCTCGACCAGGCGTGTGTTGGTCCAGTCGTTCCCCGGGGTCGCGCTCAATTACCCCTCCCGGCGGCGGGCCCAGAGGGCGCCCCGCGCCAGCATAGCTCTTCGATATTCCAAAGCGTGTAGTGCTCCAGAACGGCGGGCCGGAAGTTTTGCAGCCCCTTCCTGGCCCCGGTCAGAATATTCGGGCTCACCAGCGGTATGAGCGGCAGGTTCTCCATCAGCAGTTCCTGAACGCGGTCGAATAGCGGCTTGCGCTCGGCGTATTTCCGCGTGACGATCTGCCGCCGCATCAAGCCATCGATCTCGGCTTCCCACGGCGTGGCGGGCGACTGCTGCCGCGGATTCCACAGATGCGTTCCGCCGCTCGAAAGCCACACGTTCATGTCCACATTGGGGTCGGCGTCGGCTTCGGCCAGCGACAGCAGGCAAGCTTCGTAATCGTGGGTGCGCAACACCCGGTCGAGCAGGCTGCGCATCTCCAGCGGGACCACGTGGACATCCAGGCCTAAAGGCTTCAGATCGTCCTGGATCAGGGTGGCCATGCGGACCCGTTCGGGGTTGCCCGAGCTGGTGACGATGGAGAACTCGACGGCGCTGCCCTGGGGATCCCGCAACGCTCCTTGCGGCGACCACGAGAATCCGCTGGCGGCCAGCAGTTCGCGCGCGCGAGCGATAGAGCGAACCGGGCGCGGGAGTCTGGCGTCGATCCAGGCCTTGTTGCCGGGGGGAACCGGCCCCGAGAGCGGCGCCGCGAAGCCCAGGTAGACCAGGCGAACGATGGCCTCGCGGTCGATGGCCAGGGAAACGGCCTGGCGGAAACCGCGCTGGTGAAGGAAGGGCTGGGACCGGCCGTTGAGATTGAAGAACAGGAAATTGTACTCCAGGCCGGGACCAAGGTTTTGAAGCGAATACCCGCGGCGTTCCCGGTCCTTCTCCAGGACGGAATAGTCCTGCGCGCCGACGCGGCCGATCACGTCCGATTCGCCGGATTGAAACCGCATCACCTGCATGTCCTCGGTCCCGGCCAACGGGAAGTCCACCTCGGCCAGGTATGGCAGCCGATTCCCCGCCTGGTCCGCCTTCCAGTAATACGGATTGCGCTCCAGGACGATATGCTGCCCGGCAACGTACTCCTTGAACCGGAACGGGCCCAGACCGGCGATTTCTCCGGGTGGCGTCCGCAAACTCCAGGCCTCAGCCAGTTTCCCGGCCCGCCAGGCCTGCTCCAGGCGGTGGCGAGGCAGAATGGAGAAGCCATCGAACAAGCGTTCGGCCGCGGCATAGGGCTGGGGCAATTCAAACGCGACGTGGTAAGCGTCGATCTGGCGAACCACAATTGGCTTCCCCCCCAGAATCAGCAGATCGCGCTGGGGCGAATTGACCTTTTCGTCCATCATCGCCTGGAACGTAAACACCACGTCGCCGGCATCGAAAGGGTGCCCATCGGAGAAGCGCAGGCCCTGCCGCAGCTCCACGACGTAGCGAAGGCCGTCGGTGGAGACGGTCCAGGATTTGGCGAGCGCCGGCTCGGTCTGCTGGGACTCCCGGTTGATGTGGATCAGGTCCGCCATCATCCGGTGGAGCACCTCACGGGAGGCGTTATCCCCGGCAATCGCGGGATTCAGCGTTTTCGGCTCGGTGCGCTGAGCGAAAACCAGTCTGCCCCCGGGCCGTCCGGTCAGGCCGGGAACCGCCAACAGATCCTCGGAAGCTCCGTACAGGGAGCAGGTCAGCACCAGTGCAGCCAACTTGGTGTACCGACTGTTACGCCAGGCCGTCGCCGCCACTGTGAGCTAGTTTAACCAATTGCAGCAGAAATCGATATCAATCAATGTACTAACTCCGGATAACATTCCGAGACAAAACTCCTTGACATTTCCTTACGTTTGCTTTATACCTAGTCTGGACAGGGAAAACATGAAATCCGATTCCATACCGGAACTGCTTCCCGGGACACTCTACTTGCTGATCCTGCGGACGCTGAGCCGCGGACCGTTGCACGGATACGCCATCGTCAAGCGCATCAAAGACGTTTCCCACGAGGGGCTCCGGATCGAAGACGGCTCGCTCTATCCCGCGCTCAACCGCATGCTGGTCAAGGGCTGGCTGGCCTCCGAATGGGGCGTTTCCGCGAATAATCGCAGGGCCCGCTTCTATCGGCTGACGCCGGAGGGCCACAAACAGCTCGACCAGGAAGCGGGTGAATTCGATCGCCTGGTGCGCGCCATCGAGCTGGTGATGCGCACCGCCTGAACGGAGACTCCCATGGCGTTCTGGAGCGACAACAGGCCGGTCTGTCCGGCGCCGCCGCCATGCGGCAGGCACGGCGCGAGTTTGGTTTCACCCTGCGAAACCGGGAAGAGACGCGCTCGGCGTGGCAAATGCGCGGGCTGGAGGATCTTGGCTCCGATCTCCGCTATGCAGCCCGCGCGCTACGGCGCAATCGGGCCCTGACGCTGGCGGCGGTTGGCTCGCTGGCCCTGGGAATCGGCGCCAACACCACCATATTCAGCGTCGCCAGGGAAGCGCTGCTTAGCGAGCCTTCCTGCCGCGATGCCAAACCGCTGGTGCAGATTTCCGTGAGCGGCAGCGCTTGGATCCCCATCAGCGCGTTTGCCGATGCCATACGGCCGCGAAAACTCAGCCTGCGACATCTTCACCCGCTTACGAATGGCCTTCACATCGACGGGCTTCGGCCAGACCCGCTCCAATTCGATTTCGACTTCAGATGGGCCGCGATTTGCCGCGGGTCCTTCTTTTCGCTGCCGGCTATACTGATTCCAGAAGACGGAAGTACTCGCCGCGAGATAGGTCGGCCGTCTTCAGGTTGCTTTTGATCACGGCCACCGGAACATCATCGTAGGTCGGGATCACGATCGGCCGCAGCGTCCCGGCACGTGAGTATGAGCGGTGACTTCCCTCCTGACGAATACGAACCCAACGGCACAGAACACTTTCTCCAGGCGCTTCCAGTGAATCGGAGCCAGCCGAGCCATCTTCAGGCGCTCAACTGGGCGAAGTGGCGTTCCACGGAAATCCACTCCGGCGCCCGCCAGCCGCCTTCATGGTATTCGTAGGCGCACTCTTCCAAAACCTCGCGGAGCGTCCCCATCTCTTGTGCCGTCGAAAGGAAGAGGCCGACCGCTTCGTCTAGAGCGGCGCGCGCCTGGTCCGGGGTGCTTCCGGCACTGACCACATCGACGGGCATCGCCTGCGCGATATACTGCGCCCCTTCCCGCCAAATCTGCACAGTATAGTCGATCCGCATCTTGTTTCCCTCTCTCTTATCATAAAGCCGTTCACGAGATGCAGTCATTCGCCGGCGAGTGCCCGCCGCACCACCGCCGGTTCTCTCGCGATGACGGTCAGGTACGCGCGTGCCGCTGAGTCTGGCTGACGGCCACCTTGCTCCCACTCCTGCAGTGCGCGTTTGCTGATGCCATACGCCCGCGAGAATTCAGCCTGCGACATTTTCACCCGCCTGCGAATGGCCTTCACATCGACAGGCTTCGGCCGAACCTGCTCCAGTTCGGTTTTGCCGCGCTGATGCGCCAGGACCAGTTTCATTCCTTCGATCAGGTCCGCGCCGAAGGTTGTCTTCTTCGCAGCCGCTTTCCTTGGCATTCTATTGCATTCCTTTCAGATGAGCCGCGATTTGCCGCAGGTCCTTCTTTTCGTCCGCGGTCAGATCCGTTCTGACATTCTTCGCATAACAGCGGAGCAGGTAAATGCGCGTGGCGATCATTACGTACAGGTAGATGATCCGCTGGATTTTACACGCCTCTGCGGTCACTTTCCAAACCTCTCCCACAGATACGCAGGAAAGTCCGCCCATTCTTCAGCGATCTCCTTCGACAGATCGCGAGAGCCACTCTTTTGCACAGCAAATGAAAACGCGACAGCAGACGATACGGGATCAACTATTGAGACGCTCGCACTGTAGTTCTTGCGGCGTCGCAAAGGACGAACTAGAGAACCATTGCCACTAAATCCTCCGTCCAGTTCTCGCCAGCCGCCGCCAGCGATGAAATCTGCCTTTGTCTTGTCAAGCACAACCACTAAAGGAAGTTTCTTGGACAAGATTGCAGCTTGAAGATAGTTCTCAAACCCACCCATCGGCTCAATAAACAACTTGGCACCAGGAGCGAGTTTTACCTGCGGCCTAACAGTTGCAGCCTCCTGCCCACCCAGTGAGAAGCAGAGAGCAAAGAGCGTAAGCGCCCTCAACATTGGGCTCGTGTCCAAAAAGTGTAATGGCAGGCGAGGTCCTTTGAATGCTTCGGGTTGCGGGTTGACAGGGGCTTGAAGAGCACCCCACATCGGTTTACTTTCGTAGTTTCCGACCAAGGAAC
>Ga0182021_10000678_pt1 | contig 37391 bp, 30 predicted proteins | sample 612E3MmetaG_FD_120493 | JGI IMG/M metagenome (GOLD analysis project Ga0182021, IMG submission 120493) | Permafrost microbial communities from Stordalen Mire, Sweden - 612E3M metaG (Illumina Assembly) | ecosystem: Environmental > Terrestrial > Soil > Wetlands > Permafrost | place: Sweden...
AAAGCGCGGCGCCTTCTTCAAATAGAGCGCGGTGGGATGGAACTGGATGAATTCCATGTCGCTGATTTCCGCGCCCGCCAGGTAAGCCATGGCGACGCCGTCTCCGGTCGCGACTTCAGGATTGGTGGTGTTGCGATAGAGCTGCCCGAGGCCGCCGGTAGCCAGCAACACGGCGGAGGCCGGGATGTGCTGAAACTGGCCTTTTTCTCCGATCACTGAAACGCCGACCACTCGTCCGTTTTCGACCAGAAGGTCGGAGGACATCTCGAACTCGAGGACGGAGATGTTCTTGAGTGTCTTAGCTTTCGCGTAAAGAGCCCTCAGAATCTCGCGTCCGGTCGAATCGCCGTGGGCGTGCAGGATCCGGTTGCGGCTATGAGCGCCTTCGCGCGTGAAAGCGAGCTTGGTTCCATTGCGATCGAACTGGGTGCCCCATTCGATCAACTCTTCGATGCGTGCGGGCCCTTCTTCGACGAGGACGCGGACGGCTTCCGTGTTACACAAGCCATCTCCGGCGACGAGCGTGTCCTGCAGGTGGAGGCTGACTTCATCTTCATCGCTCAACGCGGCGGCAATGCCGCCCTGGGCATAGTGAGTCGCGGAGTCCCGCACTTCGCGCTTGGCGAGGACGATGACCCGGCCGGCATCCGCCAGTTCGATGGCCGCCCGAAGGCCGGCGACTCCGGCGCCAATCACCAGGAAGTCGCATGCTGCTGGGGACTTGTTCATGGATGGAAAAATGGTACCACGCGGTGAAGCGTGAGTTCCTGTTTGCCGAAAATCATTTAACCGCAGAAGACGCGGAGATCGCAGAGAAATTCACTGAAAAACCAAGCCTTCCCTCTGCGAACCTTGCGCTCCCTGCGGTGAAATGAATTGCCGCGGCAATACGCTATGATGAAAGTCCATGATTCGTATTCCAGTGGCCGCGCCGTCGCGGTCCTACGAAGTGCTTCTCGAAATCGGCCTGCTGGCACGCGCGGGAGAATGCCTGGGCAGTTTCTTGCCACATCGCCGCGTGTTCGTGGTGACCGTCCCTCCAGTGCGGCGGCGATGGGGGAAGGCACTTCTTCAATCGTTGGCTGCGACTGGTGTGAAAGCGGAAATCCTGGAAATGCCGGACGGGGAACTCTTCAAGCGCCTGGCAACGCTCGAAAAGCTGGCGGAAAAGCTCGTGAAGACGGGAGCGGATCGGAGTGCGATCCTGATTGCGCTGGGCGGGGGCGTGGTGGGCGACGTGACTGGCTTCCTGGCCTCGGTCTATATGCGCGGTGTGGATGTGATCCAAATTCCGACTACCGTGCTGGCCCAGGTGGATGCAGCGGTCGGCGGCAAGACCGGAGTGAACTTGCAGTCGGGCAAGAATCTGCTCGGCACGTTTCACCAGCCGCGCGCCGTGCTGGTGGATCCGGGCGTGCTGGCTACGCTGCCGTCGCGTGAATACCGCGCGGGGCTGTACGAAGCGATGAAGTGCGGAATCATCGGCGATCCCGGCCTGTTCCGGATCTTCGAAGAGCGGCGGCGCGAGATCCTGGATCGCGAACCAGCGGTGTTGGAGAAGGTCATTGCCGATTCCGTGCGTCTGAAAGCATCGGTGGTGAGTGCGGACGAACGCGAGAATGGACTGCGGCAGGTGCTGAACCTGGGCCACACCATCGGGCACGCGCTCGAGGCGGAGACCCGTTACAAGCAATTGCTGCACGGCGAGGCGGTGGCGTGGGGCATGATCGCAGCCACCCATATCGCGCTTTCGACCGGCAAGCTAGACAGCGTCATGGCGGGGCGTATCACCAGCACCATCCTCGGATTTGGACAGTTGCCGCGCTTGAAGTGCAATTCCGCAAGCGTCGTGAAGCGGTTGCATTCGGACAAGAAGACGCGGCATGGAGTCGTGCACTTCATCCTGCCGCGGGAGATCGGCAAGGTGGAGATTGTGAACGACGTGCCCGAGGGAATTGTCCGCTCTGCGGTGGACGAGATCCGGAAACTGGCGAGTGGCTAAGCGATGAGTCAGGGATCGGACACTCGGATTGTGGGCGCGGCTCCGGTGGGAGCGCGCGACCGCGAATCGGCCGGCAAGGCGGTGCGGGAGATGTTCACGTCCATCGCACCGCGCTATGACCTGTTGAACCACGTCTTGTCGTTCAACACCGACCGGGTGTGGTGGTGGCGGGCGGCGCGCACCTTCGATTCCATCCTGAAGCGTCGGGATGCGCGGGTGCTTGACCTCTGCTGCGGCACCGGTGACATGACATTTGCCCTCAGGCGGCGGGCAAATTCAGGGGCAGCAAGAATCATTGGCGCCGACTTCTCGCACGCCATGCTGCAACGGGCGATCGCGAAAGGGAGAGGCACAACTCTCCGCTGGGTCGAGGCCGATGCGCTGCGGATGCCGTTTCCGGATGCTCACTTCGACCTGGTAACGGCGGCCTTCGGCTTCCGCAATCTGGCGGACTATGACGCGGGTTTGCGGGAGATTGCCCGGGTGCTGCGGCCGGGCGGCCAGTGCGGCATTCTGGATTTCGGCGAACCGCGCGGACTGGTGGGCAAAATATATCGCGTCTATTTCAAGAGAGTGTTGCCGGCGGTCGGGACCATGATATCGGGAGTTCGAGGCCCATATGCCTATCTGCCAGCGTCGGTCGAACGCTTCCCGGCGCCCGATGAAATGCTGGAACGCATGCGGCAGGCGGGCTTCCAGCAGGCTTCGTGGACTCCGTACACGTTCGGGGTGGCGGGGTTATATCGCGGCGTGAAGTGAGATCAGAAATCTTCAAGCGCAGAAACGCGGAGAACGCCGAGAAAAGTCCTCACCACGGAGGACACCAGGGAGCTCGGAGGAATGCGAAAGGAACGCCTGTTTTTCCCCGCGTGCTCTGCGATCACTGCATTTCAGGGTTGTTGGAATGAATCCGCGAAGGCGTCGGTGATGGTGCGCTGGATGACGTGTTCATAATCCGGCCCAAGAAATTTCTTCAGGCGATCGGTATTCATGACGTACTCGCCGGTCATGTAGGGAACAGCAGCCGGCGGAATAGCAGAAATTTTCAGGTTCCACAGGAGTTGCAGCACGGCTCGCATTGCCCATCTGCCCGGAACCCGTAACAGTTTTGCTCGCGCCATCTGAATGCACTGACCGAAGGTGAGAGGCTCGCCCCGTCCCGCCACGTTCAGGATCGTCAGCCGCTGCGCCTCCGGTTCCCGTTGCAGCAGATAGGCGATCAGGCGTGCCATATCGTCCACATGGATGAACTGAATCTTGTTATCCAGGTATTTCTGGCCAAAGGGCATCATGCAGGGCAGGCGCTTGCCTTCCTGCCGCATCCGAGCGGCGCGCTTGCCTTTTCCGTTGGGCGTTCCGCGGAACGCCCCCATCAGATAGTTTTCCACCGTCGCGCCGGCAAAAATGTGCGGGCGAAGAAGGAAAATACTGCAGCCGCGCAGCGAGGGTGCCCGCTGCTGTACCACCAGATCGCTTTCTCTCTTGTGAATGGCGTACGGGAGCGTGTGAGCCTGGAGCGGCGCGTCCTCGGAAACAGGCCTGGGCAGGTCAGAACCATAGGCAGAGACGCTGCTGGGGAAAATGAATTGCCGGATGGTGGCAACAGAATTTCGGTTGGCTTCGGTGATGGCCTCCATCACGCGCGCGGTGCCGGCCACGTTGATCTGCCACATCCGATTCGCGTCCAGCACACCCGAGCGCTGCGGATCGATTACGAACGCCAGGTGGACGACGGACGACGGCTGAACCTCGCGAAACAGGAGGAACAACTCGCGAGTGGAGTCCTCCTTGCCCAGGTCCATCGGGACGAAGCGGTCGGGCTGGGCACCGCCGGGAGGGGCGACATCAACGCCGACCACGTTGTAGGCGCAGAGCAGCGGCGCCAGACGCTGGCCGAGATTACCCGAAATTCCCGTGACGATGACGGTTGGTTTCACCGTTTCCATTTAATCCGGGTCGGCGTCGTTTTCGGCCGGTGCCTCGCCCGGCTTGGCGGGCGGCGCGGCTGGATTTCTGGTCGGCCCGAAGTAGGCCGCGTTCATATCCATGTTGCTCTGCTGGTACGGTTGCATCGCATCCCGATATCGCTGACTGGCGAGAGCGTTGTGGATCTCCGCTTTCACGGCGTCCAGCGGCAATGACTGTTTGCTTACGAGTTTGTAGACGTAGTGGCCGGTGGGATCGGAAATCAGTGTCGAGACCTCTCCCGGTTTAAGTTCGAGTACGGACTTTTGAGCTTGAGGCAGAGTGCTTTGCCTCACTTTTTCCATCTTGGTGGTGGGTGGATTTCCCTTCACGCCAGCGGCCATGAAGGCTTCCTTCTGCAACTTTTCAAAATCCTCGCCCTTCGCCGCCCGCGCCCGCAGATCGGCAGCGGTTTTCTTCATCACTTCTTCGCCCGCCTTTTGCTGCGCTTCCACTTCTTCTTCCTTCGCGCCGGGCTTCTGGACGGCCACCTGTTTTACACGCGGGATAAAGAGGCGCTGCATGGTCGCCTCTTCGAAGGCGGGCGCATTGTCCCTGTAATTCTTTTCGACGTCGGCGTCGGAGACATTCTGCGACTCCTGCTGCAAGGCATTGCTGAGTTCCTGGGAAAGAATCTGCATGCGCGCGAAGCGGATCAGTTCGGCGTATTTCGGGCTCTTGTCGAGGGCGCGCTTTTCCGCCTCCTTGGTCATCGGCAGCATGCGAGAATAGTAGGTCGCTAACTGCCGCCGGACGTTGGGCGGCATGCCAGGCCGAACCGCTTCGGCAAGCTTTTCGAACTCCTCGCGGGTAATGATTGTCTGGCAGGCGTCGCCCTGCTTGGCCGAATCTGCACACATGCCTTTGATCGTGATTACCGGATCGGTAGGTGCGACTTTGGCAAAGGCTGCATTCGCGTCCTGATCCGCGGAAACCGCGGCGGCGTGGGGCGCGGGCACAACCGCCGGTTTGGCCATGGTCTGTCCGAAAGCCGCTCCACCGAGCAGGAAACACGCCAACCACTTCGAACCCATGTAAGTAGTCCTCCAGGAAGGTAAGAAAACGAACGTTCATCGTAGCATGCCGGGGAGCCGCCGGACAGTCACGGAGGGGTTGGCGGCGGGGCGCTCCGCAGCGATAATGCGGTATGCCGGAAACACAGGCCGCTTTCAGCCCGGGAAGAATGCGTGCAGAGAAGCGCTCTGTCGCCGGGAACTCGGTACTGGTGGCGTTGGCGATCACTGGGATGAAAGTCGTTGTGGGAATCACGACCGGGTCTTTGGGAATCTTGTCGGAAGCCGCACATTCGGCACTGGACCTGGTCGCGGCCATCGTGACTTTTTTGTCGGTCCGCGTTTCCGATATGCCGGCTGATGCCGAGCACCAGTACGGGCACGGCAAGGTGGAGAATTTTTCCGCGTTCATCGAAACCGGGCTGCTGCTGCTGACCTGCGTCTGGATCATCTTCGAGGCAGTGAAACGGCTGTTCTTTCACAGCGTGGACATCGAGCCCAGCAGCGCGGCTTTTGTGGTCATGTTTATTTCGATCGGGGCGGATGCCTGGCGCTCTCGCGCCCTGGGCCGTATCGCCGTCAAGTACGACAGCCAGGCCCTGGAAGCGGACGCGTTGCATTTTTCGACCGACATCTACTCCAGCGCCGTCGTGATTCTCGGGCTTGCCCTGGTGATGGTAGGGCGCAAGTACCATGTGGAGTGGATGCGCCAGGCCGATCCGGTCGCCGCGCTCTTCGTCGCCGGGGTGGTTGTTTATGTGAGCTGGCGGCTGGCGAGAAAGACGATTGATGCCTTGCTGGATGCCGCTCCCGCCGGTGTGCGCAACCAGATTCTGGAGAAGATTCGCAACGTTGAGGGCGTGCTGGAAGTGGAGCGGGTCCGGATCCGCAGGGCGGGGAACCGCTACTTTGCCGACGTTTCAGTGGGACTCGCCCGCAACTTTACCTTCCAGCGTTCCGAGCAGGTCGCCGACGAAGTGACTTCGCGTGTGCACCAGGTGCTGCCCGACGCGGACGTAATGGTGCACTCAGCCCCGCGCGCACGGCACTCGGAAAATATCTTTGACCGCATCCGCGCGGTGGCTACGCGCAACAATTTCAACGTGCACGATGTCAGCGTGCAAGACTTGAACGGCAAGTTGCACGTGGAGCAGCACCTCGAACTGGATGAGCAGCTCAGTATGAAGCAGGCGCACGACGAAGTGACCCACCTGGAATTTGAAATGCGTTCGGAGGTCCCCGAGATCTCGACTATCCTGACCCACATCGAGAGTGAGCCAGCGACCATCGAGACCGGAGAGCAAATCGTCCGCGAGCCGGATCTGGAGCGGCAACTGAAGACCATCGTGGCGGAGTTTCCCGAAGTGCTCGACGCTCACGAGTTCCAGTTCAAGAAGGTGCGAGGCCGGCTCTATGTTTCGTGCCACTGCACGTTGCCCGACGATATGCCGCTGGCGCGCGTCCACGATGTGCAGACCGCGCTGGAAATCCGCTTCAAGCAGGACGCGCCGGAATTGTTCCGGGTGCTGATTCATCCCGAGCCGATGACGGATAACCGGCGATAGTTTGGCGCTCCTGAATCGAAAATCAGCAATCGACAATCAAAAACCCATGATGGAAGCAAACGCAATTTGGAGTGATAACGAGCGGTTCGTGGGGTCGGCGACGTCGCGCCACTCACTTGTGATGGATGCAGCAAAGGAGAAAACCGCCAGTAGCCCAATGGAGTTGGTGCTGATCGCGCTGTGCGGCTGCACGGCTGCGGACGTGGTTGGCATCCTGCACAAGAAGCGCGAGCCCTTTGCCGGGCTTGAAGTGAAGGCTCAAGCGGAGCGGGCAGCGGGCTATCCCGCGGTCTACACCGAGATCAAGCTCACCTATCGCGTGCGCGGACAGGTCTCGCCGAAAGCGATGGAGGATGCGGTGCGCCTGTCCAAGGAAAAGTACTGCTCGGTTTCCGCGATGCTGGAGAAAACGGCCAGGATCACCTACGCCATTGAGTACGTTTCGTGAAGGCTGCTACTCATCCGCTGCGCGGCTACCTGTACATCGGGAGTGCCGCTTTCCTGTGGGGAATTGCCGCCACGCTCGGACGCGCTGCCTTTACAGGACGGTTGTTGCCAGGCGGAGGGACGCTGCGTCCAATCGATCCGCTGATTCTTTCCCAGAGCCGGACGACATTGTCGCTGCTCGTGTTGCTGCCCGTTCTTTTCTTGCGTCGCGGCGGAAGGGCTCTGCTCGTTCCGAGTCGCGACCTGCTTCGGTTCGCCGCTCTCGGTGTGCTGGGTGTTGCCGCCTCCAATTATCTTTACTACCTCGCCATCCAGAGAACGAACGTTGCCACCGCCATCATCCTGCAATACACCGCGCCGGTTTGGGTGCTGCTCTATGTCGTGCTGCGTGGCGGGCAGCGACCCTCGTTGCGGCGCAGCGCGGCGGTCGCGCTGGCGGTTCTGGGATGCGCCCTGGCCGTGGGCTTTGTGGGTTCAGGCGGCTTGCGCATGGACACGCTGGGCGTGATTGCGGCAACGCTCGCCGCATTTTCGTTTGCGTTCTATAACGTCGGTGGCCATAGCGTTCTTGCGCGCTACGACCGCTGGAAAGTGCTGCTCTGGGTGCTACTCTCGGCCTCAACTTTCTGGATGTTCGTCAATCCACCGTGGAAGGTAATCGCCGCGCACTATGGTCGCGAGCAATGGAGCTTCATGCTGGTCTTCGCGTTGGTGTCGGTGCTCGGTCCCTTCTCCTGCTATTTTGCGGGACTACAGCACCTGGAGCCGACCCGGGCGGTAGTTGTGAGCTGTCTGGAGCCGGTCTTCAGCATCGTGATTGCCGCCATCACCTTGGGAGAACTGCTACGGCCTTTGCAGACCGTGGGCATCGTCGTGGTGCTGATTGCGATCGTGCTGATTCAGTTGCCGGAGCGCGCGGCACGGGAAGAGGGACTTGTGGTCGAGCCGATGGAGTGAATGCAATTGCAGTGTAGGATTGGCAATCCAGGTAGCGAAATGGCATTACTGAATCAGACTACGAATGAGCAACAGAAGTTGATCGGGGTCGGTGGCTGGCTCACATTTTTCTGTCTATCACTTACGGTCGTTGCTCCCCTAACCCATTTTAAGGATCGCGTTCATTGCCATGAGAAACCTGCTGCACCCGTGGCATCTTCCGCAAACCACCGTGCTAAGGCTATCGGTCGTATTCGTGACCTATGCAGGGCTAGCTCTCTTCAGCGCGTACTGCGGATACCTCTTGTGGAGCGAGAATCCTCGCGGTCCGCGAGTCACAAAAGCGTATCTTGTGATCGCCGCGGTTATTGTCATCATGCTGTACTCGATGCTGGCGATGAGCGGAATGGAAATTGATCTTTTCAAGATCGTAATGGGAAGACTGGTTTACACCGTCTGCTGGTATGCCTACCTGGTGAATTCCGTGCGCGTAAAGCTGACCTACGAAACACATCCCGTCACGTCAGCTGTTTCCCCTTCGTCTCCGGGAGTTGTGTCGCCATAACGCTTGCTAGAAGGAACGCGGCCGCGCACAGATAGAAAGCCCAGTTCAGTCCTTTGACCTGGCCGACCCGTCCGATCACGTACGGGGCAAGTGAACTCAGTGTTCGCGCCCCGTTGTAGGTGAACCCCAGAGCTCGCGCCCGAACGCTGGTGGGGAAGATCTCGCTGCCGATAATCCCCGAGCCGGAAAAGAACCCAGTGCCGAAGAAGGCAACAACGGTACCCAGCAGGAGAAGCGCGGTTGTGGAGCGTGCCATGGCGTACAGGGGCACCAACAGTGCCGCGGCGAATGTATAGAGCATGAACGATCGGCGGCGGCCGAGATGGTCGGCGACCCATCCGAAGCTGGCGTATCCGGGGAACATGCCGAAAAGGTTGAAGACGACCAACAAAATGGTCGTGTCCTTCACGTCGAAGCCGCGCCCGCCTTGCGCAATCGGCAGCGAAAGGTAGGCTGGAAACCAGGTGAACAAGCCCCACCATCCGAACATGCCGAAGAAGTTGAGCAGGAGCAGCGCAATCGTGCTCTTCAGATAAGGCGGGTGGAAGATGCGCAGGAAAGAGTTGTGGTCGTACCGGTGTTGTGCCTGTGCGACGCGCTGCGAATCTGCTGCCAGCCGGTGCTGCTCCTGCCACATTGCTGATTCCGGCACGCGGTTTTGAATCCAAAGAGTGACGACCGCAGGTAGAATTCCGACGAAGAACACGACTCGCCAGTTCGAATATTGCAGAACAATCCCCGCCACCAGCGCGGCCAATGCGTATCCGATCGCCCACGAACTCTGCACCATGGCGATCGCCTTGGCACGGAGTTCATCCGGCCAGGTCTCGGCGACCAGCGTTGCTCCCGTGTTCCATTCGCCGCCCATCCCCAGGCCGAGAACGAAGCGAAACACCGCCAGCATGAGCACGGATGTGGAGAGTCCCGATGCGAACGAGCAGATCGAGTAAGTGAGGATGCTGAGCATCAAGGCGCGCTTGCGACCGATGCGGTCCGCAAGAAAGCCGAAAGCTACGCCCCCGATGCCGGAAGCGAGCAGGGTCAGCGTATAGAGCAGCCCAGACGTCGCCTTCGACATGCCGAGGTCGCGCATGACATGGGTGAGCACCAGCGCGTACAGCATGGCGTCGAAGGAGTCGAGCATCCATCCGAGGGCGGCAGCAAGCAGCGTGCGGCGCTGGCCCGGGGTGGCTTGGCGCAGCAGTTGGATGGGCCCGATCGCCATTTGGGGTGGGATTGTATATCAGCAGGCAGGCGGCTAACCGCGAACAGCGATCAGGCCCTTTTTCCCAGGAGCCGCAGGTAGCGCTTTGCCTTCGCCACGTCCCGGCCGATCTGCTCTCGCAATGCGTCCACCGAAGGGAACTTGATTTCATCTCTTAACCGATCGAGGAAGTGAAGTTCCACCTCGGTGTCGGCCGACAGCTCGAGCGGATGGAAATTCAGCAGGTGGCTTTCCATCGCGAAGGATTCGGCGCCGAAGGTGGGACGATTCCCGACATTGGTGACCGAGTCGAAGCACTCTTCACCCACGCGCGTGCGGGTCACGTAGACGCCGTCCTTGGGGACCAGTTCTTCGTAGCGGGCCAGGTTGATGGTCGGGACCGTGTACTTCGATCCGTAGCCCCGGCCACGGCCGGCCGTCGACAAGATGCTGAAGGGACGGGACAGCAGATGACGGGCACGGCTGACTCGCCCTGTGGCCAGCAACTTGCGGATATGACTGCTCGAAACCGGTTCGCCACGCATACGCATCTCGGGATAGTCGTGGACTTCAAATCCCATCTCACCGCCGAGTTCACGCAGAGTCTGGATGTCTCCCGCGGCCTTGTGGCCGAAATGAAAGTTGTAGCCTTCGTGGACTTCTTGGGCCTGTAATCGCTGCCGGAGAATCTGGTCGGCAAAATCGTGCGGAGTCATCAACGACAAGTCGCGCGTGAACGGCAGCAGGAGGACTGCGTCGATGCCAGTGGCCGCCAGCAGGCGCAGCTTTTCCGGAGTTGGCGTGAGGAGCCGAAGGTTGTGATCGGGGCGCAAGATGCGGGTGGGATGAGGCTCGAACGTGACCGCCACGGACTTCATTTTCCGGTCGCGGGCCCGGCGTACGATCTCGCCGAGCACATGACGGTGGGCGCAGTGTACGCCGTCGAAATTGCCGACGGAGACCAGAGTGGGACCAAAGTCCGCCGGGACGTCGTCGAGTTTGTGGAAGGCCTGCATGTAGTTGCTAGTTTCTGGTTTCTAGTTCCTCGACTCCAAATTTGATGTTTTGATCCGCGCCCACACCAGTTGACTTGTTTCTGTTAGACGACCGCAGGCACCATGCAATCAGAAACCAGCAACCAGAAACGAGAAACTGATCTCTAGATCTCAAAATCCAATTTCATTCCGTCATAGGCCAACCGAACATTCGGCGGCAAGGTCGCATTCGTCGCCTCATGCGGCAGATCGTGACAGATGTGAGTGAAGAAAGCGCGCTTCGGTTTCACCTCCTCTACGATCTTCAGCGACCTATCGACGGTGGAATGCGTAGGGTGCGGCGTGTAGCGCAACGCATCTAGGAACAAAATGTCGAGTCCGCGCAATTGCTCAAGAGATTTCGCTGGCACGTCACTGTGGTCAGTCAGGTAGGCGGCCGATCCGAAGCGAAAGCCGAGAATGGGTGCTTCGCCGTGGATGATGGTCACCGGCTCGAAGCGGGCTCCGAAGAGCTCAATCAGACCTTCGATCGGCTTCAGTTCCACCAGGGGCAGCCCGCCGAACTTATAGTCGGCGTCGAAAACATAGCGAAACATCTGCCGCAGGTACTCACCCGCGTGCGGTTCGGCATAAAGCGGCATCTTGCCCGGCCGGTGGGCATAGCTCAGCGGACGAACGTCGTCGAGGCCGAGAATATGGTCGGCGTGGGTGTGGGTATAAAGGACAGCATCGAGGCGCGTGATTTTTTCTCGCAGCGCCTGCTCGCGGAAGTCGGGCGTGGTGTCAATGATGACGTGGCGCCCGTTATAGCTGACCAGTACTGATGGCCGCGTGCGACGGTCCCGCGGATCGGCGGAGCTGCACACGGCACAGTCGCAGCCGATCGTGGGAACTCCCATCGACGTGCCGCTGCCCAGTACCGTCAACGTTGCCTGCATCAGCCGTTGGTACCTGTGATGGGGCCGGGCGCTTGGGGCGGATGCGCCAGCGCGTTGGTGACCTCGACGTAGGCCATGCGCAGCTCGTAAAGGCAGTTTTGCAGGAAGGCTTGTTCCTTGGGCGTGAGATTGCCTTTTGTCTTCTCCGCCATCATTCCGAGCGTGTCGATCGTCTGCCGTGCGCCGATCAGGTCAACTTGGGGCGGGCCGCTCTGCTCGTGCATCAGGCCCAGTTGCATCATGGCGGTCATATACAGCGACGCCATGAAGCGCTCGAAACTGACTTCGAACTCCTTCGCCGAGTGTCCGCTGAGTTCAACCTTTGCGTCCAAGTCGCGCGAGGACTGCTGATAAGCGGCCTGCTGTGCCTGTTGCTCGAAGACCGTGGGTGGCGTGGGTATGTCGGATGTGGCGGCCGCCGCGTCATGGCTCTCGACGACGGCGGGGGCTGGTTTTTCGGGAGCCGGCTTCTCGATCGCTGGCGATTGCTCTTCGATCGCGTCCTGCCTTAGTTCGCCGTCGGAGGTGAAAAGGCGATGGTCACTGACTTTGAAACTCTCTTCTTTTCTTTTTTCTGCCATATCGGATACCTGAACTCCCACAAACAAAGCCTAACTATGCAATCGGAAGCTCCGTTGGTTTCAACCTCGAAGGTCCCGCATGGAGGTTTTTTCCCGCCGACTCGCGGCGCAGATAGCCGAGTGCTACCGCCCGATCACCGCCGGGCAGGGGCAGAATCGCGCCGCTCGTCACTTCGCCGACTTCCTTTTCCTCAGCCTGAATTTTCGTTCCCGGTTCGGGCAGCGGGCCTTCCACGAAGAACGCGCCGAACTGGCGATGCACCGCCCCACGCGAGCGGATGCGCTCCACGATTTCCTGGCCCAGATAGCAGCCCTTGGTGAAACTCAATGCCCGCAACTGTCCGGTTTCCTGGGGTAGATCTCGATCGCGGATGTCCATGCCGAACTGCGGAATTCCACGCGCAATGCGAAACAGGTTCAGCGCGGTGGTGCCGGTCGGCTTTGCCCCGGCTTCGATCAGAGCGCCGCGAAGCTTCGCGACGTGTTCCGGCGCAATCCAAACCTGCCACGATTCTTTCGCTTCTTCGCCCGACCGAAGCACAGTGACACCAATCTCACGCCATTTGATATCCGCGAATTGCAGGTGCGCGAGCTCGGGAACAGCAATGCCTGCCTTTTGCAGCACATTTACTGATTCAGGACCGGTCAGGCCGAGCGCAGTGAGCTTCGAGCTGATATCGGCAACTTCGACGTCATCGGCAATGATGTAGTGATCGAATAATTGCAGGACCTTCTCCCGCAGCGATTGTTCGGTGTCGACCATCAGGGATTCGCCGCGGTTGAAGGCGTAAAGGTCAGCCTGGATGCGCCCCTGCGAATTCAGGAGAAAGGCATACACGCCGTGTCCGGGCGCAAGGTCGCGGACATTATTGGAGATCATGCCATTCAGCCAGCGCACGCGGTCGCTGCCGGTGAGCGCAATCTTGGCTCGCCATCCCAGGTCGTAGACGCCGGAGCCAGAGAGCAGGGCACGCAACTCGGCGCGAACATCGCCGAAATCGGGCGTTGTACCGGCGTGCCCATCCTCGCGTGCTCCATGAAGGGTTACAGAACTCATAAGCTAACTCTTGATTATAGCGAAGCTGACTGGGGCCCGAGACCCATCGGCTGGTGCTGGGTAGAAGATGAGGCAAACCGTCGAAACGGTGCAGGCCTCTAGAGTCGAACCCCACCCGGCTTTCTGAATCTTTCTGCCGTGTGCTAACGTTCCCCTCGTGACCCAGCGAAAACGCATTGCCGTCATCGCGGGAGACGGCATTGGCAAAGAAGTGATTCCGCAGGCCCTGAAGGTCGTTGAGGCTGCCGGCGCGGCGGTCGAATTCACCGAGTTTGACTGGGGTGCCGACCGCTATCTGGCGGACAAGACCACCGCGCCGCCCGACGGATTTTCGAATTTGGCCCGTGACTACGATGCCATCCTGGTCGGCGCTTTGGGTGATCCGCGCGTGCCGTCCAATATTCATGCCAAGGAAATCCTGCTCGGCATGCGGTTCAAGATGGACCTTTACGCGAATGTGCGCCCCGTGCGGCTGATGGATGCAGCGCTCTGTCCGCTGAAGGATGTCGAGCCGAAGGACGTGGATTTCGTCGTGATCCGGGAGAACACAGAGGGCGTATACGGCGATGTGGGCGGCGTGTTCAAGCAGGGAACGGCGGACGAGGTCGCGATCCAAGAGGACATCAACACCCGTAAGGGCGTGGAACGGATCATCCGTTACGCATTTGAGTATTGTGCGCACCACAAGAAACTCGATGGCTCGCCGCGCCAGCGCGTGCTGATGTGCGACAAGTCGAACGCCATGACGCACGCGGGCGGTTTATGGCAGCGCGTGTTCAAGGAAGTCGCGGCCGAATATCCGAAGATCGAAACGCAACACATGTACGTGGACGCATTGTGCATGCAGATGGTGCGCGATCCGCGGCCATTCGATGTGATCGTTACCAACAACATGTTCGGTGACATCGTTACCGACCTGGCGGCGGGGTTGCAGGGCGGGCTGGGCATGGCGGCGAGCGGCAATCTGCATCCGGGGAAGACCTCGATGTTTGAGCCGGTGCACGGATCGGCGCCGCCCATCGCGGGAAAGAATATCGCCAACCCGTTCGGCGCGATTCTCACGGCTGCGATGATGCTGGCGCATTTGGGGATGGCTGCTGAATCCGCGAAGATCGAGGCTGGCGTGCTGGAAGCAGTGAGGCAGAAGAAGATCACTGCCGATATCGGGGGGACGATGGGGACATGGGAGGCGGGGGACTGGTTGGCCGAAAGGATTGCCCGTCGCTGAGCGCGAGCGTTGTGGTCGAGAGCTCGCAGTTGTGAGCACTTTGCCAATCCCTGCCATCCTGAGCGGAGTTTGCCCTCCGCGAAGCGGAGGGCAAACGGAGTCGAAGGATCTCTACAACCTCTACGGTACTCGATGCGGATCGAGGAGTTCTCGCTTTGCCGTGTGCTGCTAAGCTCAGAGTGCACGGGGAGAATGCCCCGCTTGTTGTGAGGTTATAAGCTCGTAGGGGTCCTTCGACTCCGCCAAGTCATTCGCGAGCGAATGACTTGGCTCCGCTCAGGATGACAAACATAAGGAAGCCGCTCTTGATGACAATCGTGACAAATAAGCTGCGACTGGCCGCACTTATCCTGCTGCTGGTTCTACTGGCAGGTGGGAGCGTGGCCCAGACTGCACAGCCGCAGGCTGGGGCAAGAGGCACGAACCTTGACGGTCTCGGTCTCCAGGTCCAGGACCAGCAACCGGTGGCACCATCGCAGGCCCCCGCTGCCGAGAAGACCATCTCGCCCGCAGAAGCCAAGCAACTCATGGGGTCCGTGGACGAGATCCTGAAATTCTCCAGTCAGGAGACGGGGTTGCCGATTAAGGAAGAGGTCAAGCGCAAACTCGTCAAGCGCGACGAGGTGCAGGCGTTCGTCCAGAAAAACATGAAGGAAGACAAGGACGCGCAGCGGCTGGAACGATCGGAAATCGTGCTGAAGAAGTTCGGCCTGTTACCGCGCGATTTCGACCTGAAGCCTTTTCTGGTGGCGCTGCTGCGGGAACAGGTGGCGGGGTACTACGACCCCAAAACCAAGACAGTAAATCTGCTGAACTGGGTGGACATGGAGCAGCAGCGGCCGGTGCTGGCGCACGAGTTAACGCACGCCCTGCAAGATCAGTCATTCGGGCTCGAGAAGTGGATGAAGGCCGGCCTCAAAGACGATGACGGTAAAGCAGATCCAAGCCCGGCAGACATTGTTACAGATGAAGAAACATCAGCCCGGCAGGCGATTGTGGAAGGGCAGGCTATGGCGGTGCTGATCGACTACTCGCTCGCTCCGACCGGCCAGAGTCTGCTCGAGTCTCCGCTGATCGTGGAAGCGTTGAAGCAAGGGATGTTCCAGGGAACGGATGACACGCCGACTTTCAAGAGCGCGCCGATTTTTATCAAGGAAACGCTGACGTTCTCCTACCGCTATGGACTCGACTTTACAACGGCGTTGCTCAAAGCGGGCGGGAAAGAGCTGGCCTACGCAGGCGCTTTCAAGGACCCGCCGAAGACGACGCGCGAGATCATGGAACCGGAAACCTACCTGTCGCACGAAGTACTCGAGCCAATGAAGATGCTCGACTTCGACAAAGACTTTAAAGGCTATGAGGCGTTTGATATCGGCGCCATCGGGGAGTTTGATGTCGATGTGCTGGTGGAGCAGTACGCGGGCTCGGATGAAGCCGCGGCGCTGTATCCGCAATGGCGCGGCGGATATTACTTTGCCGGCCGGCCTAAGAAAGACAAGGCGGCGCCGCTCGGATTGCTGTACGTGTCGCGGTGGTCGAGTCCGGAGAAGGCGGCGGAATTCGCAGCCGTGTATGCGAAGTCGCTGGCGCAGCGGTATCAGAAGGCGAGGGCTTTGGGCGGCGATGGCAAGGTTGCGGAGGATGCGCCACCAGTCGATTCCTGGCGAACCCTTCGCGGACGCCACTCCTGGCTGACCGAAAAAGGTGTAATGGTCATCGAGGTTCGGGGCGATGCGGTGCTGATCAGTGAAAGTCTGGATGATGACACGACGAAGCGCGCGGTTGAGGATTTCTGGCCTGAGGCCAAGAGTACGTCCAGCAAGTGAATTGTCCCGTCACGGAATGAGCTTCTGTATAATTTTCTGTCCCGCGTTCCTTTTATAGTTAGGAGCACATTTGCAGCAGGCAGAGATTGGCATCATCGGGGGCAGTGGTCTGTACCACATGCCTGGCTTTACCGACGCGCAGGAAGTTCGGCAACAGACACCGTTTGGCGATCCGTCGGACGCCTATATCTTGGGGACGCTCGAAGGGCGCAAGGTCGTTTTTCTCGCCCGTCACGCCCGCGGGCACATGCTTCTGCCCAGCGAACTGAATTTTCGCGCCAATATATACGGTTTCAAGCAACTGGGCGTGGAGCGCATCGTGTCGGTCTCAGCCGTTGGATCGCTGAAGGAAGAGCACAAGCCGCTGGATTTCGTGATTCCGGACCAGTTCTTTGATCGCACGCGCCACCGCGTCGATACCTTTTTTGGCGATGGCATCGTCGCGCACATCGGTTTTGGCGATCCCATCTGCGGCGCTATGGCGAAAGTCGTGGAGGGAGCCTGTCGAGCCGTGGGGGTGACCGGAAAGCACGGCGGAACCTACGTCTGCATGGAAGGGCCGCAGTTTTCCACCAAGGCCGAGTCGAACGTGTACCGCAGTTGGGGAGCGGACGTGATCGGCATGACCAACTTGCAGGAAGCCAAGCTGGCGCGGGAGGCGGAGATTTGTTACGTCACCATTGCCATGGTCACCGACTATGATTGCTGGCATCCGCATCACGACTCGGTCACGGTGGAACAGATCGTGTCGGTGCTGGTCAAGAATGCGGAGAACGCGGCCAAGGTGGTCAAGGCGACTGTCGCGGATTTGCCGAAGGCGCGCTCCTGCAAATGCGGCTCGGCGCTGGCACACTCCATCCTGACGCAGCCGGACAAGATTCCGGCGGCGACGAAAGAGAAGCTGAAATTGATACTGGGAAAGTATGTGAAGTAGCGAGTGGCGAGTAGCGAGGGAAGAACTCAGACTCGCTACTCGCCTCTCGCCACTCGGGAGATTCATGAGCATTCTGGCCGTCGGTTCCATCGCTTTCGACACCATCGCAACGCCTTCCGGCAAGGTTGAGAACATGCTGGGGGGATCGGCGACCTACTTTTCCCTGGCCGCGAGCTACTTCAGCAACGTCCGCGTCGTGGCGGTCGTGGGGGAGGACTTCACCGCCGCCGACGAAGACGTGCTCAAGAAACGCGGAGTGGATACGCGCGGCATCGACCATGCGCCGGGACGTACTTTCCGCTGGGGCGGACAGTATCTCGACAACCTGAACGAGGCGAAGACCGATTTCACCGAACTGAATGTGTTTGAGAAATTTCAGCCGCGCATTCCCAGCCAGTATGCCGATTCGGAGTTCCTTTTCCTCGGCAACATCCATCCCAGCCTGCAGGCGGCCGTTCGCCTGGAGATGGACGGCGTGCGCCTGACCGGTGGCGACACCATGAATTTCTGGATTCAGGGAGCCCTGGCAGAACTCAAGGAAACCCTGAAGCTCGTCAATGTGCTGCTGATTAACGACGGTGAAGCCAAGATGCTGGCCGGAGAACGCAATCTTCCGCGTGCCGCCAGGAAAGTTCTGGCCATGGGGCCGCAGGCGCTGGTCATCAAGCACGGCGAGTATGGCGCTACCATTTTTTTTCGCGAAGGAGCTTTTGGCATTGGGTCGCATCCTTTTCGCGCGCCGGCACTGCCCATCGATGAAGTGAAAGATCCGACCGGAGCAGGGGATTCCTTCGCCGGCGGCTTCATGGGCTACATTGCGTCGCAGGGCGAGCTCAACCGCGAAGTGCTCAAACGCGCCCTGTTTTACGGAGGCGTGATGGGATCGTTTGCCGTGGAGCGTTTTGGCACCGAGCGGCTGCAGAACCTGACACGCGAGGAAATTGATGCCCGCTTCCAGCTTTTTCGCGAACTGACGCACCTGGAGTAGCAATTGAAGAAGTCAGAAGTCAGAGTGCAGAAGTAGAATCGCAATGGCCGTGCGAATTGTCACTTCCGCCGCTAGTGTCCTAGGTCTTTCATCCTTGATTCTCATGCCATGACCCACTCCTCGCTGAGCAAGGTTGCGGGACGCAGCTTTGACCGTGACCGGCTGCGAGTCGCGGCGGCGGCGTCACTTGCGTCGCTGCTTTCCTTCCTCGCCTATTTCCAGCGCGGAGAAATGTTGCTCTACGGAGACGCGGTGGCGCATATCAACATCGCGCGCCGTGTCTTCGATTCCCAAACTCCAGGATTGCTGCAGTTGGGGACCGTCTGGCTGCCATTGCCTCACCTGTTGATGATTCCGTTTCTGCTGTCGAAATGGATGTGGCAGAGCGGGGTGGGCGGCTCGATTCCATCCATGGTTGCGTACGTTTTCGGGGTGGTGGGAGTTTTTCGGCTCACGCGCGGCGTGCTGGATCAGAATATTGGAACAAAGCCGGCGGCCCGCGCCGGCGCCTGGATTGCTTCACTTGTGTTCGGGGCCAATCCGAACCTGATTTATGTGCAGGCGACGGCCATGACGGAGACGCTATACCTGGCGCTGTTCCTCTGGGCAGTTGTCTATTTTGCCGAGTTCCTGTGGACCGCACAGCAGGACGAAAGAAATGCCCGATCAAAACTCACCCGCTGCGGGCTTTGTCTCGCGGCTGCGGAGCTTACGCGCTACGACGGATGGTTTCTGGCGGGGGCGATCGGCGCGACTGTGGTTTTCCTGTTGATCAGGCGTTGGCAAGACCGCACGTTTCGCGGGATCGCGCTGGGGTTTCTTGCCGGTATTGCGCTCGCGCCCGTGCTTTGGCTGGCTTACAACGCTGCCGTATACGGCAATGCGCTGGAGTTTGCCAACGGCCCTTACTCAGCGAAAGCGATTGAGGGGCGCACGTCCGTGCCGGGCGCACCCCCGCATCCGGGAACGGGTAACGTTGTGACGGCGGCCAGCTACATCCTGAAGTCCGGCGAGTTGAATCTGGCGGATGGGAACTGGGGCAGGATCTGGGTCGCGGTGGCGATCGGCGGCGTGGTTTTCGTCTTCATGGGCCAGCGGCCGCAAAGAGTCCTGCTGCTGCTCTGGGTTCCCATGGTCTTCTATGCGCAGTCCATCGCTTACGGAGGCGTTCCTCTCTTCCTGCCAGCGTGGTGGCCGTTTACGTGGTACAACCTGCGCTACGGGTTGCAGTTGCTTCCGCTGTTTGCGGTTTCGGCGGGACTGATTACGGCGGCTGCGGCGGAATTGTCGGCCCCTAAAGGGGCAGCCGAAAAGGTGCAGCTTGCGGCATCGCTAAAGCGACACCCTGATACGAACCTTCAAAACCCCGCAAAGCACGCTCCTGGTCCTGACTCGAACCCGCAATACCCTGGTCCGAGTTTTCGATTCCTTGTGGTCTGCGCGGTCGTGATATCGGTCGTCGCGCTGAGTTATCTTTCGGTGTGGAAAGCGCAACCGCTGTGCCTCAAGGAGGCCTGGGTGAACTCGCGCACGAAGCTTGCGCTGGAGTCGGCCGTGGCGCAAAACCTCCGCAACTTTCCACGCGACGCCAATTACCTGATGTACCTGGGCGAGCACGTGGGAGCGTTCCAGCAGGCCGGCGTGCCGCTGCGGCAGGTGGTGAACGAGGGGAACCACCGCCCCTGGAAGAAGCCTTCCGATCCGCAAGGACTCTGGGAGCGCGCGTTGGCCGACCCGGCGCGCTACGTGGATTTCGTCATCGCCTATGAGGGCGACGCGGTGGACCGGGCAGTGAACAAAAGCCAACTCACGCTGGTGAGCGAAATCCGCACTTCCGGGCAGGCGCCTGCCCGAATCTATGTGACTCGTCCGGCCCTGAATCAATCCCGATAACGTTTCTCGTCCAACCGACACCGAATGCGAGCCCGTGGCGGTGATAGAATCCGCTCGAAATCGGATTCCTCTCATGAATAGTCTCCACTCCGTGATGGACCTGCTCCGCAGCGAGATGGCGGTGGTGTTGTCGTCCACGCTGGCGCGGCTGGTAATAGCCGCCATTCTGGGTGGGATCATTGGTCTGGAAAGGCAACTGCGGCACAAGCCCGCCGGGTTGCGTACCAACATGTTCATCTGCTTTGGCGCCGCGATGTTTACGCTTCTGTCGAAAGAACTGGCGGGCGGGCCCGGAGACAGTGCCAGAATCGCGGCCCAGATTATTCCCGGAATCGGGTTCATCGGCGCCGGCTCCATCCTTCATTCCCGCGGATCGGTGACCGGGCTGACTACGGCAGCCACATTATTTGTGGTGGCGTCGGTGGGCATGGCGGTGGGTGGCGGACTGTACATCACGGCCGTCTTCGCGACCTTTCTGATCCTCATTGCCCTGGCTGTGTTGGGCAGGATGGAGAGAGGCTTCGCCCTCCGGACGGCCCTGTATACCTACGAGGTGGCGGGCAGCAATGTGGAAGCGATGCTGCGTGAGGTAAATCGCACCCTGGAAGAGCAGAAGCTCACCATGCAGAGTGTTCATCTTGCCTCAACGGACGGCGAGTCTCGGCTGGTGTTTGCGGTGGACTGCGAGCGCGAAGAGCAGAGTCTGTTTCTCATTCGCCTGCATGAATCGAACGTATTCGGTAGCGTCAAGTCGATCGGAACCACGGAACACGAATGAGCGCGTCTCCGAACCATGGGCTCCGTTTCACGAAAGCGTCTGCCTGCGGCAATGATTTCCTGATGGTTGAGGGGGCGGATGTTGCAACCGACCTGGGCGTGGTCACGCGCCGCCTGTGCGACCGCCACAACGGAATCGGAGCTGACGGTGTGGAGTGGTTGTTTCCCGACGCCGAAGTGGACGTGAGGGCGCGTCTGTTTAATGCGGACGGCTCCGAAGCTGAGATATCCGGAAATGGCACGCGCTGCGTTGCCGCCTATCTTCTTTCGCAAAAGAACAAGGCGGAAGTCGTAGTTCGCACCGGCGCCGGGCTGAAGATCTGCCGGCTGACTCGGCGGCAGGGTGCTACGTTTGAATTCGAAACGGACATGGGACGGCCCAGCGTGGGGGAGTCGCTGGCAATCGAAACCATGGGGGTTTCAGCGGCCGGAAGCAGAGTTTCGATGGGGAATCCGCACTTTGTGGTTTTCGTGGATAGGTTCCCCCAGGACTGGCAGCGGCGCGGTGCTCTAATTGGGACCCAACCGCAGTTTCTGCAGGGCACGAATGTGGAGTTCGTTGTGGTGCGCGGTTCCAACGAAATCGAGGTTCGGCTGTTCGAGCGAGGCGTGGGGGAGACGCAGTCCTCCGGCACCGGTTCGTGCGCGTCCGCAGTCGCAGCCGTTGCTAGTCGCCGTGTTTCCTCGCCAGTCAAGGTGGTTGCCCCGGGAGGAACGCAGACCGTCCGCTGGGAGGATCAGGTTTATCTGACGGGCCCTGCCACGCTGGTCTGCCAAGGGGAGTTCTTCATTTAAGATCGGTCTAACAATGCCAAGCAATCCCCAGAGAACGCGAATCAAGCCGCCCGCCCTTCGGCCCGGCGACAAGGTGGGGATCGCCGCCCCAGCCTCGAACATCAAGAGCGAGTTGCTGCAGCAAGGATGTGAGGAATTGCGGCGCTTGGGCTATGAACCGTTCTATTTGGAGTCGATCTTCGAACAAGACTTGTATTTTGCAGGATCAGTCGAGCGCCGGGCGCGGGAACTGGAGGCGATGTTCGCGCGCGACGACATTCGGGCGATTATTTGCGCGCGGGGCGGATATGGCTCCAACTATCTTCCGCTCGTGCTCAATCCGCAACAGATCGTCTCGCATCCTAAAATCCTGGTCGGCTACAGCGACATTACGACATTGGTGTGCTGCATGGCGGACTCAGCCAACTTCGTGACCTTCCACGGGCCGATGGTCACCAAGGATTTTGCCGTGGAGGACGGGGTGGACCTGGCTTCGTGGACTGCGGCCGTGGGCGGCGCGTCGGAGTGGGAAATCGGGGCGGGTTCCGGGGCGCTGGCGCTCGCGGGAGGAGAAGCCGAGGGAGTGCTGTATGGCGGGTGCCTCTCGATGCTGGTGGCCTCGCTGGGGACGAAGCACGAGATTCGAACGGATGGAACGATTCTGTTTATGGAGGACGTCGCGGCTAAGCCCTTCCAGATTGATCGCATGCTGATGCAGTTGAAACTGGCCGGGAAACTGAGCGGGGTGCGCGGCATCGTCTTCGGCGAGATGATGGATTGCCGGCAGAGCCCCGCGCAGGATTACACCCTCGAAGAAGTAGTGATGCGGGTGATTGGCGACCTCGGGATTCCGGTGGCTTTCGGCCTGAGATCGGGCCACACTTCGCGGGCGAATATCACGCTACCAATTGGAGTGCGGGCCCGGCTGGAAGTTGGAGATCAAGTGAAACTGAGAATTCTGGAAGCGGCCACCGAAAAGCGATAACCACGAGGGACATAGGGGTCACGGAGAAGCAAAGCCCAAGAGCTGAGAGCTTGTTTTCTACACATGAAAGACAAACCCAAACACATCCATCTGATTGGCATCTGCGGCACGGCGATGGCGTCGCTCGCCGGGATGCTCAAAGCGCGCGGCCATCGTGTCACTGGTTCCGATGCCGCGGCCTATCCGCCGATGTCCACTTTTCTCGAAGCGCTGGGCATCCCGCTGGCACAGCCTTTTGCCGAAGCCAACCTGACTCCGCGGCCAGATCTCGTCGTGGTCGGGAATGCCATCTCTCGGGGCAACGCAGAACTTGAATATGTCCTTGACCAGCGTATTCCGTTCTGCTCTCTGCCGCAGATGCTGCACGATGAATTTCTGGTGGGGAAAGAAGTGCTGGTGGTGGCCGGAACGCATGGCAAAACCACCACCACTTCGATGCTGGCATGGATCTTCGAGACGGCGGGACTTAAACCGTCATTTCTGATTGGCGGGATCGCAGAAAACTTCGGCAGCAGTTTCGGGCTGGGCGAGGGCCGGCATTTCATCCTGGAGGGCGATGAGTACGATACGGCATTTTTCGATAAGGGCCCGAAATTCCTGCATTATTTTCCCGACGCGACCATCTTGACCTCCGTGGAATTTGACCATGCCGATATCTATAAGGACCTCGATGCGGTCGAAACGGCATTCAAACGCCTGGTGAACCTGGTGCCGCGGCGCGGGCGGATTGTCGCATTCGACACGAGCGAGAGCCTCGAACGGTGCCTCGAGAAGGCCTTTTGTCCGGTCGAACGGTTTGGTTCTACGAGCGGCGCGTACTGGCGAATTACAGATCTCGAGTTGGAGACAGATCGGACCCGCTGGTCGGTGCTGCGGGATGGGAAGCCGTGGGCGGATTTCGAATTCGCTCTCGCCGGGGAATACAACGTCTGGAATGCCACGGCGGCCGCTGCCCTGGCCACGAGTTGTGGAGTTCCCAAGGAAGCAATTGCCAAGGCTTTCCGGACTTTCAAGAGCGTGAAGCGGCGCCTGGAAGTGAAGGCGCGAGTCAACGGGGTCACGATCATTGACGACTTTGCGCACCATCCCACCGCCATCGACCAGACGCTCCAGGCCCTGCGTTCCCGATATCCGGGAGCGCGGCTGTGGGTGGTGCTGGAGCCGCGTTCGAACACCATGCGGCGCAACGTGCTGCAAGATGCGCTCGCCGACAGTCTGGCACTGGCCGATGAAGTCGTGATTGCCAACATCTTCAAGTCGGATGCGATCCCGGTGACGGAGCGGTTAGACCTGGAGCGGGTGGTAGCGCAAATTCGAAAGCAGGGACGAAGAGCGCGCATTCTTGCTGACGCCGATTCAATTGTGAGCGTTGTTGCTCCAGAGTTGGCTTCGGGGGATGTGGTTGCGATCCTCTCCAATGGCGGTTTCGGGGGAATTTATGAGAAGCTACCGGAACGTTTGCGCTCGCTTGCGGTGGGAGCATCGCTGTAAGGTTTTTCCCTGTGGATCCCCGTGACCTCTGTGGTTGAAAAAGATGAAACCACAGGGGTTACAGGGGTTCACTGGGAAGAGCCTCCGATTCCGGCACTGACAATGGAGAGTGGTGGGTCTGCCGTTAAGGCAGGAGGCGCTCGTCAAGAAAAGGGGGTCTGCTTCGGTGTTCCGCACGGTTCTCATGCTGGTCTTTTGGGCCGTTGCGATGCCAATCTCGGCGTTGCTGGGGTTTCCCTGGACCTATCTGACCAAAGACATCACTTTCCTGTATCGCATTTGCATGCGGTCCGCGTGGACGGGCGTACGAATCGCCGGCATCCACGTCCAGACTCTCGGCCTCGACAAGATCGATCCCACCCGCACTTATATTTTCATGTCCAACCACGTGTCGAACGTCGATCCGCCCATCACGCTCCCGCTGATCCCGCGGCGCACATCAGTGATGGTGAAGAAGGAACTGTTCAGCTACCCCCTGCTGGGCCAGATCATGCGCATCGGCTCGCTGGTGCCGGTGGACAGAGGCAATCGCGATGCCGGGATCACGGCGGTGCGCGACGCGGTGAAGGCGATTCAGCAGGGTTTGAATATGACGATCTATGTGGAAGGAAAGCGCTCGTTCGACGGCCGGTTGCTGCCTTTCAAGAAAGGCCCGTTCTACCTGGCGGAGGAGTGCCAGGTTCCGGTCGTCCCGATCACCATTACTGGCACGCAGGAGGTCATGCCCAAGGCCCGCTTCGCGATTCAACCGGGCACGGTGACCGTCCAATTCCACGAACCCATTGAGCCGAAAGACTTTGGGGGGCGGGAGTGCCTGATGGCCAAAGTCAGGGCTGTCATCGACAGCGGACTTCCCCCGGAGTTGCGACAAACCGGGCAGCCTGCTTCGGCGGAGAGTCCGGGGCATGCGTGATCAGGGTCGGTTGGAAGTTCGCGCCTTATTGACGTGAGCGCAGTGCTTTGACCATCTCCGGCAGCTTGGTGTAGGCCGCGCAGCACCTCAACCACAACTTGTGGTCGATGGCGGGAGCGCCGCTGACCATGGCTCCAGGGGCAACGTCATGCGGAATCCCGCTCTGGGCGATGGCGATGGCCCCGTCGCCAATCTTGACGTGTCCCGAGACACCGACCTGCCCGGCGAGGATTACATCGTTTCCGACGTCGGTGGTGCCAGCCAGGCCCACCTGAGCGCAGAGCAGCGTGTCATGGCCGATCGTGCAACTGTGGCCGACGTGGACGAGGTTGTCGAGTTTCGCGCCCCGGCCGATCCGGGTCTCTCCAATGCTGGCGCGGTCGATACAGGTATTGGCCTGCAATTCCACGTCGCTCTCCACGACCACGTTGCCGGACTGGACGATTTTGTGCCAGTGTCCAGCGTCATCCTTGGCGAAGCCGAACCCGTCGGAGCCCACCACCACCCCGTTCTGCAGCAACACGTTGTCTCCAAGCTGGCAAAACTCGCGCACCAGGGCATGGGCGTGGGCGAAGAAGTTGTCGCCGATCTTCACGCCGCGATAGATCACCACATGGGCCAGCAAGACCGCGTTGTCACCGATCTCGGCTCCCTCGTCAACCACCACATAAGGGCCAAGGTGCGCGTTCTTGCCGACCTTGGCGGTGGGATGGACAACGGCGGTCGGATGCACACCCGGTGCATAGCGGGGCGGTTGATAAAAGAGCTCAACAGCTTTCGCCCAGGCCAGGTACGGGTTCTTGCTTCGCAACATGCCGGTCGAGATGGCGGGGAAATCTTCGGAGACAATGACGGCCGAGGCCTTGCTGGTCTTGGCGGCGTTGTTGTATTTCACGTTGGCCACGAAGGTGATCTGTCCCGGGCCAGCTTTTTCGATGCCCTCCACGCCGGTGATTTCAGTGTCGGGAGAAGCGTTTTCAATCCGCGTGCCGAGAATGGCAGAAATCTGGGAGAGTTTCATAGTGGGGTCCGGAGAAATTGTAACGGAAGTCGAGAGGGTCTCAGGTGTCAGGTCGCAGGTCTCAGGAAGATCTTAAGGTAGCCGCCTATACTTAGTGACAATCTGAAACCCTAAACCGCAGAGGATGCGAAGGCTGCGCAAAGGACGCAGAGAAAAAGGTTCTTGGTTTTCCTGAGACCTGCCACCTGCGACCAGAGACCTGCCACCTGAGACCTGTCCCTGTCCTACGGCTCAAACAGCGGAACCTGCCGTGTGTCAGGTACACCGCCCTTGCGGCGGCGCCGGGCCGAGCCGATCACCGCGATCACCGTCAGTGATGTCAGCGAAGTCCGCGGCACGAAGACGCGCTGGGTGTTGGAGCGAAGGTCGGGAGGGTTCAGCAGGAATCCTTCGGCCGGATTCTGGGCCAGATCGTTGGGCATCATTCCCTCGATGGTCTCATTGTCCTTGAATCGCAAGCGTACCCACAAGCCCTCGGTCCGAGGCCTGGTGGTGAAAGTCTTGCGGGTCATGACCTCCGAGTCGGAGAATTCGCGAACAAAGTAAACCGCCTTGATATCCCGCAGATCGATGCCGACGACGTTCCCCGTGGTGTTGAGCAGTTCCAGTTTGCCCTCCACCACAAAATTGGCGGGGGCAACGTAGCCGCTGATGGAGTCGCGGTCGGTCTTGCGAACGATCACTTTCTTATGGGTCGAGGGCATTGAGCGGAGAGAGGCCCCAAAGTCCGCACCCGCAGCGAAATGCGCCGCGTCTTGGAAGCTTCACGAGCGATTCTCGCATTTTCCTGCTGCCTTGGGCGAGTTTGCGCCTTCGTAGTAGCCAAACGGTAAACCTTATGTTATTTTTTGTAGTTCGCTACGAGCTGTATTTTTGATATAAGTCTAATGTCTAGAAAGGGTTAGATTGCGCTAGCTGGCAGTCACCCAGTCCCGGGCCTATCCGCCCTGTGGAAATCTTGTGAATAACGCCCCGGTCCAGCCACGGCAAGGCGATTAGGAAGGCATGGCCGATTACATCTATACCCTGGAAACCCGGCTCACCCCGGACCAGCAAAAAGCAGTCACCCTGGTGCAGGACGCCGCCAAAGCGGCGGAGATGAACCTGTACCTCACGGGTGGCGCCATCCGTGACATTGTCACCGGTTTCCCTATCCGGGATCTGGATTTCACCGTCCAGGGCAACGCGCTCAAACTCCAGAAGGATCTGGAGCGAGCCGGAGCCGTGGTGGGAGATTCCGACGACGAGACGCGGACTCTATTGCTGACCCTTCCTGGCGGCGTGCGCGCTGAAGTTGCCATGGCGCGTTCCGAGCGCCATGAAAAGTCGGGTAAACCGCCGGTGATTATGCCCGCCACCGTCACCGAAGACCTGCGCCGCCGCGATTTCACGGTCAACGCCATGGCCCTCTCGCTGAACGAGGGATCCCGTGGCCTGCTGATGGACCCGTTCAACGGGGCGGCTGACATCGAGGCAAAGCTGATCCGCTTGCTGCACAACTACGCTTTCCTCGAGGATCCTTCGCGCCTGATCCGGGCCACACGCTTTGCCACGCGCTTCCACTGGCCGATCGAGGAACGGACCCTGGCCCGCTATAACGCGGCGAAAGAAAACAATTACATCCAGCACATCCGGAATTCCTCCATCGGCTACGAGATTGAACAGTTGGCCTATGAAGACGACCCGCTGAGCATCCTGAAGGCCTACGAGAGAGAGGGATGGCTGAAGGTGCTGAACCCGCGCTGGAATTCGGCCAAAGTGGATACGTCCGGCATGGGCGCGCTGATGAAAACGCGCCAGCAGATGAACGAACTGGGATACACGCCGGAAGTCGCCCCTGCGGTGCTCTATTTCCTGACCACGCGGCTGCCCGACAAGGATGTCTCTGACATCCGCAAGGCGATCCCGCGCCGGGACCTGGTGGAAGCCTGGAAAGACCTGGAAGACCACGCCAAGGACTTGGCGAAACGGCTGGCGGGCAAGGAAGCGGCGACGCCTTCGCGTACTTGGCAGCTTCTGTCCTCGGCGCGGCCGGAGATGATTCTGTTCCTCGCGATCACGGCGCGGCAACAGGCCGTGGTGCAGAAGATCAAGAATTTCTTCACCAAATGGCGCCAGATACAGCAGAAAGTTCCGTTGCCTGAGATGGCGGAACTGCACATCACGCCACAGTTGCCCGCTTATCCCAAGATTGCCAACGACGTGTTCCTGCTCTTGTTGGATGGCAAACTGCGCTCGCGGACCGAGATATTGAAGTTCCTGAAGCCGCTGGCGCCACCGCCTCCGCCGCCTCCGCCGCCACCGCCAGCCAAGCGCGGCCGTGGAGCCAAGGCAGCGGCGGCAGCAGTCGCCGCAGCGGCAGCGGTCCCGGTCAAGGGCGGCGCCAAAACCAAGGGCAAGGGCGCACCGGCCGTGGTTGCGCCGGCGACCGTGCCGGTGGCGACCGGGAAGACCAAGGGAAAGGCTGCGGCTCCTCCAGCAGTGGCGACGGCAGTCGCGGCAACGGCTGCAGCGAAGCCCAATGCAGCGGCGAAGCCTGCGGCCGCCGTCAAGGGTGCCAAGCCAAGCAAAGCGCCGGTGGCGAAAGCTTCGGGCAAGCCAGCCAAGCCCGCAAAGCCTGCCGTGAAGGTTCACGGCAAGTCAAAGAACAGGAAGAGATAATCTCGGCGGCGTCCGAGGGTTCCCGCTCTCCAACTGCACCATTCTGCGGCATTGTGCATCCTCACCGAGCCGATAGAATAGAAGCAATGTCTGACCCAGGGCCTGTTTCCGAATGAGCTCCCAATTCGTCCACCTGCATTTGCACAGCGATTTCTCGTTGCTCGATGGCGCCTGCGACCTCGACAAGCTTGTCCATCGCGTCCATGAGTTGGGCATGCCGGCTGTGGCCATGACTGACCATGGCAATATTTTCGGCGCGGTTCATTTCGTCAATGCTGCCAACAAGGTGGGTGTCAAGCCGATTGTCGGATGCGAGCTCTACATCTGCAAGAAGGACGATCACAACATCGAGCGTACCCCGCCCGACGGCGACACCTATAACCACTTGCTGGTGCTCGCGGAAAACGAAGAGGGCTACCGCAACCTGGTGAAGATCACGTCCGAAGCCTCGCTGCACGGCTTCTACTACAAGCCCAGAGTCAGCAAGAAGTTTCTGGCCGAGCACAGCAAAGGTCTGATCGGGCTTTCCGGATGCCTGAAGGGTGAAGTCGCCGAGCGTCTGACGGAAGGGAACTACGCCGCCGCCCGCGCCGCCACGGCCTTCTATCGCGACCTCTTCGGCAAGGACAATTTCTTCCTCGAGATTCAGGACCAGGGACTGGAGATGGAGCATCGCATCCATTCCGGCCTGTTCCAGTTGGAAAAAGACCTTGGGCTGCCGCTGGTTGCAACCAACGACAGCCACTATCTCTGCGAAGAAGACGCGCATGCGCAGGACGTAATGCTCTGCATCCAGACGGGGAAGTCCATCCAGGACACCAACCGGATGAAGTTCGAGGGTACGCAGTTCTTTGTCAAGAGCCACGACGAGATGTCTCGCGTGTTCAAAGACGCTCCCCAGGTGCTCTCGCGCACGCTCGATATTGCCGAGCGTTGCAGTCTCCGGTTGGACAAGATTCCCAACCCGTTTCCGGATTTCGAAGTACCCGCCGGATTCACCATCGACAGCTATTTCGAGCACATCACGCGGGAAGGCTTCGCCCGGCGCCTGGAGACATTGCGCGTCCTCTCCGGGCAGGGAAGGCTGAAGCATTCGCTTTCGGACTACGAGCAGCGGTTGACGCGCGAAATTGGCATCATCCAGCAGATGAAGTTTCCCGGATACTTCCTGATCGTGTGGGACTTCATCCGCTACGCGAAAGAGCACAGCATTCCAGTGGGCCCAGGGCGTGGATCGGCGGCGGGTGCTCTGGTCGCGTACTCGCTCGGGATTACCGATATTGACCCGCTGCAGCACGAGTTGCTCTTCGAACGGTTCTTAAACCCGGAACGCATTTCGATGCCGGACATCGACATCGACTTCTGCATGAACCGGCGCGGCGAGGTGATCGAGTACGTCACGCACAAGTACGGCCGCGCGAACGTAGCGCAGATCATCACCTTCGGCACCATGGCGGCCAAAGCTGCGATCAAGGACGTCGGCCGCGCCATGGATATGCCCTACAGCGATGTGGACCGAATCGCCAAGATGGTTCCCACCACGCTCAATATCCAGCTCGATGACGCGATCAAGGAGTCGGCCCAACTCCAGGAAGCCTACGATAAAGATCCGCAGGTGCGGCAGTTGCTCGATACGGCCCGGAAGCTGGAAGGGATGGTGCGCAACTCGGGCGTTCACGCTGCGGGCGTGGTGATCTCGCCGCGGCCTCTAATCGACCTCGTCCCGCTGCACAAGACCAAGAACGACGAAATCGTGACCGCCTTCGACATGAACGCCATCGAGAAGATGGGCCTGTTGAAGATGGACTTCCTCGGGCTGACCACGCTCACCATTCTCGATGACACGCTCAAGCTGATCGCGCAAAAGGGGACGAACCTCAAGCTCGACGACGTCCCCCTGGAGGACCAGGAGACCTATGCGAAGGTTTTCCACAAAGGGTTGACGTCGGGAGTATTCCAGTTTGAATCGTCCGGGATGCGCGATGTGTTGCGGCGCTACCAGCCGAACTCGATCGAGGATCTGACGGCCCTGAACGCGCTCTACCGTCCCGGCCCGATCCAGGGTGGCATGATTGATGATTTCGTCGAGCGCAAGCACGGGCGCAGAAAAGTTGAATACGAACTGCCGGAGCTCAAGGAACTCCTGCAAGAGACGCTCGGCGTCATCGTCTACCAGGAGCAGGTGATGCAGATCGCCAACCGGCTCGCCGGTTACTCGCTTGGGGAAGCCGATCTGTTGCGTCGCGCGATGGGCAAGAAGAACGCGGATGAAATGGCCAAGCAGCGCGAGCGGTTTGTGCAAGGCGCCGTGCAGAGGGGCTTCCCGCCGAAGAAGATCGAAAAGATCTTCGACCTGATGGCGCAGTTTGCCGGTTACGGCTTCAACAAGTCGCACTCCGCGGCCTACGCGCTGCTGGCGTATCACACGGCGTATCTGAAGACGCACCACCCCATCGATTTCATGGCGGCGCTGCTGACCTCGGTGACCGGCAGCACGGATGACGTGGTGAAGTACATCAACGAATGCCGGGAGATGGGCATCGGTGTCGAGCCGCCCGACATCAATGTGAGCGACGCCAACTTTACTCCGCACGGGCAGGCAATACGCTTTGGTCTGGCTGCGGTGAAGAATGTGGGCGGGAATGCGATCGAGTCGATCGTGGCGGCGCGGAAGAAACTCGGCCGGAACTTCCGGTCGCTGTACGAGTTCTGCGAAGAAGTGGATTTGCGCCTTCTGAACAAGCGCGTGGTCGAATCGCTGATCAAGAGCGGCGCCATGGATTCGTTCGGCCGCCGAGCCCAACTCATGCAGGCGCTCGACAAGGCCATCGACCGGGCGCAGAAATCGCAGCGCGACGCCGAATCCGGCCAGCACGGCCTGTTCGGCGTGTTTGCGGACGAGCCTGCGCCCCAGGAAAATGACGGGCTCCCCAACACTCCGGATTGGGACGAGCACACGCGCCTGACCGCGGAGAAGGAAATTCTCGGGTTCTTCATCACCGGACATCCCCTGGAAAAATATAAAGACAAGCTGCTCGACCTGAACGCACTCTCGACCGAAGACATCAACGCCATGAAGAGATCCACCGGCAAGGATGAAAACATCACGACTGCCGGCTTGATCGGGAACCTGCGGGTCGCAAAGTCGAAACGCGGCGAGTTGTGGGCGCAAGGCTCTCTGGAAGACATGTTCGGCAAGGTGGAACTGTTGGTTTTCCCCGAGGCGTACCGGAAACTGGTAGAGAAGGTGAAGCTAGAGGTTCCCGTCCTGATCCGCGGGGGCGTCCGGATTGAAGAAGGTGCCAACGCCAAGTTGACCGTCAACGAAATCACCCCGCTCGACGAGGCCAAGGTTCCGTTGCCCAAGGCCCTACGCATTCGCGTCCCGCTCGAGAGCGCCACCGAGGACACGGTGAGCGCGCTGCATGCGTTATTCCATGAGCGCAAAGGCGAGGCCAAGGTGCTTTTCGACGTAGAGCGGCAGGGCGATTTCATGGTGGTCATGGAGGCCGAAGGCTATAATGTGATGCCGGACCGGAGCTTCATCGGCCGCGTGGAAGAGTTGTGTGGACGAGGCAGTGTGCGCGTCATCAGCTGAGTTGGTAGGGACAGGTTCCGCCCAATGGCCCGAAAGAGTAAGACAGCAGCGGCGAATCAGGAGATCACGCCCAGCGACCAGGCCGTGGAGGGCGCCGAGTTGCTGGTGGCCATGGTCGAAACCCACCGCACCGGCAGCAACGGTCATCGCGCCAGAATGGACACTGGATTGAAAGCCCAGCATGAACTAGACAAGATTCAGCAGCAGATTGATCATTTGCAGGCGCTGGAAGGACAGAGCGCGGAAACGCACCTTCACATCCGGCAATTGCACGATCGAGTGAATGACCTGCGCCGCGAGATCTCGACCCAACTGAACGCCTGGGAACGCACCGAACTGGCGCGCCATCCGCAGCGCCCCTATACCCTGGATTACATCGAGCGGATATTCACCGACTGGAGCGAAATCCACGGCGACCGCGGTTTCGCCGATGATCCGGCCATTGTGTGCGGCATGGCGCGCTTCCACGGCGAGGAAGTCCTGATTGTTGGCCACCAAAAGGCTCGCGACACGAAACAGAAGGTCTACCGTAACTTTGGCATGCCCAATCCTGAGGGCTACCGCAAGGCGATCCGCGTCATGCAGGTCGCGGCCAAGTTTCGCCGCCCCATCTTTACCCTGATCGACACACCCGGCGCGTATCCCGGCTTGGGCGCTGAAGAGCGCGGCCAGGCAGAGGCCATCGCCTACAACCTGCGCGAGATGGCGCGGCTGGAAGTTCCCATTATCGTGACGATTACCGGAGAAGGTGGCAGCGGTGGCGCGTTGGCGATTGCCATCGGCGACCGCGTTCTGATGATGGAGAATTCCATCTACTCGGTTATTTCACCCGAAGGCTGCGCGTCCATCATGTGGCGGGACGTGATGAAGCGCGACATCGCAGCGGCGGCCATGAAGATCACTCCGGATGATCTGACGGCGCTGGGGATTATTGATGGCATTGTGACCGAACCTCCGGGCGGAGCGCATACCGACCACGCCCAGGCCGCCGAATTGCTAGACAAAGTCCTGCAGCAGCAACTGGCAGAGCTCAAGCGATTGTCTGTTCCCGAACTACTCCAAGCCCGCTACAACAAGTTTCGCAATATGGCCCAGTTCTACACGGTGGAAGGCTAGTCAAAGGCGAACCTGGGGGGAGATTCGGCGTCGTCCGCACCTACGTGAGCCTGCCCAAAATATAAGCTTCCTGACTACCCAGTATTGCCAGACTCGCCGACGCTAATACTTGCACAACGTGTTGTCAGCTTTCACATAATACGGCTTGAAGTTAGCGGCTTTCTTATCCATGCAGCCAACCAGGTTGAGTAGCTCGACCTTGCGGAACTCCGTAGGGTGGCTTTCTGCCTGCAGCGCGATGTAGCCTTCGCTTAGAATCTCGCCAGCCCTCTTTTCGAACTCCGGGCTCTTGGCCTCGCCCCCCAACTGCGGCTTGGAGTAGGTCACGACGGGCGTGCCTTCCACATAGTGCGTGATCCGCTCCGAGCCCAGCACTTCCGCGACGACCCGCACCCATTGGTCGCCATGGTAGGTCTTCGCCACCAAGTGGTAACAATGGGGAGTGTAGAGCGCACCGTCGATTACGATGTTCGTCCCCGGAGTGCATACGTTGCCGTTCGGGCGATCGTGGATGCCGTCGCCGCCCAGGAGTTGCACTTCGATCGAGGTGGGAAAATCCTGGGCCAGGCCCATGCTCTCGGCGGACTGCGAATGGATCATGATTCCGTTGTTGCGATACCCCCATTCCGGAGCGCCCTTCACCTGTTCCCCGACGAACCGGTATTCGACCGCGATCAGGTAATACGAGAATTTGTCTTTATAGAAGAGATGGCCGAATTGGCCGTCGAGCGTCTGGTAATGATCGTACGAGACCTTCAGTAGACCATTCTCCACCCGGAAGGTGTCGCCGAAGTTCTCTTTGACTTTGTGCTTCGCGATCTTGACCGTCCACCCATCAAGGTTCTTCCCGTTGAACAACTGGATCCAGTCTTTCCGATCCGCCTTCGAAGCGGCATCCTGCGAGAAGGCCGTCCCCGCCGTCATCAGAAGGCTAACTACGATTGCCGATACTGTGGAACGCATTCCTGTCATTCGTCCCGCTTTCCTTTGCGAGTGCAAGTAGTCCGGACCTGAGGAGACACGTACCCGCCTTCACTTCGACCCGGCGCTTGCCTGTATAATAAAGGGTTTTCGCTCTGCTCCACGAAATTCCCGGGCGGTGGGGTTTCCCCGGGGATGACCAGAAAGGCAAAGGGAATGGCCACTACCGATGTTGTGCCCCAGGAATCGTCCGGCCTGCTGGGGCGCAAGCCGATCGTCAATGACATGAGTATTCAGGTTGCGACTGTGAACGGGTCCGGGTCGCAGAGTTCCAACACCGTCCTGTTGCGCAGCATTTTCCAGATGGGCGTGCCGGTTTCCGGTAAGAACCTATTTCCGTCGAACATCGCAGGGCTGCCTACCTGGTACACGATCCGCGCCAACAAAGACGGCTACATCGCGCGCAAGAAAGAAATCGACTTGCTGATTGCGATGAATGCCGAGACGGCGCAGGACGACGTGAAGACGCTGGCGCCGGGAGCCTCCGTGCTGTATGACGAACCGCTCGCGCTCGATAAAGTGCGCGATGACCTGGTTTTCTACGCCGTCCCCTACGACAAGCTGGTTGCACCCGTTTGCCCGGAAGCCAAGCTGCGCAAGCTGGTCAAGAACATGATCTATGTCGGGGTCGTGGCCTGCTTGCTCGAAATCGAGATGGGCGAGGTCGAGAAAGCGATTCGCAAACAATTCGCCAAAAAGGTAAAGGCGGCGAACCTGAACTTGGCCGCCGTCAAAGCGGGTCACGACTATGCTGCCGCCAACCTGACCAAGCGCGATCCTTTCCGCATCGCGCGCATGGACAAGACCGCCGGCAAGATCATCATCGACGGGAACTCGGCGGCCGCTCTGGGCTGCGTATTTGCTGGTTGCACGGTGGTGACCTGGTATCCGATCACGCCTTCGTCCTCGCTGGTCGAAACCATGATCGACTACATGAAGGAATACCGCATCGGCCCTGATGGCAAGGCCACATTCGCCATCGTGCAAGCCGAAGACGAACTCGCCGCCGTGGGCATGGTGATCGGCGCCGCCTGGGCCGGAGCGCGCTCCATGACCGCGACCGCGGGGCCTGGCATCTCGCTGATGGCCGAGTTCACTGGGCTAGCCTATTACGTCGAGATTCCCGCCGTGATCTGGGACATTCAGCGCGTCGGGCCATCCACCGGCTTGCCTACGCGTACGGCGCAAGGCGACATCCTCTCGACCGCATTCCTCAGCCACGGCGATACCAAGCACATCATGTTGTTTCCAAATTCGATGATCGAGTGCTTCACCATGGCGCAGGATGCATTCGACCTGGCGGAGCAGTTCCAGACGCCGGTATTTGTCATGTCGGATCTCGACCTTGGCATGAACAACTGGATGTCCGATCCGTTCCCGTATCCCGACAAGCCGATCAATCGCGGCAAGGTTCTGACCAAGGAAGAACTGGACAAACTAGGTGGGTTTTCCCGCTACAAAGACGTGGACGGCGACGGCGTCGGCTATCGCACGTTGCCTGGGACCGACCATCCGGCGGCGTCGTACTTCGCGCGCGGCAGTGGTCACAACGAAAAGGGCCAGTACAGCGAGCGTCCGGACGATTTCGAACGCAACATGGAGCGCATTAACAAGAAATTCGAAACGGCCCGATCGTTTGTTCCCCGGCCGGAGATGGTCGCCAGCGGTAAGTCGAAGGTCGGGATTATTGCCTACGGTACATCGCACTGGGCGATCATCGAGACCCGCGACCAGTTGCGCAGGGAGCACAACGTGGAAACGGACTATCTGCGCCTGCTCTCGTATCCATTCACGCGCGAGGTCCACGACTTCATCGAGAAGCATGACCGGACCTACGTTGTGGAGCAGAACCGTGACGGCCAGATGGCCACCCTGCTCAAGCTCGATATCAAGCCGGAACTGACGCCGCGTTTGCGCTCGATCTGCCACATCCACGGATTGCCGATCGACGCGCGTTCCGTGACCGACGAACTCATGATGATGGAGGGCAAGTAAATGGGAACGACCAGCACGCCGGCACCGAAGGTGAATCGCATTGGATTGCAGGTCATTGACTATCGCGGCGGCAAGACCACACTTTGCGCCGGCTGCGGCCACAATGCCATCTCCGAGCGCATCATCGACGCGATGTATGAAATGGGCGTCAAGCCCGAGCGCGTGGCCAAGTTCAGCGGTATTGGATGCTCGTCGAAGAGCCCGGCCTACTTCATGAACCGGTCGCACAGCTTCAACTCGGTTCACGGACGCATGCCGTCGGTCGCCACGGGAGCCATGCTGGCCAACAAGAATTTGCTGGCACTCGGGGTCACCGGAGACGGCGATACAGTTTCCATCGGCGCCGGCCAGTTCATCCACCTCATGCGGCGCAATCTGCCGATCATCTATGTGATCGAGGACAACGGCTGCTACGGCCTGACCAAGGGCCAGTTCTCCGCCACCGCCGACCTCGGATCGACGCTGAAGAGCGGCATTGCGAATGACCTTCCTCCGGTCGACACATGCGCCATGGCGATCCAGTTGGGCGCGACGTTCGTGGGCCGGTCATTCTCCGGTGACAAGCGGCAGCTGCACACCATGCTGAAGGCCGCGATCGCTCACAACGGCACCGTGATGCTGGATGTGGTTTCGCCCTGCGTCACCTTCAATGATCACGAAGGCTCGACCAAGTCCTACAAATACATGCAGGCCCATGAAGAGCCGGTGCACGAGGTCAGCTTTGTACCGTCGTTCGAGGAAATCAATGTGGACTACGATCCTGGAACGACCCTCGCAGTCACCATGCACGATGGGTCCAGCCTGCGCCTGCGCAAGCTCGAACAGGAGTACGACCCGACGGACAAAGTCCAGGCAGTAAGCCGCCTGATCGAATCGCACGCGAAGGGCGAGGTTCTGACCGGAGTGTTCTACATCAACGCCAAGGCTCCGAGCTTCATCGAC
>Ga0182021_10000679_pt1 | contig 37355 bp, 39 predicted proteins | sample 612E3MmetaG_FD_120493 | JGI IMG/M metagenome (GOLD analysis project Ga0182021, IMG submission 120493) | Permafrost microbial communities from Stordalen Mire, Sweden - 612E3M metaG (Illumina Assembly) | ecosystem: Environmental > Terrestrial > Soil > Wetlands > Permafrost | place: Sweden...
GAATGCTTCCTAAAAGCATGGTTAAACGCACCCGCAGCAGAAGCATAAGCTCTAAAACCTACAATTTCCTTGTCCGACACATGCTTGGCTCAAAACTTATGGATCACCAATGTGGCTTCAAAGCGTTCAAGAAAGAACCACTCTTGAAAATGCTTGATGATGTAGAGGCGACTCATTGGTTTTGGGACACAGAAATAATGGTGAGGGCACATCGCCGCGGATATAAGATCAAAGAGATTGCGGTTGAATGGAAAAGCGGCAAAGACACAAAAGTTAACATCGTTAAAGATTCATCAAGTATGTTTTGGCAAATAATGAAGCTTTGGTGGAAAACAAAAGTAAAACATCAAAGTTAAGATTTAGCGTTTGGCGAGAAGAATAAATGCTCTAGCAACCAAGGAAAAGCCGCCTAACAAAATTATTCCTGCCCAAAAAACAAACCATTCACTAATTATTGTCATGTTAACAAGATAGGTTATTGCTAAAAAGCTTGCCCCAAGCCAGAAAACAAGGTTTCCAATTGTTTCAGCTTTCTTTGAAATCGGCGAGTGAAGCATAATTCTGACCGTTAATAATGCGATTTCTATAATTCCCAAACCAATGCAAAACTCGAAAGCAGAATTGTAAAGAAGTATGTGAACTGTTGGAACTGCGGGTGCAGGCAAAGAGAAACTTGTGCCTGGAACTTGAGCAAGAATTAAAGAATTAAAAAATTTTATTATGGCATCAAATAGGCTGTTGGGCAAGTTGACAAAGTAAATTGCAGCTAGTACGATGAAAACAGCTCCGACAGATAATGCGGTAACCAAGCTTTCTTTTCTTTTGTCGGTTAACGATTGAGGATTAATACGTTTGATCAAGCTGTTTTCCCCATTCGAGTATGGAGCATCACCAAATATATGTTTCGTTAGTATGGGAAACTGCATGTTTTAAATACCCAATGATGATAAACCATAGCGAAGGGAGAGATGGAATGTCTTATTGTCCGAGATGCGGCAATAAAGTTGATGAAACAATGGTTTTCTGCCCAAAGTGTGGGGCATCACTAAAAGGCGAAGCACCAAGCCAAACACCGCCCGCTCCGATCTACCAGAGAAATGAAAAAGCAGAAAAACACGAGAAGAGCGAACATGGCTTCATCGGCTATCTGATTGGCGGTTTAATTTTAATCACAATCGGAGTTTTCGCCATCTTAGATTTAACTAACTCTTCATTGACTTCAGGACAAGACTTAGCAATCATGCTATTTATAATTGGAATAATTATCATCATCGGCGCCGTTTACGTGGCTTTGACTTCGCGAGGACATTTCCCAGCAAATAAGCCAGATAAGCCAACCTAAGTGAGTACTTTTGTTGCTATTTTCATCGGGCATCATAACTCTCGATGGCTACGCGTTATGAATTTGCTTATAAGCTTCTCCATAAATAAATTATCATTCAGAAAACTCTGCGATTTAGGTTGATGTTATGACTCAAACAGTTCGCGTTACAGCGGAACGAATAAAAAAATTGGAAGTTCAAGGAGCCAGAAACGTTGCAATAGCCGCCATAAAAGCCCTCCAAACTTTAGCAGAGCAAACCAAAGCCAAAAATAAAACCGCTTTTCTTGGCGAACTAAAAGAAGCGCAAGCCATACTTTTTGCTTCCAGAGAAACTGAGCCCTTAATGCGTAACGCAGTCAGATGGATAATTACTCAAGCCCAAGACAACACCAACGAAAAAGTTGATATGATAGCTCCAATGGTTTCTTCAAACGTTAACTTGTTTTTGCAGAATCTCGAGGCATCAAGGGAGCGCACGGCAGAAATCGGCGCCAAGCGAATCCGAGACGGCATGCTCGTTTTCACCCATTGCCACTCGTCAACCGTTACCAGCATGATAGCCATAGCCAAAGCTGACGGCAAAGAGTTCAGCGTTATCTGCACTGAAACCCGACCAGCTTTTCAGGGGAGGATAACTGCGAGGGAAATAGTTGAGCTTGACATTCAGACTATGTTTATTGTTGATTCCGCTGCCCGGTCGTATATGGGAGATGTTGACCTTGTCGTTGTGGGAGCAGACGCCATCACTTCTGAGGGCAATGTGGTTAACAAGATTGGCAGCAGCACCATTGCGGTGTTGGCTAACGAGGCACGAAAACCGTTTTACGTTGTTTCGGAGCTGCTCAAATTCGATCCCGAAACGCTTCAGGGCGAATGCGAAAAAATCGAGCAACGAAACCCAAGCGAAGTCTGGAACGAAGCGCCCCAAAAACTGCATGTTCGAAACCCAGCTTTCGACGTAACACCAAACCGCTACATCCACGGAATAATCTGCGAAGAAGGCATAATCGCACCTCAATCAATAGTAGAAACAGTAAACAGAAGCTACCCATGGGTGCTAAAGCCGATTTAGGCTTTCCATTGTGCCAATGAAGCTTTCAGTTCTTTATGTGTTTTAGCGTATTCCTCTATTGTTGATCCTTTTAGTGTAGCGTCTACGGCTTGGCGCATGGCTTTTGCACCTGCCACTGTTCCATCTGGGTGTCCGTGGATTCCACCGCCCGCTTGGATAACAAAGTCGTTGCCGAAAGTCTCCATTAATGCTGGCACTAACCTTGGATGCAGTCCGCCGCTGGCAACTGGCAAAACAGATTTCAAACCGCCCATTTCAACTTTACAGGCTTCAATGTTTTCGAGGACTTCAGCTTTGGTTTCGCTCATTTTGCCAACGACTGTACCTACGTGGAGTTGGTCGACACCGATTATTCTTGCCACCGTTGCTATGGGTTTCATGGCTATGCCGTGGTTTGGATTCTTTGTGAAAGCAGCATGCCCTGCCCTGTGAGCATGAATAATTAATTTGAAATTTTGGTCCCTTAGCGTTTGCAGTGCTGACCAGCCACACGTTAAAATGTCAACCATAACGTATTCGCCGCCAAGATTGATGACTTCTTGGGCACGTTTGAGCATCAGGTCAGTTTCTGCAGTTATATTTATCATGTAGACTTTGCGCTCACCTGTTTCCTCTTGTGCTTTATCACAGCTTTCGATTGTTTGCGTTAGGCGATCCTCAAAAGGATTGAAGTTTTGGCTGCTAAGGTTTTCATCATCTTTTACGATGTCGCAGCCGCCACTCCATGAGTCGTAAGCCACTTTTGCGTGGTCTTTGGTATTTAATCCGAGTTTTGGTTTGATTATTGTGCCGACCAAGGGGCGTTTTGGAATTTTGAGGAGTTTGCGGATTCCACTTATGCCAAAAGCAGGTCCTTTGAAGCTAGTTAAGATTTGTTTTGGGAATTCTATGTCAAGTAAGCGCAGATTTTTTAGTGCTTTAAGACCGAAAACGTTTCCTGCAACACTACTCAATATGTTTGGCATGTTGGCGGGTTCAAAGAGTTCAATTGGGTAAGCGATCTTTGCTACGTTGCCTTCGATGCTGTAAACGTGGGCGGCCAATTGTGCAACGTATGGCTTTTCTGTTGAGAGTTCTGTCCATGTACCAACGGAGCTTTCCGCTGCAACTCCGCCTGCAGCTTCCTTGAGGCTGATGCCTTCGGGCTCCAAGTAAAAAGTGCAGATTAAATCAGTTTCTTTAATCTTGTAAGCAGCATCCACAAAGTCAAGATACTTCAAAGTATTTCGTCTCACTGCTAATGTGACTGGTTTTTGCTTAAAATCTTTAACTATTTCTGGAGACATCAAATAGTTAGCGTGCGTCAAATGAAGTTAAACGTTGAAGCCCTAATGATAACCACTGGCGGCAGCAGAATCGCAATTTTAAGCGACGAAACCGCCAGTTCTCTAGGTGTCCACAGTTCCGACAGAATAGACATAAACTACGGTGACAAACAGATGGTTGCCATAGCCAACATTGCGCCATATTTCCCAAAAAACCGCATTGGACTCTACCAGGAAACCACTCAGGCGCTTGGAGTAAAAGAGGATGAGGCTGTTGATGTTTTGTTGGCTCCGCTTCCAGAATCCCTGTTTAACGTAAGAGCGAAACTTCATGGGGAACGGCTGCGCGAAAAAGACATTTATGGAATTGTTAACGATGTGGTTGAGAGACATTTGAGCAATGCCGAAATAGCCGCGTTCTTAACTGCGCTTAGCATTCACGGCTTGAGTACTGGCGAGAACGAAGCGTTGTCGAGGGCTATGGTTGCCTCTGGAAAAACCCTCGATTTCGGTAAAGGCCCCATTCTCGATAAACATAGCGTAGGCGGGATTCCTGGCGACAAAACCAGCATGCTGGTCGTGCCTATCGTGGCAGCAGCTATATACACGATTCCTAAAACTTCCTCACGCGCCATCACTTCGCCTTCAGGAACTGCAGACAGGGTTGAAACGCTTTGCCCCGTAAATTTAGCCATTGATGAGATTAAAGATGTTGTTGCAAAAACGAACGCGTGCTTGGTTTGGGGCGGCTCATTGGAGCTTGCACCGGCGATGACCTCTTCATTCAAGTTGAGTACCCCTTGGGAATAGACCCGATGCTTTTACCATCGATTCTTAGCAAGAAAAAAGCGATAGGAGCAACACATGTAGCTATTGACATTCCAACAGGGATGGCCGCTAAAATCAAGACTCGAACTGAAGCATACACTTTAGCATCTGATTTTGTGGATTTGGGCAAACGTTTAGGCTTAAACATACAGTGTGCGCTAACCTTTGGGGATCAACCTTTGGGCTGCGGTATCGGGCCTGCCCTTGAAGCCGGTGAAGCATTAACGACTCTGATGGGCGGTGGTCCGCCTGACCTGCGAGATAAAGCTGTTAGTCTTGCAGGAATGCTTTTCGAAATGGTGGGAGTTGAAAACGGGCGAGCTAAAGCAGAAGAAATGATTGATTCAGGCAAAGCTGAGGCTAAAATGCGCGAAATTATTGCTGCTCAAGGCGGAAATCCAAAAGTTAAGCCTGATGATTTACCAGTTGGAAATGAAAGGGTTGAAGTGCGATCTGAACGTGCAGGCAAAGTCATCTGGCTTAGCACTGAAGACATTGTACGGATAGCGAGGGAGGCAGGAGCGCCCAGGGAAAAGGGCGCAGGCCTTGTGCTGCATGCGAAGCTAGGCGAGACTGTACATAAAGGGGATGTGTTGTTTGAAATATATGCCGAGAGAAGCAGTAAGTTAGCTTCGGCGCTCGAGCTTGCTAAGCAATTGTCGCCTATTGTGTTAACTAAGAAGCCAGCTGAGATGATTCTGGATCAGGTACCTGAAAAACTTGCGCATGAGAAAGCGTTCAGTTTAGACAGATAAAAAGGAAAACGGACGGTTTATTTAACAATATAATAACTGGAAGTTAAGGGTAAACTATTTGCCGCATAAGTTCTAAGCAAAAAGCACTTCGCTTCCCAGAGTCAGTTTGAATAAAAAAAAGTGGCTATTCATATGAAGTAAAAAGAAAAGTTATCGAGAATGGAACAAAAAGGGATTATCTTCTAATTGCTCCGCCGATTAAGCCGCCGACAGCAGCAATAATTCCTGCGACTATCGCTACAATGATTGCTAATATGCCCACAGCTAAACCTGCTACGCCTCCAAAGAAAGCTCCTGTAAGTCCTCCTGCTAATCCGCCTGCGAAGGCGAGTCCAATGACCGCTAGAATTGCAATTATTATTGCGCCAAATATGACTGCTATAAAACCAGCAATTAATCCTTTACCAACGCCTCGAGCTATAAGTCCAGCTACAAAGCCGCCGATGAAAAGACCGATAAGGGAACCGACTCCGAGAAAGAGAAAAGCAATAACAATAATTACCAAAAACCCTACGAAAGCCCCTAACCATATACTTCCCAAGTTTGTCACCACCTTTACAAGTAAATGCTCTCTTGAATGCCTATAAGTTTTTAGCTAAAGAAAAAACAGGTGGCAATTTAGATAATGCTTTGTTGGTGTAATAACACAATTATAAAAAATATAACCAATTTATAAAAGAGGCATAAAGGCTAATGAAATGAATTGCATATGTTGATTTTATCATAGTCTTTTGGCGTAAACATGCGTTAATTTTAAATGAGCGTTTTTGCAAAGATACGTTAAATGGGACAGTAAAGGCAGTTTCTAGGGTTGAGATATGGCTGGCAAAATTTGGGTATTAGTTAAAAAAATTTTCAGTTTAACGTTGATGCTTAATGCATTTATAACGTTGGCGGCCATATCTGGAATCTTGTATGGTTTCTACTTTCATCATTGGAGATCGTATTCACCCTACCTCATTGATGGAAATCTTTTTCTGTTAGCAGCTGCAGCAGCTCTCATCAATGTTTTTCCAAGTGCAAGCATAGGCAGATGTCTTCATACTGGAAGATTGTGGTTTCACCATTACGTCTACGGCTTCTTCGTTTTAACGACATCTTCAATTTGCATAATAGCATTCACATCCCTGTCGTTGATCACCCTCTTCATAGTCAATTCGTCAAATATAGCGATAAACACAGGCAGATTTTTTGTCTTAACAGGTTTAGTTTTATTCTTAGATGACCTTCCAGACGTTTCAAAACGAATTGAATCTGCCCTCAACAAAGTAAAGTCAAAGGCGTATCAGGTAAAAAAAGCAATTCATGTGGCACAATTAGTTTCAGGTTTAGTTACATTTTACGTTTTTCTTACAATTGCACTTTCATCAATCGAACATCATGCATACACCGTTTCCAACTTTCTCACCATGGGCACCCTTCTAATAACTAGCGTTACTGCTCTTGCGTTTGTAAGAAGAAAAGCATGGCTCAAAATAACGCTCCCAACGCCATACGGGCAAAGTGTGCATTAACGTTTTTGTTTAAGAATTTCTTTTCCAATCTCTTCAAGTTGCTGACGAGAATAGTTACTGGACCTTCTGAAGGTTGTTATGTGGTTTGGCAGTTCAGATAGCTTGACGACTGCAACCGTGGGGTTGTTGATGTGTAGAGTTGCATAGTTGTTTGTGAAGACCACTATGCCTTCAACGTATATGCCAAGTGATCTAAAAGCTTGCGAGGAATCAATTATGTGCTTTATTGTTGAGGCGTTCCTTTTAACCTGGCGACTTGGGCTGCCCTTAAAGTTTTGTTTACCTCTTCTTTGCCATAAATCACCATTGCAACTTATGTTGCCATTCCAATTTTTAGTTTCTAAAACAAAGACGCCGTTGGGGCCAAGAACTACGTGGTCGATGTCACCGCCGCCACCTCGCAGGTACAAATCATTTAACAGAATATAGTCATCGCTGAGTTTGCTGCTTAAGAGTGTGATTACCCGTTTTTCTCCTTCCCAGCCACCCCTGTAAATTCGGTACTTACGCAAAAAATAGTAAAAGGCTATTAATGGTGCTAAAGAAATCAAGAATCCGGCTGCCACAAAAATATTCAGGCTCAAGGTCAAGAGTGCTTGTACACTTGAAACCAAAAAGATTAATCCAAATAGCAAAAAGTAGGCTGCCGCCTTTGCAAGGTTTTTTCTAACTTGATTTTTAAGATAGTTACCCGAGCCCTTCATCTTTCTCATCGGTTACCGCTTAGGGGTTTTATTCATTCAAAACTATATTACTCTATGGCATGTGAAACCGTCTCCTGCATTCATTAAATTTTTTTGCTGAGAAGCTACGTTAGCAATGTCTTTAATAGCTCTATGTTATGATGAAAAGGGCGTGAGCCAAGAACCGCCTGCCGACAGAAGTGTCCGTAGAAGACTTCTTCGTCCAGCTTTGGGACTCGCGATTTTTTCAGTTTGGCTATTAACAGTTACATTTCAATTGCTCTTAATCGATATTGCTCACACATTTCAAGTTCAAGTAGGCACAGCAAGTATGGTTGCAGCCGTTGGCTCCATCTCGGGGGTAGTTGCCGGTTTGTTAATGGCTGTTATGAGTGTTCGTTTCAATCACAAAATATTTTTGGTTAATCGGGTTGTTATGCACTAGTTTATCGGCGTTGGGTTTCTTTTTGCTCCAAACTTCAATCTTGTATTATTGTTAAATGTCGGCGTGGGAACAGACATTGCCCTAGCCACCTCTATGGTTTACTCATTAATCGGCGACTTTTACCCGCTTGAAAAAAGAGGAAAAGCAATCGGCTGGATGGTCGCATCCACCACACTCGCATACGTTATTGGAGCTCCAGTAATTGGGATTCTTGCAAGCCTTGGAAGCTGGCGTTCAGTAATGATTTTGCTTTCCCTACCAATTGCCCTCGCAAGCTTAACGTTAGCGTTTTTTGTTATCCCAAAAAAATCAAAACAAAATATTCAAAGTCAAAGAGAACCTTTCTTTGCAGGTTGCAAAAATGCTTTCTCAACCAGGTCGGCGACCGCCATCCTATTAGTTACAATGTTTGGTATGGCTGAGGGTCAATTGGTTTTTACGCAATTTCTTTTTTCAGGATACATTTTGCCATCAGTATATCGTTTGGCGCTCTAATAATCGTTATAGGAAACATTCTTGCGGTTGCAGGAGGGATCGCCGGAGGCTTGCTGATCAATCAGGTAGGCAGAAAATCCATAGGATTGGTCGCTGGTTTAGCGGCGGCTTTACTCACCTTATCGTTCACTTTCACCCACATCGTCCCAATTTCTATCGGTTTGAGTGTCCTTCGCTTTTTGTTTTCTGCAATGGCATTTACTGCAGGCACGCATTGGTTATGGAGAAACTTCCAAAATTCCGTTCAACCATGATTTCGCTTAACACAATTTTTATGAACTTAGGAATGCTGATGGCATCTTTAACCGGCGGAATAGCCCTCAACCTCTACAATTATCAAACATTAGCGTTACTGCTAGGAGGCTTCGGGGTAACAGGCACAATTCTATGGGTTACCCTTGTCAAAGACCCCTGCAAAACACAAAAATGAATTATAGAATTAAAAAAATAATTATCATTGCATTCTCAATAAAGAGAAAAGGAGAGATTTTATTTCTTGTTTGTTAGATATTCGTTTATGGCTTTTGCTGCGCGTTTGCCTGCGCCCATTGCGCTGATGACTGTTGCTGCTCCGGTTGCAACGTCTCCGCCTGCGTAAACGCCGTCTAAGCTGGTTTTGCCTACTTCGTTGACGCATATTGTTCCGTGTCTTGGGTCGCTTTGTAAGCCGTCTGTGGTTCGCTGTATAATTGGGTTTGGTGTTTGTCCGATGGCAATGATTACTGTGTCAACGTCCATTGTGAATTCTGAGCCTGGGACTTCTTTTACTCCGCGTCTGCCTTTTGCGTCTGGTTCGGTGAGTTCCATTGCGACGCATTTCATGCTTTTAACCCAGCCGCTCTCGTCACCGTAAAATTCTAATGGTGCACCGAGAAACTTGCAGACCAATCCTTCTTCTTCAGCGTTTTCGACTTCTTCATGTCTCGCGGGTAGCTCTGCGCGGGAACGTCTGTAGAGTAAACATACTTCGGCGCCAAGCCGCATGCTGCTTCTTGCACAGTCCATAGCTACGTTTCCTCCTCCGATGACAACTACGTGTTTCCCGATGCGTATTGGGGTGTCATAATCTGGGAATTGGAAGGCTTTCATGAGGTTGACGCGTATTAGGAATTCGTTAGCTGAGTATATGCCGCCAAGGTTTTCTCCTGTGCAACCTGTAAACTGTGGCAAGCCTGCGCCGCTGCCTATGAAAACTGCGTCGTAACCGTTCTTCATTAATTCGGGAATTGTATGTATTCTTCCAACCAAGTTGCCGAGGCGCAAGTCTACGCCGAGCTTTTGGATGTAGGCTATTTCATTTTGTACGATTGTTTTGGGTAAACGGAACTCTGGGATACCATAAGATAGCACGCCGCCGCCCACATGCAACGCTTCAAACATTGTGATGTCGTGACCGAGCTTAACTAAGTCCGCTGCAACGGTTAATCCTGCGGGTCCAGCACCGACAACTGCTACTTTTTTGCCTGTTGCTGGCGCCTTAGGTGGAAGTGCATAGCCATTATCTCGTTCCCAATCTGCTAAGAATCGTTCTAAACGCCCAATGCTGATGGGATCACCCATTTTGCCTATGACACATTTACTTTGGCACTGTACCTCTTGAGGACAAACACGTCCGCAAACAGCAGGCAACGCATTCTTAGCTTTGATAGTTGCAATGCCTTCAGCATACTTCTTTTCCCGGAGGCATTTGATGAATTGTGGAATAGGAACTTCTACTGGGCAACCAGTTTTGCATTGAGGATTGGGACATTGCAAGCATCGACTCGCTTCTTCTTGAGCTTCTGCTTCAGTGTAACCTAAGGCAACTTCACTAAAGTTTTTAGCGCGCACTTTTGGCTCTTGCTTTGCCATCTCAACTGCTTTTTTATTTAGTTTTGGTTTAGGCTTTGTTTCTGCCACATTTACAACCTCCACGCATTTCCCACAATACTGAACTTAATCTTTCTTCAGGAAGCATTGTACGTTGACGCAAAATCAACCCGTCAAAATCAACTTTGTGACCGTCAAATTCTGGTCCGTCAACACATCCAAACTTCATTTTACCATCAACTGTAACGCGGCATACTCCGCACATGCCCATGCCGTCAATCATTATTGGCGTTGTGGTAACAATTGTTGGAATACAATATGGCTTCGTGATTTCACTGACATCCTTCATCAAAATTACTGGACCCATAACTACGCAGCGGTCAAACTTTTCTGTTTTTAATAGGTCTTTGAGAAAATCTAAGCCTTTGTAACCTTTTGAACCATCATCTGTAGCTATGTAAACTTTGTCGCTGAGTGCTTTTGCTTCGTTCTCCATCATTATGAACTCTTTTGTTCGTGCGCCAAGAATCGTGGTAACTTTGTTGCCTGCTTCTTTCATGGCTTTTGCCTGAAGCAGCAAGGGTGCGATCATCACGCTTCCGCCGACACAGAGAACTTTCCCAAAGTTTTTGACTTCAGATGGATTACCAAGTGGACCAGTAACGTTATCGATGCATTCTCCTTGGTTTAGTAAGCCAAGCGATTTTGTGGTCTTACCGACTTCATGGAAAGCAAACGATACTGTTCCGTTCTTGGTGTTGTATCCGCAGATTGTTAATGGGATTCGTTCGCCTTCTTTGCCATTTACGACTATTAGAAATTGTCCAGCTTGGGATTTGATTGCAATTTCTGGAGCTTCAACTTCGAACAGTTGTATTTTTGGCACGAGCTCTTTTTTAGTTACTATTTTGTACGTTTTGCAGTCGCCTCCACAGCCACTTCTTTTTTGGGTAATGCTGAAATCTTTTTGTAGAAAGCATCAAGTTTCTCGTTGAAGTCTCCTGCACATCGCGGGGACTCCTTGTAGAGTTCGAATCGGTCAAGTAGACCCTTCTTTTTGAGCACAGTTAACATAACGTCCAAATTACGTTCTGAAGTTGCTCTGCCTTCTTGAAGCTTGCAATCCTGGGATGAGCAAACTACTGCCATAACACCGTCGAAACCGCAGTTTAAAGCGTTAACAACATGCACTGGGTCTAAGGATTTGAAGCATGGAACTTCAAGAGCCAACACATTTTTGCCTGCAAACACGCTGTTTGGGTTATCTAGAGCTGAAAAGTTTGACCATTGACAAACAAATGCAAGGACTGCTGGACCTTTGTTTTGGGCTTTTAATTTTGCAATTGAATCGCCATAACGATTTACTACGTTTTCAAATTCGAAGCCTTTGACTTGGATAGCGTGGTGTGGACAAACCAGTTGACAAGCGCCGCAGCCGACACATTTCTCCTCATTGATTTTTGGTGTCGCAAAAGATTCAAATTCGATTGCTTTGTATGGACAGATGAAGATGCATTTGTCGCAGCCTACACATGCCTGCACGTCGTAAAGTGCTTTGCGAGAAAACTTTACAACTCTAACCACATTGTCGTCGTAACCTAGTTGTTTGAGTACATTTCGGGCTAAAACGAGTCTTCGGGTGTTTATTTTTGTACCTTCTTTGTAGCGGCAGAATGGGTCTTCACATTGAACTGAAACAATATTTTTTATACCTGAGTTGAGGGCTTCAAAAACAAAGTCAGTTGGAACTCTGCCTGCACACGGTAACCGCAAAGCGATGTAGTTGCCAACTTTCAATCCTTGTTCTTTAAGGATGTCTTGAACTTCACCTGTTGAAGGTGAGTTTCCTCGGCACATCAAAACAAGGGTTTCGACACTCTTGGTTTTTCCAAGTGCGTCTTTAACATATTTTGAGAGATTATCGTAAGTGTAGTATTCCATTTTTATTGCTGCTGATGGGCAAGCGCTATAGCATATACCGCAGACTTGGCAGTCTTGGCTATTAACTTCTACTTTGCCCGTTGAATCTGCTTTTATGGCTTCGTAGGGGCAGATTGATTTGCATACATAACATCGGCTACACAAGTCTTGATTGATTTCTACTACAGCGAGACATTTTTCACTCATTCTGAAACCTCTTTCATACACCGCTGCTACTTTAAACTGTCAGCAAATATGCTAGCTTAAAGCCTAATTGAAAACATGAAAAGCGGTTTGGAATGATATAATCGTTTCTCTCTATTTTCTGTAATAAGGTCGTTTAATGAAGCTGTAGGCTAAGAGGGCTGCAGTAATTCCTTCACCGACAGCGGTTCCAACTTGCTTGATTGGCTGGTTTGTAACGTCGCCTGCTGCGAAAACTCCCATGAGATTTGTTTGTTGGTTCATGTCAACTTTGATGTAGCCATGCTCATCGATCTCTACCCCAGCAGCTTTAGCAAGTTGACTATTTGGTGCTTCGCCGATTTGCACGAAAACTGCATCAACCGCCAATTCAGATGTTTTATTTGTCACATTATCAATCAAAACGACGCTTCTTACTTGTTTGTCGCCTTTGATCTCTTGAATTTCAGTGCTCCACATCACTTTAACGTTGCTTTTTGCTGCGATATCAGATATTAACGATTCTTCAGCTCTGAATGCTTGTTTTCTGTGGATTACAATAACTTCTGAAGCTAGACCTGAGAGGTAGAGCGTAGTTGTGCAGGCTGTGTTTCCGCCGCCGACCACAAGAGTGCGTTTTCCCTTAAAGAACGGCCCATCGCAAACGCCGCAGTAGCTTACTCCTTTGCCGCGGAATTCCTTTTCGCCTTTAGCGCCAAGTTCCTTATAATGAGAACCTGTCGAAAAAATCAGCGCCTTTGTCTCATATGTTGCCGCTGAGGTTTTAACAATTTTCTTTTCACCTGTAAGATCTAATTCTGTTACTGGCTCCAAATCATGGAGGACTGCACCAACCTTTTTGCAGTGATTAGTCATTTTTTCTGCAAGTTCTCCACCGCTAATCTCGGCAAACCCAGGATAATTCACAACTAAAGAGGCATCGGCGATTGTTCCGCCAGCGAGCTTTTCATCTAAAATAAGCGTTTTTAATCCGCTTCGAACGGCGTAAATTCCTGCTGACAAACCCGCCGAACCAGCACCGATTATTATGACATCCCAAGTCTCCATGAAATTCAACTCTTACCAGTGAATATTGGGATAAGTGTAATTTATGAATTGTTTCATTTGCTGCTTTCCAAAATCACCTCGGTAGGAGAAGAACAACAGTTGGCAGGGTGTTGGTGTTGTTCTTCTTTCAGCGTCAAAAATCATTAGCCAATAAACAAATAAATCTGAAATCATTTTAGTTAATATCAGGTTTTTGAAAGGTGACAATTAATGGCTAGATACAGGTGCACAGTTTGCAATTACGTTTATGATGAAGCAAAAGAAGGAAAGAAGTTCAGTGATTTGCCGAAAGAGTGGGTTTGCCCTGTTTGTGGAGCCCCAAAATCGGTTTTTGTTTTGTTAACTGAGCAAGTTGAAGAGAAAAAAGCTGAACACACCGTTTCGGAGGTTCTGATAAATCAAATTGCCGAGTGGGGAGTTCAATACGTTTTTGGCATTCCTGGCACTTCAACTTTGGGCGTTGTAGATGCCATCCGAAAAAGCAACGGCAAAGTCAAGTATGTGCAGGTCAGACATGAGGAGACCGCTGCATTTATGGCTTCAGCCTACGGGAAACTCACAGGGCACGTTGCCGCTTGCCTAGGAATTTCTGGACCAGGAACAACAAATTTAGCCACTGGCTTGTATGATGCCAAACTGGACCATTCGCCTGTTTTAGCATTAACTGGAATGGTACCAAGACCACAAATAGGCGCAGGCTCACTACAAGAGGTGGATCAATACGCTTTTTTTGAGCCCTTAGCCGTTTTTAACAGCGTTTTGATGAGTGAAGACCAAACAACTACGCTTGCCACGTTAGCCATTAAACATGCACTATTAGATCAAGGCGTTGCCCACATAGGGATTCCTAACGACGTGCAGAAGCTTCTATATGATGCAGAGATTTTGCCCTTTGATGGCAGAATGCCTAACCTTGCCTATGGACAAGAAGAATCTGTAATTGAGAAAGCTGCCAATGTTATTGACCGAGCAAGTAGACCAGTGATCCTTGCAGGATTTGGCGCGCGAGGTCAGGGCAAAAAACTGTTAAAGCTAGCAACAAAACTTTCTGCTCCAATAATCACGACTTTTAGAGCTAAAGGAGTAATTGATGAGCACGAGCCCTTGGATGTAGGTTGCCATGGCGGGGTCGGTTCCACAGCGGCGGCACAGCTCATGCAAAAAGCAGATTTGCTCATAGCAATTGGAAGCTCATTTTCAGATTTGTCGCTGATTCCAAAGAAAAAAACGGTGCAGGTTGACATTAACCCGCTGATTATAGCTCGAAGATACCCCGTCGAAGTTGGATTGCTGGGCAATAGCGCAGTACTTATTCCAAAATTAACAGAAAAAGTTTCGGAGAAAAAGAACGCGGATTATTTGGCTGAAATTGCAAAGTTAAAGCAGGAATGGCTAAGTCAACTTGAAAAAGAAGCCGACGCAACAATGAAGCCCATTAGACCACAATACATCATCAAAGTTTTGAACGGAAAAATCGCGGATGACGCCGTAATTTCGCTTGATGTTGGCGAAAACTGCTGGTGGTTTGGACGCGACTTCATGATGAAAAAAACACAAAAGATGGTAATGAGTGGCGGTTTGGCTACTATGGGTTTTGGTTTGCCAGGAGCTATGGCTGCCGCGTTGGCTTACCCGAACAGACAGATTATCTGTTTAACGGGTGATGGTGGCTTAACGATGGTTCTTGGCGACTTTTTAACTGCTTTGAAATATCAATTGCCAGTGAAAGTTTTTGTAATGAACAATAAGCGGTTGGGAATGATTATGCAGGAGCAAAAAGTGGAGGGCTACGAGGGTTGGCAAACGGATCTTTTTGACTACAATTTTGCTGACTTTGCTGAGCACTCAGGTGGCATAGGCATAAAGGTTACTGAACCAAGCGAGCTTCCAGCAGCCGTTGACAAAGCCCTCTATGCTAATAAGCCAACGATTGTAGATGTAGATACGGATCCGAGGAGATTTATAGGATAGTGAATTTTATGGCTACAAATCAAGGATTAACATTTGCGTTTATCGTGTCTCTGATTGGAGGCCTAATTGTATTGATTGTTAGTTTGTTAAATTTTGTTTGGTTTCTTTCAGGGGCTCAAAACTTTGGCGGATACGGAAGCTATATGCGTGGAGGAACAGATGGATACCACGGCTTCATGGGCACCTACGGAAGCTCTAGCAATTTCCTAGCGGGAATCTGTTGTGGTCTGATCAGCGGGGTAATCATGTTGATTGGCGCCATCATGCTGAAAGTTGATCCACACCAAAGCAAACTCTGGGCAATACTTATCATAGTATTTTCAGTCATCAGCTTTGTGGGTATGGGAGGCTACTTCATAGGCGCAATCCTTGGCATCATCGGCGGAGTATTCGTTTTTGCCATAAGACAAACAAACACCTAACTGACCTCTCGCTCTCTATCTCTCTAAGAGACTGAGGTATAGTCAAAATACATACATTTTGTCAGTATATTTTGTATGTACATAAGAGAAAATGGTAAGCCAAATGGTTTTGCCTGCACTATGTACACGCTTACCAGCTGTCTTAGAAAATTGTTGGTAGCGGGGAATAGATTTGAACTATCGATCTCTGGGTATCTCACAGCGAAAATTCGCCGTTATGAGCCCAGCGGGTTAATCCTGGCTACCCCACCCCGCTACATTTTTTGCATAAAGTTTGTTTTAGCAACCTATTACTCTTAGTCGTCAAATATTAATAGTTTGTTTTCAATGTTCAGCAAAAGAATTTTAGTGGCGACTAATACTTGAATGGCGAAGGATGTTTGCTGATGGATAAAGCATATTTGCGTAAGCTTTCTGAGCCCAAGCTTGAGAACCCAGTTTTCGTTCAAGGGTTACCCGGTTTTGGCAACGTTGGCAGGATTGCCGCCCATTTGCTCATAAAGTTCTGTGACGCAAAGCTTTTTGCAGAATTGTACTCACCTGTTTTTCCAGATTACGTATCCATAACCACCAAGGGCATTTGTGAGCTGCCGCGGTACGAGTTTTATTCTGCACCTTTGGAGAAAAATAATTTGGTAATAATGACGAGTGAAATTCAGCCTTCGTTTGATGATGTGGTTGCACATTACGAGGTTTGTGAAGAAGTTATTGATTTTGTTGAAACGTTAGGTTGCCGCTTCATGGTAACTATGGGTGGTGTTCCGATAACTGAGGAAAAAGCCCAAGTTTACATCGCCGCTACCTCACCACAGTTGGCTGCCGAGTTTATGGAAAAAGGCGCAGTAATTTACAGTAAAGGCAGAATTGTGGGTGGAACTGGGCTTACGTTGGCGTTGGCTAAAGAGAAGAAAATGGAAGGCGTTAGCTTGCTTGGCACAACCACTGGTTTTAGGGCAGATCGCGAAGCTGGATTTCTTGTTTTTAAGTTTTTAATGAAGTCTTTAGGAAAAGAGATAAAAGAAGGTTCAGTAGAAAACAATGCACCAGAAGAGCAGCTAACGCGTGGTTGAAATGACAGAAAACGAACAAGAAATTAATTTACCCAGTTACTCCAAATTCTCAAGAATTGCAATGGTAATTGTTTCGATGCTTCTTATTTTTGGAGGACCAACATACGTTCCCTACGCAATGTCTAAACTAAATGTAGGCGGCTACGCGTCAGCTATCGTCGGCGCAGTACTGTTCATTATAGGTTTAGTGTTCATGCTGTTTCTGGTCAAAAAGAAAGTGATTACAGAATAATTTTGCCTCAGATACCCTAGGGTGCATCATCAAATCAGCAGTTTAATTTCTTCATCGGCGGGCTTTTATAGAGATAAGCTTTGTTATTAACTATTCTTTGGATTTTTATAAAGAAATGTTGACTGTCAATCTACTTCGTGAATACAGAAAGCATATTACATATTAACAAAGCAATAACGTCTATGCAGAGCAGTGACAGAGCTAACCATAGTTTACCACCAAAAACCGAGGAAGCAAGAAGAACAACAATAATTCTTGAAAAAAACGAACGCAAATTCATAGAATCACTAATTAAAGAGGGTAAAGAGGCTGGAATTAAGCCACTTATCTCCAAAATGCTCGATATCTACAAAAGCATGATGATCTATGAATGGCATTTCCCAGGCGAATATTACTGTGGAATAAGCCGTATAGCCCTTGTCAACGTTGAATTATTCAGCATACTAACCCAGCAGATTCCCAAGGAAAAGTGGCATGAGATGGGTGAAAAAATGGGTGATGCCCTAAAAGTTTCCATCCAATCAACACTCGGAATTGAATCAAGCGATCAGGAAAACTGGGAAAAAGTTTTTGAACGCCTAAAAGTGCAGGGGTTCGGAGACTTCTACTTAAAAGACAAGTTTTTGCTTCTGAAAACTCCATTCATTAATGACTGCGAGATTTGGAAGGGCATAATGGAAAGATTGCTAAGTTTAGAGTTGGAAACAAAAAATTCGGTGCCTCCGCTTGTTTTTGAAATTAAAAACCGTAAATAACCTTCAATTTAGCGTCATTTTGGTATTCGACAGTTAAATATTGGTGAACAGATTTATTAGGAAGACAGGGGTTCAGGTGCTTCCAGTGGTATATGATGAGGGATTGTATTCATACAAGGCGATTGCGTTCATTAAGGGCAATCCAAAATGCTCAAGTCTAAAAACGAAAAGCTACTTGATGTTAGACTCATCCTCGCAAAGTACCATTCTATCAAAACAAAAAACCCTTAGTGGTTTCTTTAAAAATTTAGGTGAAAAATTATGGATAAAATAAAATTTGCAATTCCAAAGGGCTCCCTAGAAAAAGCAACAGCGGAATTCTTTTCAAAATCAGGCTACAAAATCGGTGGAACAGAGCGAACTTACCGCCCAAGCATAAATGACCCCCAGATTGAAATGAAGGTTTTAAGACCCCAAGAAATCCCAGTGTTTGTCAGCGAAGGCTTACAAGATTTAGGCATTACAGGTGAAGATTGGGTAAAAGAAAACTTTGCAGACGTAGAAATCTTGCAGAACTTGGAATATGGAAAAATCAAGCTGGTCATAGCTGTTCCGAAATCCTGCCAAAACGTGACGATGGGCGAGTTCATGGAGTTAATTTGGAGTCAAGGCAAAAACTTCCGAATTAGCACAGAATACTTGAACATAGCTTCCGAGTACCTGAAAAGCACACCGCAATACAAGAAACGTTTCGGCGACTCTGAACCAATGCTTGTGACTCCTTGGTGGAGAAAAGGCGACAACGCAAGAGCCAAGATCTTCCTTTCATTTGGTGCAACGGAAGCTAAGCCGCCGGAAGATTCCGACGCTATAATGGATGTAACCGAGACAGGCACAACAATTGAAGCCAATAACTTAAAAATCATAGACACAGTATTGAGGTCAGCAGCCATACTTATCGCCAACAAGAAATCTCTTGAAGACCCAGAGAAAAGAGAAAAAATCTACGACATAGTTGCCTTGCTCAAAGGCGTTGTAGATGGTTCTAAGAGAATTCACATATTCGTTAACGTAAAGAAGGCAAACCTGCAAAAGCTTCTGACCGAGTTGCCAGCCTTAAAAAACCCCACTATCTCGCCATTGGCAGATGACACATGGGTTAGCGTCAACACTGTTATTGAGAAAGATTGTCTAATTGAGTTGTTACCGAAAATCCGCAAGTTAGCCCAAGGCCTGGTCGTTTATGAGCCCCGTCAAGTGTTGGCTTTGGATGATCTTGCTACAAGAGTGGAGAAAACGTGCAAAAGCAAAGCAAAATAAGAGTCTGGAAATCAGAAGCGCTGCCACCTGACTGGTTTATGCGACAGAAATCGGATGAAAAGGCATGCCAAGAACTTGAAGCCAGCGTTCAAGCAATCATAAATCAGGTTAAGGAAAAAGGCGATGGAGCGCTTGTTGAGTTTGCGTTGAAATTTGACAGAGCCGAACTTAACACGCGAAACCTCCAAGTTAGGAAAGAAGAAATCAAGGAAGGCTACACGAAAACCAGCCCAAACCAAGTCAGTGCGCTAAAATCTATGAAGGAAAAAGTCAACGATTTCCAAAAGCAGCAGCTCACGCAAACCGAAGTCAAAACCATAGCTGAGGGCGTATCAGTTCAGACAGTTCTGCGTCCAATCGAAAGCGTTGGTTGCTACGTGCCAGGTGGGCAAGCAGCTTACCCAAGCACACTTATCATGACTGCGGTTCCAGCCAAAGTAGCAGGAGTCCCAAGAATCGTTGTTTGTTCCCCATCAGACGCCAAAGGTAAGGTTAACCCTCTGGTTCTTGTAGCAGCTGACATCTGCGGTGTTAACGAGGTTTACAAGGTTGGCGGAGCCCAAGCCATAGCAGCCTTAGCTTACGGGACAAGAAGCATAAGTCCAGTGCGGAAAATTGTTGGTCCAGGAAGCAAATACGTGACGACAGCGAAGATTTTGGTTTCAACGGATGTGGCGATTGATATGCCGGCTGGCCCCAGTGAAGTACTCGTTTTGGCAGATGAGGCGGCTGATGCACGATTCATTGCTTATGATATGGTTTCACAAGCTGAGCATGGTGGAGACAGCGTGGCTGGACTCCTAACAACCTCAGAAAATGTTGCCCTAAAAGTTCAAGAGAACCTCGCCATCATTGCAGCTTCAACAGAAAGAGGCGAAAAAGTCTCTGAAGCACTAGCCAAATATGGCTTCATAATAGTTTGCAAAAACATGGAAGTGGCAGTCAACTTGGCAAACCAGTTTGCTCCTGAACACTTAGAAGTAATAACGACTAACCCCAAAGAGATTGCAGAAAAACTTACGGCTGGTCTCATATTGTTGGGTCCCTACAGCCCAGTTGCATTGAGCGATTATGGCAGTGGAACCAATCATGTGCTGCCTACAGGCGGCTTTGCAAAGTCGTTCTCAGGATTATCCGTTTTCGATTTCATGAGGCGCGTAAGCATAGTTGAGAGCACAAGAACAGGACTCGAAAATGTAAAAGACACGATCAAAGTTTTGGCAGAAGCGGAAAATCTTCCTAACCACTTTAAAGCTATACAGGCAAGGTTTGAAAAATGAGTTCATCCTACAGGACATGGCTAAAAAACAAAGTCGCCAAGCTTGCGGCAATAAACTGCTACTCAGCAGGAGCTACACCTGAAACGGTAGCGAAGCAAATAGGCGTCTCGCCCGATAAGATCGTGAAGTTGAACTTTAACGAAAGCCTATTTGTTGACAGAGCTAAGCAAGCTGAACTTATGAAAGAGGTAGCCGACGAATTTGATTTGCGCCTCTATCCTGAAGACGAAGTGCCCAAATTCCTAGCAAAACTTTCAGGCTACATTGGAGCCCCTGCAAATTTCCTTGTTGTCGGCAATGGTGGTGACGAGATAATAGATCGAATTGTAAGGCTCTTTGTGGAAAAGGGAGAAGCCACACTTTCGTTTGCGCCGACATTTAGTATTCCAAGGCTTTGTGTGAAAAGGCAGGAAGGCGAATACATTTCAGTGCCACTCCTAAGCGATCTTCAGCTTGATGTGAAAGGATTGTTATCCAATTTCTCCGATAAAACAAGGCTTTTGTACCTTTGTTCACCGAATAATCCAACTTCATCCCAATTCAAGATGGAAGACATTGAAACCTTAGCCAAAGCCTTCCCGGGCATAGTCATCTTAGATGAGGCTTACGATGAATTTGCAGATTACTCGTTTGTGCCAAGGATACGTGAGTTCCAGAACATGATAATTTTGCGGACGTTCTCCAAAGCGTTCGGGTTAGCAGCGCTAAGGTTGGGTTACGCTGTTGCAAATCCAGAGTTAGCGAAGATTTTGACGGAAAAAGCTCCGTTGCCGTATCCAGTTAGTGGTTTTACTTTGAGGGTGGGAGGCAAAATGCTCGACAACATTGATTTGGTTAGAAATTCTGTTCGTGAACTTGTGGCTGAACGGGGAAAACTGATAAAGGCATTCAATCAGATAAAAGGAGTAGAAGCCTTCGATTCACAAGCAGACTTCATACTAGTTAACACACAAAAACCCGCTGACGAAGTCAACGAGAAACTGTTGAAACGGGGAATAATGCTCAAGAAATGGGGTAAAATCCTTCAGTACGAAAACTGTTTCCGAGTTACAGTGGGCTTGCCAGAAATGAATGCTAAACTAATTCAAGCATTAAAACAAATTCAAGAGGAGTAAAAAGTGAGGACAGAAGAAGTTTACCGCAAAACCAAAGAAACCGTAGTAAAAGTGAAAGTGAACCTTGATGGGGAAGGAAAAATCTGCGTAGACACCGGAGTACCCTTCCTTGACCACATGATTGCATCACTTGCAACCCACAGCCTAATCGACATAAATGCTTCAGTAAAAGGCGACTTGGTACACCACATGGTAGAAGACTTAGCCATAGGCCTCGGCGAAGCATTAAACAAAGCACTGGGCACCCGAGAAGGCATAACCCGGTTTGGCAACGCAGCAGCCCCTATGGATTGCTCCTTAGCATTTGCCGCCATCGACCTAGTTAAACGTCCATATTTCAAAATCGACCTTAAACTCAGAGGCAAAAAAGTAGAGAACATGCCGACCGAAGACATCAACCACTTCTTCGAATCCCTAGCCACAGCTCTGCAGGCAAACGTCCACATATTTGTCGAATACGGCAGCAACGACCACCACAAAGCAGAAGCCGCCACAAAAGCCCTTGCCCTATCACTAAGACAAGCAATAGCCATGGACCCCAGACGCAAAGGTGTGCCCAGCTCTAAAGGAGTCATCTAAGAGTGGCGAAAGCAGTAATATTCGACTATGGAGTTGGCAACCTGCTGAGTCTAAAAACCGCATTGGAAAAAGCAGGCTTACAAGCAGAAATCGGCACTTCAGCAAAAGAACTATCCGATGCTGACGCTATTGCCTTGCCAGGAGTCGGAGCTTTCACCCCTGCAGCGTCTAAGCTGGATTCAGTCAAAGATACGCTACTTAACAAAATTCAAAGCGGAACGCCATTGCTCGGCATATGCTTGGGCTTGCAACTCTTCTTTGAAAAAAGCGAAGAAGGACCAGGAAACGGCTTGTCACTTTTCACAGGCAAAAACGTTCGCTTGCCAAATACGGTTAAGGTGCCGCATATGGGTTGGAATACACTTAACATCGTTAAACAAAACGAACTTTTCGACGGCATACCTGAAGGCTCATACGTCTACTTCGTACACTCACTATACCCCGTACCAGCTGACAAATCAATTGTCTGCACTCAAACCGAGTACGGCACAACCTTCACGTCAACCATAGCCAGCAAAAACATCTACGGAGCCCAGTTTCACCCAGAAAAATCAGGTGACTTAGGCTTAAAAATCCTGAAAAACTTCGCAAAAATAGTGGTAAGGTGACCTATATGCAGTTAATTCCAGCAATTGACCTAATGAACGGGAAAATCGTGCGTTTATCCAAAGGTGACCCTAAAACTGCTAAAGTTTATGAGAAAAAATTTGGAACCCCATTGGAAGCTGCAAAACGGTGGCGAGATGAAGGCGCAGGAAAACTCCACATAATCGATTTAGATGCCGCTTTTGCATTGGGCAATAATCATTCGGTTATCGCTGAGATTGCAAAAAACATAGCGGTCCCAATTCAAGTCGGCGGCGGAATCCGCAATTATGAAACAGCAGCCAGCTTATTCCAAACAGGGATTAGTCAGGTTATTTTGGGTGCCTTAGCTTTTAGCGATGAATCGGCGATTAAAAAGATTCAGATGCGCTTTGGCTTTGACTCTGTTACAGTTGCCTTGGATAATAAGGATGGGTGGGTTATGGTTAAGGGCTGGAAAACCCCAACGGGCTTAACTGTAACCGAAGCCCTTGAAAAATTCACAGAGCTATGTGTCCAAACTTTCCTCATAACTTCAATCGCTCAAGATGGAATGTTGTCTGGTCCAGACCTGTTAACCCTTAGCGGAGCCGTTGAGACCTCACATGCCAAAATTATTGCGGCAGGCGGAATCGGCAGCATAGGAGATTTAGAGGCACTTAAAGAAATCGGGGTAGAAGGAGCAGTTATCGGGAAAGCCCTTTATGAAGGCAGATTCACTCTGAAAGAAGCAATTAAAATTATAGGAGCCTAAAAGATGCCGTTAGCAAAACGTATCGTTCCATGCCTCGACGTTGACCACGGAAAAGTCGTCAAATGCATAAATTTCATCAACCCCAAATGCGCAGGCGACCCAGTTGAGATGGCTAAGCAGTACTCCGACGAAGGCGCGGATGAACTGGTTTTTCTGGACATAACAGCATCTTCAGAGAAACGTGACATCTTGCGTGGGGTTGTCGAAGGCGTAGCTAAAGCAATCAGCATTCCTTTCACCGTTGGCGGAGGTATCCGCAACGTCGCAGATGCAAGGCTGGTTTTGTGTAGCGGCGCTGACAAGGTTTCGGTTAACACGGCAGCTGTGGAAAACCCCAAAGTCATCACGGAGTTGGCGGATGTTTTTGGTAGGCAATGCGTGGTGTGTGCGATTGATGCTAAAAGAAACCGTGCGCCGAGTGATGACAAAATTATGATTGATACTGGCGAAGATAAATTGTGGTTTGAAGTGGTCACTTATGGCGGTCGTAAGCCTACAGGCATTGACGCTATAGCATGGGCTCAGCAGGCTGAAAAGCTCGGGGCAGGTGAGTTTCTTGTGACATCAATGGATAAGGATGGCACAAAAGACGGCTACGACATCGAATTAACTCGAGCCATATCCGAGCGTGTTAACGTTCCGATCATCGCGAGCGGCGGCGCGGGAACACCCAAACACCTCCTCGACGTGCTCACCGAGGGAAAAGCAGATGCCGCTTTGGCGGCCTCAATATTCCACTACAATCAATACCCAGTTCCAGTTGTGAAGGACTACCTTCGTAAGATGGGGGTGACAATTAGACAATGACAACAGCAAATTTAGTTGAGAAACTTGATTTCAAAAAAGGCAACGGACTCATCCCAGTGATTGTGCAAGACGCCAAAACCAAAGAAATAATTATGCAAGCATACGCGAACCGCCATGCCGTCGAGAACACACTCAAAACGGGCAAAGCAACATATTGGAGCCGGAGCAGAAACGAGCTCTGGGTCAAAGGAGAAACCTCGGGACACACCCAAAAAATCATCTCCGTCTCAACCGACTGCGACTACGACTCGCTATTGTATGTGGTTGAGCAGACAGGACCCGCATGCCACACAGGCGAATACAGCTGCTTCTACAACAAGATGCTCTAATCCTTTTTTCTATTTTATTGAAAATCACAGATTTTTCAGTTAATTTTTTCACATCTCAAAAGGCTTAAGTCTGCAGGATGTTTAATATTTAATCATGGAAATTCAAGTTCAAAAACTGCCTTCTCTATTCTTTTGGAGATTGTGAGATAAAATGTTTCTTCATGAAGCTATGCTTTACGAGAAGCAAGCTGAAAACAAAGTGAAATGCTGCTTGTGCGCTAGACGTTGCCTCATAAGCGATGAGGGACAAGGATTTTGCCTTGTAAGAAAGAACCAAGGCGGCAAACTTTACACACTTAATTATGGCAAAGCAGTTTCGGCGGGCGTTGATCCGATTAGCAAAAAGCCGCTTGCCCACTTTAACCCAGGCGCTTTGGTACTGTCTATCGCGGCGGCTGGCTGCAACTTTCGCTGCCAATTCTGCGACAACTGGATGATAAGCCAAGACAAAGAAGTCGCCGGCAGACCCTTCCCACCCGAAGAAGTAGTAAAATCGGCGCTTGATAGCCAATGTCAAGGAATAAGCTACACATACACAGAGCCCACCATCTTCATGGAATACGCTTACGACACTGCTAAGCTTGCGCATGAAAAGGGATTGTTTAACAATTTTGTCACTAACGGCTATATGACGCCTGAAGCAGTAAAAACCATAGCTCCTTATTTGGATGCGGCAACAGTTGATTTTAAAGGCGGTGCAGACCCTGACTTCTACAAATCCGTAATGGCGGTTCCCGATGTTCGCCCAATCTTTGAAACCTTAAAAGAGCTAAAACTCCACGACGTCCACATTGAAATTACTAATTTGGTTGTTCCAAAAGCTGGAGATTCCATGGATAGAATCAGGGAATTGGCAGCTTGGATTCGAGATTATCTGGGTAAAGATACGCCATTTCACTTGCTTCGTTTTCATCCTGAATATAAGTTGACGACTGTTCCCGCCACCAGCGTTGAGGATATGGAAAGAGCCTTGTTGACCGCTAAAAACCAAGGATTAAATTATGTTTACATTGGAAACGTACCAGGTCATCCGGCTGAGAATACATATTGCCCCAAATGTGATACAGCCGTTATCAAACGCAACAGCTTTGACATCACCCAATGGAACCTAGCAACCGACATGCGCTGCCCTGTCTGCGGAAACAAGATCCCAATAAAAGGCAAAGTCTACCAAAATAACCTGCGGTTCCCATACTCAATATTTTAGGAAATCTGTTTAGCAATATGATGCAAATTAAGCCTTTATTAGGATAAAACTTGAACTGTGCATTTGTAAAGTGCCAAACTGATGACTAAGTATTGCGCATTGGCGTTAACTACCAGTTACTGGAAACCAGACGACAACTACCTTGACAAGATAACCACAGCGTTGGAGGGCAAAATTGAGGATGGCGATTTTGTTGTTGTTTCGGAGAAGGCAATTTCAACGGCTCTTGGCTGCATGGTTAATGAAAGCACTGTTAAGCCAAGTTTTAATGCAAGGTTTATTGCTCGTTTTTGGATGCGACTTGGCTGGGGTTACCCTCTTGGATTTTTATGCCATTTTGGGCCGCGATTGCTGCGCAGGTTAAGAAACTATCCGCTGGAATCTGGCAGTCGCCACAAACAGGTGACTCTTGAGCGATCGGGTTTGTTGCAGGCATTGATGTTTGGTTCTGAAGGAGGAATCGACGGCTCCAACCTGCCCTACTCGTATGTAAGCTTGCCTCTGGACAATGCTGAGAAATTAGCCAAGAAAATTCAAAAAGCGATTTGGCTGAAATTGCAGCGAAATGTTTGCGTTGTAATTGCTGATACGGATAAGACTTACAAGTTTAGAAATTTCTTTTTTACTCCAAGACCAAAACCGTTTAAGGGTATTCAGTCGTTTGGTGGAGCCGCGACTTATGTCTTGGGCAGAATGCTAAGACTCAAAAAAAGCTCGACGCCGCTGGCGGTTGCGGGTTGCAATCTTGTGGCATACGAGGCATTAACCATCACCAATATCGCTGATAAAGCCAGAGGACCTGGCTCAGGCGCTACAGTTTGGGATATGGCGGCAAGATTTAAAGTAGATATTAATGGTGTTAGCTGGGAAATGCTCTCGAAAATTAGACATAAACCATTAGTTGTCGTTAGGCAAAATGTGGCTTAAATACGGAAGAAATAATAGGTTAGTCGAATGAAGCTTTTCGAGCAGTAACAAATAAAAATAAGGCTTGAACGCTTTAGCGGAACAGTGGATCAGTATGGAAGAAGCAATACAGAAACTTGACGCATTCTTTAACCCGCATTCAGTCGCAGTGATCGGCGCTACAAAAAAAGTTGATAAAGCAGGTCACGTCATCTTCAAAAACTTCTCGACAAACAAAGAGCGTGGAGTCTTCAAGGGAGAGCTTTACCCTGTTAATCCAGGTGAAGACTCAATTTTAGGCTTCAAATGTTACCATTCACTGTGTAATGTTCCCGGCGAAGTTGAATTAATTGTTGTTATCGTCCCAGCCAAATTTGTGCCAGCCATCATGGAGGAAGCTGTGGCTAAAAAAGTCAAAGCAGCAATCATAATTAGTTCAGGCTTCAAAGAAGTTGGAAACGTAGAACTTGAAGAACAAGTAGTGGCTACCGCTAAAAAAGGCGGGATACGCGTTTTAGGACCCAACTGCTTAGGTGTGTATTATTCAAAAACAGGTCTTGACACTCTGTTTTTGCCAGAAACAAAAGTTCTCACAACAGGCGAAGACGTGGTTGCTACACCAAGACCTATGCCAGGCAACATAGCCATGATAACTCAAAGTGGAGCCTTCGGAGTTGCAGCATTAGATTATTTGACTGGGCGTCAGATGGGCGTTAGCAAATTCGTCAGTTTTGGCAACAAATGTGACGTCAGCGAAACAGACATACTTCATTATTTACTGCATGATAAAGAAACCAAAGTTACCCTTGTCTACTTAGAAGATATCAGAGATGGAAGAGAATTTATAAAAATAGCCAAAAAAGTAACGGTTAAAAAACCCGTAGTTGTCATAAAATCTGGAAGAAGCTCGGCTGGGGCAAGGGCCGCGGCATCTCACACTGGCGCGATTGCTGGTTCAGACAAAATTTATGATGCCGCATTTGAGCAAAGTGGAGTTTTAAGAGCCAGAGATATGGAAGAATTTTTTGACATGGGAAAAGCCTTAGCTATGCAGCCTCCAACAATGGGCAAAAACATCGGCATACTCACCGACGCAGGCGGACCAGGCGTAATGACAGTTGATGAATGTGAAGCCTTGGGCTTAACGGTGGACCGTTTCGGTGAGGAGACCTTGAAGAAATTCCAAGAATTAAAAGACCAAAATATCATTTTAAAAATTGCAGCTACTTCAAACCCCGTGGACCTCACGGGTTCCGTGATTGATGAAATGTTTGTTATGGCTGGTGATTTGATGTTTCAGGATCCACAGGTCTGCGGCATAATTCTTCTGGGGCTCCATCACATGCCAGGCTTACGAGAAGTATACATAGACGGCATAGTGAAAATCGCTGAAAGCTACAGCAAACCTATCGTCATGTGCGATATCGGCGAAACAGAAATGGCGCTCTACACCCGCTCAAGATTTGACAGACTCGGCGTCCCCGCATACCCCTCCCCAGAAGCCGCTGCCAGAGCCATGAAAGCCCTCGCAACCTACGGCGCATACCTGAAAAAAAACGGATGCTTAGACGAATACAGTGCAACACTGAAGAAAAACTGTGCAGCTACACATCAACGGTAACCGCTACTTGATTGCCATCTGCTAACTTCAGGCGTTCACGCAAATTCAAAGGGGCAATAACCTCTAAAATATCCTCAGGATAACTGGGAACTTCTGGAAGGATAATTGCGCACTTCAAAACGCCTACGGATGCTTTGATTAGAACTCCATTACAGTAACCTTTTTCCGGGATAATTTGAAGGCGCTGCGCTTTTCCAAGCAGCTTTTTCTGCCTCATACTTTCTTTTGTCAGGCGGATATTTAATGTTCCAGCGTAAGGTGCGTAGCCAAGTTTTTGCTCTATTTGCCGATTAACCCAAGGAAGCGCGATGAATTTTTTGCCTTCGCCTTTGCCAGAAAATACTTTGCCGGTGAAGGTTATTTGTGGCAAAAAGTAGCCTTCAAAGAGGCTTATGGTTTTTGTTCTTTTAGCCATATGGCAACTTTTTTGAGAATAGGATCCGTTGATATGTCAACTACTGGGACAATCATTTTTTCTTTTGTTTCGATTACCTGCACATACTTTGGCATAAGTGCATAGCCGACAAAGGTCCAGAAGACTTTGTGGTTCTCTAAGAGTTCTTTAGCCACTGCAGTTGTTGATGCAGGTAGTGGAAAATATAAGAAGACTACGCCTTCAACCCAGTAGAGTCCTGCCAGTTTGCCGCCTGCTATAACAGAGGTGAATCTTGCTATGTCTTCAGGCGAGTTAAAATAAGTTTTTTCCATTATAACAATTTCTTTAAAAGGTGAATAAGATATGTTAACTTCAGGTTTACTCATAACATTTCAACACCGCTGGTTAACTAAATGTGGGGATTCGCTCCCTTTTAATTTTGCCGTAAGATTTAGAAAAAGTTATACAGTAGGCAAACATTAAGCCTCTCTAATAAGCAATCTTGGATGGTTACAGTTTCATGCCTGAAATTCGCGTAGCACTTGTGGGCGTTGGCAACAGCGCTTCAGCCCTGATTCAGGGAACCCAATATTATAAGGATGCAAAAGAAAACACCATCGTACCAGGCTTGATGCACGTAAACTATGGTGGCTACCACATCCGCGACATCCATTTTGTTGCCGCTTTTGAAGTCAACAAAGACAAGATTGGCAAAGACCTCTCCGAAGCCATCTGGGTTAAACCTAATTGCTGCGAAAAATTTTCTGACGTGCCAAATCTTGGCGTTAAAGTTTCGCCTGGAATCATCCTTGACGGTGCAGCCCCCCACATGCGAGAAACCTTCAACGTTTACGACGATAGCAAAACCACGAAAGAAAGCATCGTCAAAATCCTCAAAGAAGCAAAAGCTCAAGTGCTCGTCAATTACTTGCCAGTTGGGAGCCATGACGCAGTCAGATTTTACGCTCAATGCGCCATAGATGCAGGATGTGCCTTTGTCAACTGTATGCCTGAGTTCATTGGTTCAGACAAGTCTATGGAGTGGCCAAAGAAATTTGAAGCGGCTGGCTTGCCAGTTTTGGGTGACGACATCAAAAGCCAAGTAGGCGCCACCATCCTTCACCGCACCCTTGTCAGGCTTTGCCTTGACCGCGGCGCCATCGTTGATGAAACTTACCAGCTGAACCTTGGCGGAGACACGGACTTCCAGAACATGACCGTGGAGAACCGCCTCACCAGCAAACGCATCAGCAAAACCGAAGCCGTCACAAGCCTTGTCCCCTACAATCTGCCAACACGAATCGGACCATCAGATTTTGTTCCATTCCTAAAAAACAAGAAAATCTGCTACATTTCAATGAAAACCCGCGCGTTCGGCGACCGACCAATCACAATCAGCGCCAAATTGGAAGTTGAGGACTCTCCCAACAGTGCAGGCGTCGTAATCGACCTTATCCGAGCAGCAAAAATTGCCCTTGACCGCAAAATCACGGGGCAACTCATCAGCATGCCGTCTTACGCGTTTAAGCATCCGCCTATTCAAGTGCCTGATTCTCAAGCGCACCAGTGGACGGAAGATTGGATAGCGGGCAAACGAGAGCGGTAAAAACAAAAAAAGCACAAAAAAGGCTGCTTTACGCTTCTCACGGTTTTATTCAAATCATCTTGTTTCTATTATAATTCATTTAGTAAACTCGTTCAATAAGTTTGAAGATGACTTTTCTCGTAGAGATAATCGATGTAGTGAAAGTGCCTTGCAGTTTGAGCTTCTTTGGATCTATGCATTCTTGTTAAACCTTTCATAAATGTCTTGTAAGAAAAACACTTTGAGGCTCCAGAACTTTTGGCATATTTCATTGGCAATATCTTTTGCGTCATTTTCATAAAGTGTTATGACAATCTTTCGCAAATCTTCTACATTGTAGTATAGCATACTCTGTTCGTTTATACTAGCACTGATTATTTTGCCTACCTCTTGTGGCTTCTGTTTTACAAACCTGAACAAATTTTCTACAAATGAAAACATTTCATAGCCAGTTCCTGCGTATTCAGCTGAGGCTTTAAGCAATTGGACAGTTTCAGAATCCAAATCATCAACCACTGTTATCCAATTTGTAAGTCTTTCAAGAACTTTCGAAACTTCCTCAGTGATTTCTCTTTGTTTGAAAGAATTTATTATGGTTTTCCAAAGAACAAGAGCGCGAGCTTTTTGGTCTTGAGAAAGTGTTTTTTTGAGTGTCCAAACAAAATCAATTAGATTGGAGACATTTCTAATCTTTGGGCTTACTAGGATCTTACATATCAAGCTTTCAGGATTTTCGATGTCTTCCATTCCATTCAGGTACGCGATACAAATGTGTTCAACAAGACGACCAGTAACAAAGTTATCTTCTATTTCAGTGTTTAGTGCTTTTGAATAATCGTTTGCATTTTTTAGCAGTTTATAGATGTCCGAATAAAGTTTGTTTAAACCATAGGTGTAGCCGGTTATTGCGCCCTTCCACAAGGTCTCATTATTCTTTGGAAAAATTCTGTCTATGTTTGCATTAACCCAAGAGCTGTCGAGATAATTAATATTCACCAAGTAAAGCCCTAACGTAACGTAGAGCTCAATTGGTGCGTCCTTGAGTGACATTTTATTTTCAAAATAGGCTTCAACTTCTTTCTTCCAGACTCTCTCGTTCTTTGCCTGTGCATATCTTAGTGAATAGAACATCAGCCCTGAATAAATTATGCCCTTGTTGGAGTTAATTACTGAAGTAAGCAAGTTATGAATAGAAGGAGTAGTTGACACATCGTTTTCTGCCAAAGTGAGTAAAACATTTTCAGCTAGAGGCAGACTGCCTTTATCAATTGAGTTGCGCTCATCTTTTGTTCCGCTCTCGATCAATTGTGCGATACTTTTCACAACTAAGTCTCGTTGCGGGTCTTCCCAAAAGGTTTCTTTGCTAAGCATGGTTTGACAATACTCTAAAACATATTTCCAATCAATTTTTTTCTTACCTTTCCAAGCTTCATTTAAACCAGTAAACAGTGATTCTTGTAGGCTAAACGAAAGTTTAAAAAATGGACTAATATCTGAGGTAACCTTAGCAGAATTGTTTTTAACATAATCCCCAAAGCTGTATACTAAATCATCACAGCTATATGAAATTGAAGGCTCTATTTTTTCTTTGGTCTTTATTTCCAAATAGCTAACTATTTCTTCATTTGATTTGCCTTCAAGGGGGTCACTCATTTTTTCCCTCGATATTTCAGACGTAGTTACACCAGAAGTCCACACATTGTAGCCGGGATGGTCAATATCCTTAGGGAAAATTTTTGATTTTTCGTGATATTCAATGACTACTGGGTTCGATGTTTTCAACAGAGACGTCACCCATTCCTTTTTATGATAAGCGACACTGATTTCGAACTCTTTTTGATTATCTTTGTAATATTCCTTTAAAGATGTAACATCCTCATTTTCAATCCAATAAAGCACTTGTAATATTTGTTCCTCCGTGAATTCCTTGCCATGAGTTTTAAACAATTCATAAAGTTCATGCTTCAGAATATGTTCATCCAAAGGATTTTTCCTATTGCTGCTCCAAAAAATATCTTTAAGAGAATTGTATTTCGTATTAATTGTATAAAGAGCTATCCTCTTAAAAATTGGATTTTGTTCCTGCATTAGCGTGGACAACTTAGACCTATTTTCTTCAATAGATTCACTAACCAATAAGTCCCTCAACAAACTGATCAAAATAGTCTTATAATTATCTGATAAATTTTGCGAATTCTTTTCTATCGTAATTATTGTACTGAATGCATTTTTGTCAATGGCTACTATTTGCTTTATTTTTTGAACTATTATCTTATATAATTCGCTGCTGGTTAACGCAATTATCTCTTTCTGGTATTTGTCAACTAATTGTTGTAGAAAGTAAATTTCAATTACCGAATTGAATTTATCTAGAAAGGCTTTTTCGTCAATCTTGAAGTCTAAAATGATTTCGAGTAACTTGGGCAATATTTTGGTTGCTTTCTTCTCAATCAGGTATGGCACTACGCGCTGAGTTAATTCGTTAGAAACTAAAAACATGCCCTTAACATTAAGCGATGCCTTGACAAAACCTAAGTAGCTTCTCTTTATGCAGTCTATTGGGATATCAAATATCATTTTGATTATTGTTAAATCAGTGCGACTGTTTTCTATCCTGTTTCCTTTTTTATCCTTATAGTTAATCAGATTTTCGAGAATGTCAATTAGAATCAAAGTTATCTTGGTTTGTGGGTTAATTCTATTCTGTTCTGACACTTTTGACAGAAAGCCAGTTACTTCCCAATAAGGAACGATGAGATACCCCTGTTTGTTCAGATAGGGTTTAGGGTTGTTTCTTGGCTCAAAGTAGCCTTTCTCTTTTAGTTGTTCAAGCCATTGTGATGGATTGTCAGCTTTTATTAAGCGGTCAAAGAGATATGACTTCCAAACCTCATCATGTTCAGCTTTACTGATTATTTGCTCGATTTCTTGAATTTCTGATGTCACTTTATTTCCAACCCCATTCCTGTAATTTGATTATTCCACGACTTTATTGTGTTCAATAATTCTTGATAATCTTGAGAATCGCCGAAATAAGAAAAAACTCTAATATTACAGTCGGCAAAATTCGCTGCTTCAAATGAGTAAAGGTCGTATGAATCAGTAAAGTACCGATTCAGTAAAAAAATTATTATTGGTGTCGCCATTTCTCTTGTTACTTCGAAGAATATCTCGAATGTAGTCTTCAACACCCGAACCAATAAACAAAACAGTGTATTTAGTCATTATTTTGCTTAAAAACGCTCTATAATTTTCATTACCATACCTTTCTAGATACTGGTCGTGTGTTAAGATTATAGAATTTAATTCCTGAATAGAACCGTGTATGTGGTACAAAGTATCTTTTGTCAACAATCCTTCGTTGCCAGTACTGCAAAGTATTGAGGATTTGTACTGAATATGGTCTGAAGCAAAAAAGGGGTCAAAAAGCAAATCATAGTTGGTAGTTAAGAAATAATCACCGAATCTTCTTAATTCTGAGTAGGATTCAGCCATTTTACCATTAAGTAATGGGTTGGTTTTGCATGAGTCAGCTAGTAAATTTACAATCTCACTTTCTAGTCCACTTTCAACCATTTTCTTAAAACAAAATGTAATCATATCAATTAATGTCATTTTTTTTAAGTAATTATGGTAATTTGTTCTTTGTCGGGCATTAAACAGCTTCAGTTCGTAGCATTTCTCGATAAATCCATTCGCAAGCTGTTCCCATGACCATGTTCCGAAATTCATGGAGAATCCCGCCCCTACAAAGACCGCTAACTTCCCTGCTTCTTTGGCTTGCTTAATTTCTGCGGGCAAGCGTCATTGAACGGAATTTGCGGAAGCTGTCTTTCCATGCCCAGTAAAATGTTGCAATTCACTTAAAAGGATTAATAAAGCTTGTAGGTCGAGGTTCTTAACGCCGTGTGGAACTTTTTCTAAAAGCCATTGGTAATCAAGGCAATCTACTTCTTCCTTGAAATTTAGACAGGAAATGGCAATCAACGAATACCTGAACAAACCCCAAACCAAAAAATCAACCTGAAGCAGACTGCCCCAAAATGGCAACACCACTGTTGTTCTTCTCTTGATGAAAAAAAGTTCTTCGTTTCTTCGGATAGAAGTCACGACCTGTGAAACCTTTTAATGTCTGAATCTAAACAGGATATTCATCGATATTTAGAAGGTTCAAATGCATGGTAAAAGTTGAATCATACGAAGTTCCTGAGGGACTTTACTTTTCTAAAGATTTTGAGTGGATAAAAATCGAGGGCGATTTAGTCCGCATGGGAATCACTGACTACGCGCAGAAGGCATTGCGAGAGATTGTTTACGCTGAATTGCCAAGCGTTGGAACAGAAGTGAAGCAGACTGAACCATATGGAACATTAGAGTCCGTTAAGGCAGTATCCGATTTGGTTGCAGCTGTAAGCGGAACAATCCAAGAAGTCAACGAAGAAGTCCAATCAAAACCTGAAACCCTCAACGAAGACCCCTACGAGAAAGGCTGGCTAATCGTTGTCAAACCATCAAACCTACAAGCAGAACTTGCAAATCTAATGGATTTCAACGCAGCCGTTGAGTGGCATAAAGCTCAAGCCCAATCCAAATAAAGAAGGCAACTTGGATGGCTAGACGCATAATTGTCATCGGCGCCAACGCGGCAGGCGTTGAAGCAGCCTCTGCCGCACGCAAAAAAGACCGCACAGCCGAAATCACTCTAGTTACTCTAGAGAAAAACGCGGGTTACTCACGCTGTGGCTTACCCTTCGTGATCGGCGGGCAAATTGCAAATTTTCATGATCTGATTGTTTATCCACCAGCATACTTCCAAATGCTAAAGCTCAATTTGCGCTGTGAAACCAAAGCCACCGCAATCAACACCAAAGAAAAAAACGTAACAATTATGACTAAAGAAGGAGCCAGCGAAGTTCTGCCCTACGACAGCCTCATAATTGCAACGGGCGCTGATTCGTTTACACCTCCGATTAAAGGCAGGGAAAAACCAGGCGTTCTAAGTCTTCGAGGTATAGAGGATGGCGAAAAAATTGATGCAGCCGTTAAGGCAGGCGCAAAAACAGCCGTCATCATGGGTGCAGGCTTAATTGGTCTGGAAGTTGGAGTTGGCTTGATTGAAAGAGGCCTAAAAGTCACCATTGTTGAAATGCTGCCACAGATTCTACCGCAGTTGCTTGATGCCGACATGGCAAAGCAAGTCCAAGAGCACTTAGAACAGAAAGGCATGCGCATTCTAACAAGCAAAGGCGTCGAAGAATTCCTTGGCGAAGACAAAGTAACTGCAGTGATGGCTGGAGGCGAAAAGATAGAAGCAGACCTCTTCATCAGCGCTTTCGGGGTCAGAGCCAACACAAAACTTGCAGTTGACGCTGGCATACCGTTGGGTGAAACTCGAGCAATCAAAACTAACGGTCGCATGGAAACCGACGTTAAAGATGTTTATGCAGTTGGCGACTGTGCTGAAGCCCCAAACATTATTACTCATCGCCCCATGTGCGCACAACTCGGCACCATCGCGGTTCGCCAAGGCAAGGTCGGCGGCACAAACGCTGGAGGCGATTACTCACAATTCTCAGGAATCTTGGCTTCAGCAGTTACAATGCTATTTGAAATTCAAGCAGGCAACACAGGCTTAACAGAAACAGCCGCGGCACGCAACCGCATCGAAGTCGTAACAGGAACGATTTCCAGCAAAACTAAAGCAGACTACTTCCCAGGAGCCAAACCCATCAAAATCAAACTTATCGTCGAAAAAGAATCTCAACGCATCATAGGCGGACAAGTCATCGGCGGAGAAGAAGTAACCCAGCGCATAAACTGCCTCAGCTTCGCCATACAAAAACAGATGACCGTACGAGAACTCGCCAAAGCCGACACAGCTTACGCACCACCGCTCTGCGAAACATGGGAACCCATGGTTTTAGCAGCCGAAATGGTACTAATGAAACTGCGTTAAAGCAGTCTTTCTTTTCTTTTTTAGTCTCCCAAGCATAGTTTTTTATTAATAATCCTCCCAGTTACTCTTGGAGTAATAAAAATGAAAACTTTAGTTGTTTATGGCACCCGCTATGGGGCGACAACTAGTACCTCAGAGGAAATTGCAAAAGTTCTGCAAGATGAGGGCTTCGAGGTTAACGTTGTTAATGCTAAAGAAGAGAAAATCAAAGACATCTCCCTGTATGAGCTCATCATTGTTGGCAGCGGCATGCAAATGGGAAGATGGGTGAGTGAAGCTGAAGATTTCCTAAAGAGGTTTTAAACTCAGCTTGGGCAAAAGAAGGTTGCGATTTTTGTTTCTTCAATGAAGACGGTGTCTGAGAGGGAAGGAAAAACAGAAGACGTGGCGAAAAACCGCAAATTGGCTTTGATGATAAGATAGAAAAATACGGTATGCATCCTGTTGCGATTGGGTTTTTCGGCGGCATTTTAGATTTTAATTAAATGAACTTTGTATTCCGCAGAACCTTTGGTTTTATTAGACCACAACTTGCGAAAGATGGTTTCAAAGAGGAACCTTCTGGCGTTTATGATTTGCGTGATTGGGAAGAAATTCGCGGATGGGCTAAAGAACTCGCGGGTAAAGCTCGCTAATAGCAGATCTCTGGAAGCTTAATTGCCAAAAGGGTCTGCTTGCTGAATGTTTGAGCTGCTTTTTTGTGTTGAATTCCGTTTATAGGATTTCTTTTTAAGTTTTGGATAAACTGACATTTTTTCTCCTCCTATTCTACACGGGATGTTCCCGGCTGAGTGAATGGTTCAGTCATGCCGACGAGCAATTTTCCAAATGTGTTAATGTTGGTTTCCTCGTCTGCCAAAATCTCCTCCAACAGCCGTCTTGTTGTGTAGTCGCCTTCCTCAGTCGCAACTTGAATTGCCTGTTTATAGAGATTGATGGCTTGTTCTTCATTTTGCTCGTCTTGTTTTAGCATTTCAATTAGACTGCCGCCAACAAAAATCGGGTCAGGTTTAGTTGTGGCTACGCCGTTTAGGTAGTCTAAGCGTTCTGCGAGGCGCTCAGCATGTTTCATTTCGGCGATGGCTGTCTTGCGGAAAACGTCTTCTACGATGGCGCCATCTAAACCTGTGACTTGGACATGTTGCCACATGTATTGTATGCTTACTTGGAGTTCACGAGCGATA
>Ga0182021_10000680_pt1 | contig 37338 bp, 42 predicted proteins | sample 612E3MmetaG_FD_120493 | JGI IMG/M metagenome (GOLD analysis project Ga0182021, IMG submission 120493) | Permafrost microbial communities from Stordalen Mire, Sweden - 612E3M metaG (Illumina Assembly) | ecosystem: Environmental > Terrestrial > Soil > Wetlands > Permafrost | place: Sweden...
GCAATCGGCAGAGCTCCTCAACGCGAGCCCTCTCAGCCTCGGATCGTTTACCGGTCCTGGAAAGCTTGAGCAGTTCATCAAGCCAGCCACGGACCTCGTCAGCACCCAGACTGGATCACCTCAAAAGCCGGAGGGCCAAAATGCGGGCAACCACTGGTCGCATCTGGTTCACCAGGACCATAACTGGAGTTAACTCGGTCGCTGTCGGATCGCTTCATATGGTTACCCGGCTCGCCATGGTGTATAACCGCATGCATCAGGCGGTGACGTTCATCCCTATCGTAAGTCACTATACACCCTTGTTTAGGATGGGTTACGACGGTTTTTCTGAGGGTAACGATCCGAGGTTGCTCCCCTCTTGCTCCCCATGGTGAGCCAGGGTCGATCCTGGGACACTCTCGGGTGCTACCCGCGATCCAGCTGTGAACCGAAAGCGATTCATCGCTGAACCGATTTGATCCCGGGTTGATCCCTCTCTTCATAAAACAGATACCTTGTCCATGCTGAGTCATACAGCATTCAAAAAATCATTCACAGCGACTCATATATCAACAACGCGACAAATGCATTAAAAAAACTAAAAATCGTTCTAAATGGAACACGCCACCTAAAACTCGCATTTGACCGAACGAGCACACATCAATAATTCCGAGATAATAGTCCAACCTTCAATTCCCGGGGAAAAGCTCTATAACTGTTACTCAAACGCTACCCTAATGGCTATAAGAATTAAATGAGTACTTCACCGGCTCCACGTTATCGAGAACCCCGCTCGAGTTGTAATGTCTCCAGAGCTTTTCGTTGCTGATAACTCGCGTGCATGAAGAAAAAGAAAACATCCAACCAACAACCCTCAAAAGAGACTAAAACTTCTTCATTCTCGGTTTATGCGACTCCCTAGGTGCGAATGAGGCGCACGCATCCCTGTTCTTGTCAAGAACCTTGTGCTCCCGGGAGCAGTAGAAGGTGTTCCTCGAATACTTCTTACACTGCCCGCATCTCTTTCCCACCCCGCTCCTGCCCGCATCACTCATGACAACAACTATATCCCCCACCTCTAATAAATAGCACCAAGCGACCAAAGTTTATCAAACGCGACTCTTCAAGAAGCCAAGGGTAGAATGACGAGTAGAATAGTGACCGGGATAATAGCCGTTCTTATTGGCCTTTTACTAACCTGGGGCACCAGTGTGTTCCCCACTCCATTCGCAAGGATCCAGATTGATGTGGTCGGCTACGGTGCCCCTTTAGCATATTCAACCCGTATCATACCCACTGAGATCATAGCCCTCAACTGGACCAACCTCGTACTAGACGTGGCTTTCTGGGCCATCATAGTCTATCTCATCCTAACCGTAATTCTCCGAACGAGTCCAAAAAAGAAGATCGAAGAGACACTCTAACCAGTCGAATCTGTGACGTCTTCACCTAACAGGTATGCCCTCTCTACTCCAGTCACCCTGACCCTTATCCACTCCCCAATATCCGCATCCGTTGTCACAGCCACCGCTTTATACGAACGGGTCCTACCCATCATCATATCGTTGTGGCCTACCTCGTCAACTATCATCTCACCTACCCAGCCAAGCAACGACTTGTTTGCATCCCTTCCAACCTTCGTCCACAACTGGTCAAGTCGCCTCGACCGATCCTTTATGATTCTGCCGTTCAGTTGCCCTGTGAGCCCAGCGGCCTCTGTCCCCGGCCTCGGCCAGAACCTATTCATATTCAAGGCATCGGGTCTGAGCCACTCTACTAAAGCCATGCTCTCGTTGAACTGCTCCTCGGACTCGCCTGGGAATCCGCATATGATGTCCGTTGATACGCTGACGTCTGAGACCCCCTCTCTGAAACGATTTACGAGATCTCTGAAATCAGCGACCGTATACCTTCTCCTCATCCTCCCCAGAATCTCGTCACTACCCGACTGAATAGGAACATGGAGGAACCTGAAGATCTTCTCGCCTCGGAAGATGTCTACTAGGTCATCGACTATGGGTAATGCGGAGTTTGGTGTCATCATGCCAACTCGTATCATGAAGTCCCCATCTATTGCCCCCAGCTTCCGGAGAAGATCTGGCAGAATAGTTCCATTATCGTCGTAAGCAGCTGTGTCCTCCGCCGTTACCCAGATCTCTTTACATCCATTCGCGACGGCCTCCTCCGCATCCTTCACGATCGCATCAGCAGGGAAGGATCTGAGTCTCCCACGAGCAACCTTGACTATGCAGTAGCTACAGTTACCAAGGCATCCCGCGGCGATGGGAGCGATGTGCACCACCTTGCTTAGCCTCAACCTGGGGAGACATGTTCGGTCCGGCGAGGTCCCACTTAGGCAGACAATCTTCTCCCCAGCCATCGCCGCAGTGACCGCTTCAGGTATCCTCGCAACGTCGTCAGGTCCGACCAAACTTGCGCCTGGGGATACCTCCTCAATAAGACCAATCTGAGCCTTCGGCATACACCCCGCGACTACAACCCGTTTACCCTCGAGCTCCCTGAGTCTCCTGACAACCTTACGCTCAGTAGGAGTCTTCACTATACATGTAAGCAAAACAGAGACATCCGCCGCCTCAGCTGAGTCGACGATCTCATGACCCGCCTCAAGTAGAAGACCCGAGGCAATCTCAGCATCCGCCCTATTGGCGCTGCACCCATAAACCTCGACGTATACCCTGGCCAAGATGCCTCAGACAACGGGGGATACACCCCTAATATAACCCTACACTTTGCCGCTGAGGAACTGCCTCAGCCTCAAAAGCCGCTCGCTCACCTTAGTCCCCGCGCCGTATGCTCTCGTCCTCCCCTCCCTGATTGCGCGGATAATATCCTTAGGATCCCTAGACTCCGACTCCACAACCGTATATGACCGGCCGATGGTTTCTGGGAAATGGGCGTCGCTCCCTCCCGTCTCAGGCAACTTCAGCGTCCTCGCAAGATCCCTATTCCAACTCATGACCAACCCGAAGGGAATCTGGGCAGTATTCGCCACCTCCACTGCATCGAACCCCGCCTCCCCCGCTTGCCTAATGCTGACGAAGCTCCTAGGAAGCGCCCTAGGGTGCGCAAGGACAGCTGTTGCACCCTGAGAATGTATCCTCTCCACCGTTTCAGAGATTGATAACCCACTCGGCACGACCTCGACAGGGTCAAGACAGAGGATGTGAGCCCCCCTCGCAGTGACCTCAAGGCCGGGAATAACAACGAGCCCACTTGACTTACCCACACTTAAACCATCTATAGTATCATGATCACATATGGCGTATCCATCCACTCCTAGCCTAGTACACGCTGAATCGATGTCGGGAAAATCGTTGACTGCGTCCCTGCTGAATCGAGTGTGGATATGGAGATCGATCTTAAGAGATATCCTATCCATACCCGCGCACAGTTGAACTATAGGCGGGACTCCATTAAACTTTTTCAATAAAACCGTGGTGGAGAAAAATTGGTTCCCTGATGTCCTACTTATCAGGGGAGAACGACGCCCAGATGACAACTATCAAAAGCGTCAACACTGTACCCGCTGCACCTGAGAGGATCCAGTCTAGCCCAATGTTGGGCCACATTGCCAGGATCCAGGGGTATATTTGTTTGTACGCGAGATTCGCTATAATGCCTCCGACGAAGCCGAGAATAGCGAAAACTATGAAAACGGAAAATCTACCGGCCATGCTATCAACCTTGCTCATGGATGAGCCTGTTTATATATTAAGAGTGCCGCATGGCTAAAATATTCCTTTTATTAAAAATGAACATAGTCTAGACGTCACTTTGATTTAATGATACAATAGTTACTCTCATCAGTCCAAAGTCTCATTACAAAAATATTACAAATACCCCGTAGAAAAAATATGCAAGCTACGCGTTTAGTTACATTGGTGATGCAACACTTTGATGCTCTTTACGGGTCGCATTATCTTCGAGCGTAATCTATAATGAGCTTCGCTAACAGATGGGAGAAGAACAACGATCCGTCCTTATCCAATAAGGTAAAGGACGCCGTCAGGCCACCGGGCCCCCTCAAGCCCCGCCTCGACGCGGCCACCAAGCGGATCGAGATGCAGATCCAGCGCCTAGACCAGGCGAGCAACCGCTTCCAAGAGCGCGACAAGACGATCTTCAACAGGATCGTCGATGCATACGCAAAGCACGACACAGCGCGCGCAAACGTCTTCGCAAACGAGCTCGCCGAGATCCGCAAGATGGAGAAGATGATCTTCCACGCCAAGCTCGCCCTAGAGCAGATCACGCTGCGCCTCAAGACCGTGACAGAGTTGGGTGACGTCGCCGTCACACTCCTTCCGGTCGTCGGTGTCATCAGTGACATCAAGACAGGCATGGCAGCGATTAGCCCACAGGCCGAGAAGGAGCTAGGTGAGATCGGTAACCTCCTCAGCGGCATCGTGGTCGACGCGGGTGCGGTGACCGGGATGACCATCAACTTCGAGTCGGTGAACGAGGACTCCTCCAAGATATTGGATGAGGCCCAGACGATCGCCGAGTCGAGGATGAAGGACACCTTCCCCGAGTTGCCCGGCGGCCAGAGCAAAGTGGGCGCAGGCCTAGGCGACAGAGTATAAAAAGGAGCGATTTCGATGGAAAACCGCCCTTCCCCCGCTTTTTTAACCCCCACACCAGTTGGGGCGCTTAACCTGGGCGTAACCAGGCTAGTTTCTAGCCTAAACTGTTAAAGGAGATAGCAGAGATGGGCATACTGAACCGCCAACAGAGCATCCTTCCGACCCCGGAGTCGATAAACGAGCTAAAGCGTCAGAGTATGAGGCTCGAGCAGGTCAACTCCAAGCTCAGGGAGCGAGACCGTGTGCTGTTCGAGATGATCAGCAAGGCGGTTCAGAAGAAGGATACTGCACGTGCACAGATTTACGCGAACGAGCTCAGCAGAGTGCGCCACATAAAGCAGGTGCTAGTACAGAGCCAGCTCGCAATAGACTGCATCACGATCAGGTTGGAAAACTTCCTCGACCTCTATCAGGTGGTACAAGAGATGCGGCCCATCTCCGAGGTCGTCAAGCAAGTCTCAGCAGACGTGCAGCAGGTGATGCCCCAGTTCGCCGAGGGACTCTCTCAGCTCAACATAGTCGCAAGTGAGACCCTGATGCAGACCACGATCGACTTCACACAACCCGCGCTTGACGGTATGTTTAGCGTCAAGAGCCAGGAGAGTGCGGACATCCTCAGGGAAGTCTCTAACATGGTGGAGAATAGCCTGCATGAGAGCTTCCCCGAGCCTCCGGTAGTTGTCGCGGTTGCGCCTAAGATGACAGGGAGACAGACCGAGGTGGTCGCCTACGGCTACGAGCCAACATTTGCCCCCCGCGCTGCTCAGGTCGGTGAGACGACAAATGACTGGAGCATCCTATCAGACGATGTAGTGAAGATGCTCGACAAGATCAGTGGAAAGGGTCGCGTTAAGATTGAGGAGGTTGTGGCATGAGTGTTGCAACGATGCTTGAGAACGAGGCGATGAAGTACGCGGCCGACGCCGTCAAATACGATAAGATGGGCGACAAGGACAAGGCCACCGACGCCTACAAGAGAGCCGTCGAACAACTCACACGCCTCATTAAACTCTACCCAGACTACACATTCAACAAATTCTACGTCGAGAAGGTGACGACGTATCAGGAGAGGATCAGGCTCCTCAAGTCAGAGGACGGCGAGGAGACGGGCATCGAGAAGTTCACGAGCTTCGAGACCAAGCAGACTAGTTCACAGGAGTCTGTTGAGTCGGAGGAAGCGGAGCCCTCCGAGAAGCCGAACGTAAGCTGGGGTGACGTCGCTGGCCTCGAGGACGCTAAGAAGGCGATCAAGGAGGTCATAGTCTACCCAGTGAAGCGCCCAGACCTATTCCCACTAGGATGGTCCAGGGGGCTCCTCCTCTTCGGCCCCCCAGGATGCGGCAAGACTTTACTGGCTGCTGCGGTGGCGAATGAGATCGAGGCACAGTTCATTCAGATTGACCCAGCGAACATCATGTCGAAGTGGCTGGGGGCTGCTGAGCAGAACGTCGCCAAGATATTCGGCGGCGCACGCCGCACCGCCGTGGCGGGGAAGCCTGTCATCATCTTCATGGATGAGGTTGACAGCATCTTGGGCGTCCACACTAACGAGGTGGGTGGTGAGGTGCGTATGAGGAATCAGTTCCTCAAGGAGATGGATGGGCTTCAGGATAAGGGGAAGAATTATCACCTGTATGTGGTTGCGGCTACGAATAAGCCGTGGGACCTGGATTGGGCGTTTATTCGTCGCTTCCAGAAGAGGGTGATGGTGCCGCTTCCCGACTACGCGACGCGTCTCCAGATGTTTGAGCTTAACAGTGCTCAGTTGGAGTTGACGCCGGATGTGGATTTCCACATTCTTACGCAGCTGACCGAGGGCTATAGTGGCAGTGATATCAAGGATATCTGTCAGGTCGTGCGACAGGAAGTCATAAGGGAGCTCTTCGAGTCCGGCGAAGCTGATAACACCACGAAGAAGCCGAGGCCGCTCTCAATGGGTGACTTCAAGCACGCCATCACGAACCGCAAGCCGAGTGTCTCTGCTGAGATGATGAAGGAGTACGATAAGTGGTTCGACCAGTTCAAGGCACTATAGGAGATATTCAAAATGGATAGTCTGAAGACGGATTACATCGTGAAAGCCGCCAGCGAGCTCGGTGAGACTTATACAGAGTCAGCAGAGCTTCTGAGCGGGATGAGCGGGGCAATGAATGAGGTTAACCAGCTCTACGATCACGGTTATGGTGGAGCTGGTAAAAGCCTGATTAAATTCGGTATTGCCCTAATCATGATACCCGAACCATTCATGGTCTCGGACATGATAGGTGGCGGAATCGTCGCTGCTGGCTACTTGTACAAGTGGCTTGTACCACCACCCATGTACATCGACAACATATTCGATACGATTCAGGAGCAGGTGAAGGCGATCCATACGACGGGGGAGAACCTCACACAGAACTTCTCTGTATCCGTCGACTTCTCTTCGATGCGATTCGAGATCTAAGCCTTCCGGGAGACTATTCCCCGGTACTCTTTTAGGAATTCTTCCCTCATTTCAGCTTTCTTCTTTGTTGGGAGGAAGCTTGTCTCGATCGAGTCGAGGCTTATCCTCATAAGTTCGTCGACTGTGAAGCCGAGCTGGTTATTGAGTTGGAGGTACTCGCTATTCATGTCGGTGTTGAACATGGGCGGGTCGTCGCTGTTAACGCTGACCTTGATGCCCTGATTTATGAAACTCCTGATAGGGTGCTCTTTCAGCGCCTTTATCGCCCCGGTCCTCAGGTTGCTGACGGGGCACGTCTCGATGGCTATCCCCTTTTCCCTGATCTCTTTAAGGAGCGCTGGGTCCTTAACTGCGGTTGTTCCGTGTCCTATCCTCTCTACGCCGAGGGTTTTTACGACTCCCCAGACACTCTCGGGTCCTGCAGCCTCCCCTGCGTGGGCGACGAGGTGTAGACCGAGGTCCTTTGCCTTTTTGTATGCTTTCTCGTAGGGCTCGGGTGGGAAGCCTTCTTCGCTTCCACCTATGTCCACAGCGACGATGTTATCATCCTTCTTCTTAATCCAGTCGAGCTCCTTCATAGCGGTTTCAGGCCCGTAGTTGCGAACGAGGTCTAACCTGATGGTGCATGATATACCAAACTTCCTCTTCGCCCTCTTGATGCCCTTGTTTACCGCGTCGAGCATCTTGCCGTAGTCGAGGTTCCTCCTTACGTGGTCATTCGGGGAGAATATCGCCTCGACGTGCTTCACGTTGGAGGCAGCATCGGATTCGAGCATCTCGTATGTGATCCTTTCGAAGTACTTCTCATCGATTATACAGTCGTTTACGGTGCTGTAGACGGAGATGAAGTGTGGGAAGTCCTTGTACTGGAAAAATTGTTTGATGTCATCTATTGAGTTGAACTGAGTCTTGGCTCCGCTGTCCTCGATTATGCCCATGAGAGTTTCCGGCTTGGTGGAGCCCACGATGTGAACGTGTTGTTCAAGTTTCGGTAGCCGTTTGATCGTCTCTGCGATGTCCATTGCGGGGATGAGAATCCCTGGGCTAATTAGTCTTTAGAATAATATTATATCCGGATTAATGAATAACAATTATATAGAGCCGTATGTTCATCAGAACATGGTTTAAATAAGTTGTTCAGATTATGTGAGAGGAAAACAAACAGAGTCCACAAGGCAGCAATATATCCTAATACTAAAGAAATTTCTCAAACTAATTGACAAAAGCCTACCATAGAAACCAACGATCCAAGAACTAGACAATGCGAGTATCAGATATCTACAAACTAAGCCAAACCTGAGAAAAGATCTATTAGACTTCAGAGACCATATTTAACATCTAGTTCCAAAAACGCGTGCTGTAATGATGATTGTATTACTCAACTATTTAGAAACAAATGAAATTGTACTCCCCAAATCATTACGTAATGACCTGAAGATCAGAGGAGTGGAAGCGATCTCAGAAGAATTCATCCCAACTAATCACGACCTTAGCCGACTTTGTGAATATCTACCATTACTTGGAAGAGCAATCACTTTGACCTTGAGTTCATCCGGGATGAGGATCGGTGAGTGCGCGCGCTGGTGCTCAAACTATTTCTGATTTGCAGAAGAGGATAACTAAGCAGAGCGATGACATTACTCAACTTGTTACTAATTTGAGTTTGAGAAATACTAAACTCGAAAACGAACTCAATCAGGTCAAAGAGGACATGACCAAAGTTGTTGACTTAGTACAAAACGACTCTGCTGAGACAATTAAAGACTTGAGTGAAAGACTCTCGGCGCTTGAAGAACGAGATAGGAGATTATCTGAAATCGAGTTTGAGAACGATATCCTCACTCAGTAGGCTTAGACATGTTCGTATACATTTGTACGTGTAGGATCAAATCACTTTGGTGGTCCAATAGGATCGCCGGATCCCATAGGCCCCCAATAATTATTAGGGTCGTCTCTGTCCTGTTTCTTTTCTGGCTCATATTTGTTTTTTCTTTTCTTCTCTCTAAATATGTATAATAAAATGAAAATTACTGCTGCTAATATTAAAACAAAAATTTTTCCCTCAGTGCTAATTGGGTCTACACCATCTGTGGTCACTAATAGAAATCCCGGTAGCATCTTGTGTTATAAGTGTGTAAGCTTCCCTAAGGGCTTTACCGACCTTCAGTTTCACTCTCCTGCCCGCCCTCTCGAATGGTGCGTCCTTGGTTTTTTCCATGATTGATAGGGCTTCGCTGTGCTTACTCCGGAGCAGATTGGGAGATTCTATCTTCAATGGAAGCCCTCAGAGGTTCATCGGGAGTGGCCTCAACTCTGGAATAAGCATTATAGGGTTAGGGTTGAAGGCGAGACGTTCATCAAGCTAAACAAGCGTAAGCGCCGACTCAGGTTTGTTTCTCTGCGTAGGCTCTGCTTGGAATATATTCCCCGGAACGTCTACATGAGCGCATTAAACTGGCTCATGCCTGAGCGTGTCGGGGATAAGCGGGCCTCAGTAGGTGCATATCCTATTGGTGGGGAGTACGTTATCGACATCGACTCATACCTCAATTACAAGAAGCATACTCACCGGACTACTGAAGCTAGGATATGCGAGGGTTACCTCGAAAACTCGAAGCAATTAACAGAGAGGTTCATCGACGAGGTGAAGGAGAATTACCGGAACATAAGGATCGTTTTCTCTGGTAAAAACGGGTTCCATATTCATGTACTAGACTTCGATCTGAAGGATTGGGTGAGATACGATGAAAAGAACCCGCTGCGTAGCCATGAGTCCGCAAGATTCCGTTACTCAACGATATTGAATGATATTGTGGGCAGGTTCGACATTCACCACTTCGTTCTAAGCTCGGATGTGCTGAGGGTGATCACCTTCCCCGAATCCTTGAATGGTGAGACTGGACTTGTCTGCTCCTACCTTGGCGATCCATCAGAGTTCAGCAGCCTAAACGTCAATGAGATCCTAGAGAGGGCGAAGTCAGCCAAGGGGAGAATGACAGGGATTAACTTCGTGAGCCTTAATCGTCTTAGTGTAACACCCAGACAGCGTATATACAAATAACCTAATTTGATCCGATGAGAGATCAGGAAACCAGCGGATGAATACAGGAGCACTTCCGGAAAAGCCGTTAGAAGAAAAAACATTTGACAGAATCCCTAGCCTAGCTCGACTCTTATTTTTTGTAGGCTTGATTGTTAGTGCATATGACAGCGCCGTTCTTCGGCAAGGGAAACTCGACCTTCGGGGAGTTGGAGTACTAGGAGTCGCCCTGTTTGTCGCCGGGGTTTGTCTCTACTTCCTTTCACGTCTTACGCTTGGCAGGTTCTTCTCAGAAGCCATTAGGATTAAGCCCGAACACAAGCTGATTACGGGTGGGCCTTATCGCTTTATTCGTCATCCTATCTATCTTGGTGAGATTCTCTACTTTCTCTCAATCCCGATGATCTTTGGCAGTGTCTATGGCGTTATCGTCATGTTGGTTTTGGTACCGATGTTGATTCACAGGATAGGAGTTGAAGAGAGGGCTCTAGTCTCAAAGTTCGGAAAAGATTACATAGAATACACTCAGAGGACCAAGAAGCTCATTCCCTGTATCTACTAGTCATAGAACCCGGATGCGTGCAATCAGGTGGAAGTGAGGATAAGACTATTGCCCCACACACACGAGTTCATTCAAGACATAACGAGTATAAGCGGCGTGCTCGCTCTACTTTTAGAGTGACTCTGACTTGCCATCTGTTAAGGATTATATGAAAAAGGATTTCGCGTCAATAAGTTCTGAGGTGTCAGCCCTGGAAGCCTCAAAGGTGATGGTTAAGAGGAACATAGGCTACCTTATTGTGCTAGATAATGGTAAACCAGTGGGCATAATGACTGAGAAGGACCTAATCAAGAAGGTCATGTCTGTAGAAATGGACCCGAAGAAAGTTGAGGTCTCGCAGGTGATGTCCTCTCCACTTGTCACGGTAGACCCCGACAACGACGTATCAAAGGCGATTGAGGTTATGAAGAAGCACTCTTTCAGGAGGCTGCCTGTTGTGAAAAGTGGCATAATCTATGGGGTGTTCACCGCGGAGGACCTTGTTGATCACTTTGATGAGTTTGAGAACTCGATGTGGAGGGACATCGTCAGGTTCTTCCCATTTCGGTAGCTTGATCACTCACCTACACTCGTCCGTCTCCTCTCCATAGATGGCGAGGTATTAAGAAGCTGATTTTAGGTCGTGTTGGTAGGCTCACCCTGAGCCTTTGATGGAGGGGTGGCGATATTGGCGCATAAAGGTCGGGGGCGGAGCGAGGGTGAGGCTGTGAGACCCCACGACATCTACATGCATTATTAGATAGTATTTATTATAATCACAAAATATGTATAAACGCCAATTTCTACATACTAACGTCCGTGGAAAAAAAGTTCAAAAATAGGATCAAGAAACAATAAAAAAAGGAACGGAGGTGAAAAACTCTATGGGGGCTCGTGAAAAAATAGAAGGAATCTTCGGCATGAGTAAGAAATATAACTGCTCAACATGCCATGAGAACTTCCGGACAGAAGCACAGCTGCTTGAGCACAAGAAGAAGGCTCACGCATAAGGCTTCTGAGCACATTCAAAGCGCGGGCAGTGGTAAGTATGAAGTTTGATAACCCATATTTTTAGATCAACATTCACTCAGCTGCTTCATTTCCCAAGGTGCCTAGGTTTTAAAGGTTGAAACTAAGCCGTTTTGTCAGGCTCACCTTGAGCCTCTGCTGAATGAGGCGGCGCGCGCTACGGTCCTTTAAGCAATCAGGCCTGAGAATACCCTCCTGATCGGTATCCGCGCGCGATTTCCTAGACCGGAATATCCGTACCTAATCCTGTTAAAATATCGGTCTATTAAGTTATCCGGACACAATATGCCAAATTTATCGCTAAAGAAGAGTATATCTGTACTATTTTATTAAATTAGGGATTATCTTAGAATCAATTGGTCTTATTGACGCCTCCGTAGGTCTCCTTCGTGAAGAGGATCATGGTGGCGGTCATGATGATGGAGATGGTTATGATGATCATGTTGGAGTAGAAATATCCGCCCGTGGAATCGACGAGCCCCCCGTAGAATGGAGTGATGAGCGAGTAGCCGATGGTACCGAACCCGTTTACGAGGCCGAGACCTATGCTCGCCTTGCTAATGGGCAGAACCTCGGGTACCATGCTGAAGAAGAGGACCCACATGGAGGCGCAGAAGTTGATGCTGAAGCTGAGAGTGGCGTAGAAGAACACGGGCAGTCCGCCGGATGAGAATATGAATGTGGCTAGGAAGAGTGTATAGAGGCAAGAGAAGACGATGAGAGGAAGCCTCCTTTTCTTAAGCCTGTCCGAGATGACGCCCATGGCTATGCAACCGGGTATCCCAGCGATGCTGCCGAGGCTCGTAATCAGTCCGCCCTCGATGTACGTGAGCCCCTTCGTCTCCATAAGAAAGAGAGTCATCCAAGAGTTTAGGACCCAGCCGAAGCTCAGGAGAAGGTAGCCGACTATGAAGGGGTAGATCCTCCTGTCGCGGAGGACCTCACAGAGGTTTTTTATGAGGTTGCCGTTAGACTTTTTCTCGACGTGGTTGCCGTTGGGGTCATTCTTGAGAATGACGAAGTTCATGCCATAGTTGATGAGAAGTATGAGGGCGACGAGGAGGTAGAGGTTTCGCCAGCCGCCGAACATGGAGTCAGCGATGGGGAAGCCCATGTAGGCTGTGAAGTTGCCGAGCCCGCTGGCTGCGCTGAGTATCCCGATCGCTGTGGCTCGGCGCTCGATGGGGAACCACTGGGAAATGATGGCGACGAAGTTGATGTAGAAGACGCTGCATCCTATTCCCATGATTATCTGGGCGATGACCAGCATCTCGAACCTGAAGCTGACCCAAAAGAGGAAGATGCCGACGAGCGTGAGGGCAGTGAAGCCGAGGATGGTCTTGCGGGGCCCGAACTTGTCGGTGAGCAACCCGGCGGGGATCTGCATGATCCCGTAGATGATGAAGAAGGCCGTAATGAGGAGGCCCATCGTGCCCTTGTTAATGTCTAGTTCCTTGATGAGGACGGGTGAGAGCGCCGAGGCGGCCGCCTTGAGCATGTTCTCGGCGTAGTAGGTGACGCAGATCGTTACCAGGACGACGACGGCGAACCAGCGCTTGTTCTCCAAGGAGGCTCCACTTTCCCGTCAGGAGCGCTAAAGCACTTCTTAAGGCTTCCCGACTTTGTCGGGTAAAAAAACTTATCATAAATACTATGCATCTTGAAGGCGTGTCAACTGATAAGCGCGCGGAGATAGGCGTCATAGGTGGGACGGGGGTCTACGATCCTGAGATGCTGGAGGATAGGAGGGAGGTCAAGATCTACACCCCTTTCGGGTCGCCGTCGGATACGATCACGCTGGGAACCGTTGGGGGGCGGAGGGTCGCATTCCTCCCACGCCACGGTAGAGGACATGTCATCCCGCCACACATGATCAACTCTAGGGCGAATATCTGGGCCCTCAAGGAGCTGGGTGTGAAGCAGATTGTAGCCTCAAGCGCTGTCGGGAGCCTCAGGGAGGACTATAAGCCGGGGGACTTCGTCCTCACCGATCAGTTCATAGACAGGACGAAGGACAGGCCCGACACATTCTACGATGGGGGACAGATATGCCACATAAGCAGCGCTGACCCGATATGTCCGACCCTCCACGACTACTTCAACAAGTATGCAAAGAAGCTCAAGCTCCCCGTCCACGAGAAGGGGACGTACGTCTGCGTCCAGGGGCCGAGGTTCAGCACTAGGGCCGAGTCCAGACTCTTCAGACAATGGAACTGCGACATAATTGGGATGACCCTCTACCCGGAGGTCGTCCTTGCGCGGGAACAGGAAATTTGTTATGTCACCGTAGCGATGGTGACCGACTACGACGTCTGGGCGGACAAGCCCGTATCCACGGCGGACGTTATCGAGACGATGCAGCGGAACGCGACGACCTTCAAGAAGCTGGTGATGGGCGCCCTCCCTGGGATGCCCAAGGAGCGTAGCTGCGGCTGCTGCGACGCCCTAAAGTTCGCGCTGATCTAACCGGGAACCTTCTTATTCGTTTCCGGCTCCGTTTATTCCGTGACCAAACTCAACTACGTCTTCATGGTGCTGAAGGAGCACCCCTACGGGAGAGAGATGCTGAGGCAGCTCCTCGCCTCTGGATTCGAGCCAAGAGCGATCATGGAGGAGGACTCGCCGATAGGGGACGAAGAGAGAGAGAAGTTCCTCACCCGCATCAAAGGGTTCCCCGTGGCGCCAACGTTCACGGAGCAGCTCAAGGAGAGAAGCATCGAACGCTACTCGGTCCCACATCATAATAAGAAGGAGTCACGAGAGCTCCTGGAGAGACTCAAACCGGACTTCATCGTCCTCGGCGGGACCCGCATCATAAAGCCCACCATCATCAGCATCCCCAAGGACGGCATGGTCAACAGCCACCCCGGCCTCCTACCCGAGTGCAGGGGCTCAGCCAGCGTCGCCTGGAGCATCTACTTCGACATCCCCATCGGGTGCACGGTCCACTTCATCGACCCTAACATCGATACAGGGGCGATAATCAAGAAGCAGACAATCCCCGTCCACAGGGGTGACACCTACGAAAAGCTCTGCTGGGAGACGATCGCCCTCGCGGGAGAGCTGATGGTCTACGCGGTGGACCAGTGGACGAAGGGGACCCTGAATGGCGTGCCCCAGCCGGCAGGGAAGGAGGCCCTAAAGGTCGCGCCAACGGACGTACTCGAGGTTGTCTACAAAAAGCTTAGGGACGGTACCTACAAACACTTCGTCGATTAATGCACCTTAATTGCACGTTTTTACACATATTCGAATATAAATGGAGTTATTTTTCAGCTCTTTTTTAGAAAATGAGTTATAATATAGCTTGGGGAGTATACCCTCCTCCCCATTTATTTTACAACTCTGGCTTCGGCTTACCGCGCTTCTTGTCATAGCTCGCCTTGACGAGTCCGTAGTAGGGTGGGCTCGGCTTCCATGGGCGGCTCTTGAACTCAGGGTGGAACTGGGTCCCGAAGAAGAAGTAGTTGCTAGGTAGCTCTATCATCTCCTTGCGGCGCTCGTCGGTGCTCCACGCACCAAAGACCACACCAGCCTTCTCAAGTTGCTCCCAGTACTCGGGGTTGACCTCCCACCTGTGACGGTGGCGCTCGTGTATAAGTTCGGAGCCGTAGAGTTTGTGGGCGATGGTGCCCGGCTTGATGTGGACTGGATGAGCCCCGAGGCGCATCGTGCCACCCATCTCGTTAACGCTTCTCTGCTCAGGAAGCAGGTCGATCACCGGATTCGTAGTGTGTGGCTCACACTCTGTGCTGTCCGCGTCCTTCAACCCTAGAATGTCGCGGCTCATCTCCACGATGCTGAGCTGGAGGCCGTAGCAGATGCCGAGGAAAGGCTTGTCGTGTGTTCTGCAGTACTCAATGGTGCGCACCTTGCCGAGGGCTCCTCGCTTACCGAAGCCGCCGGGGACGATGACGCCGTCGAAGCCCGCGAGCACTTCGACCTTCTCAGGATGCTTCTCGAACTCCTCCGTCTCGATCCAGTCGATGTTGATCCTGCATCCGGACGCCGCCGCCGCGTGGCGGAGCGCCTCGTTGACACTTACGTAACAGTCGCGCAGCTCGGCGTACTTGCCGCACATGGCAATGCGAACAGATTCCTCCGGCTCCTTGTACTTGGCGACCATCTTCCTCCAGTCGCCCCACTCCGCCTTCGGCTTGTCAAGACCCAGATACTCGGAGACGACGTCCCCCATGCCCTGCCCCTCAAGGACAAGGGGTAACTCGTATAGGGACTGGACGTTAACACTCGTGAATACTGCTCTCTCCTCTACACTACAATAGAGGGCGATCTTTTGCTTCGCCCCTACTGGTAGCTCGCCTTCCTCGCACCGAGCGGCGATGATGTCCGGCTGTAGGCCGATTGCGCGTAGCTCCTTGACGCTATGCTGCGTCGGCTTCGTCTTGGGTTCACCGACTGCATCGAGGATTGGTACTAGTGTAACGTGTATGAGGAGTGTGTCGCCGCGCTTCTCCTCCTGCCTCATCTGGCGGAACGCTTCGAGGAAGGGGAGACTCTCAATGTCGCCGACTGTGCCTCCGCACTCGACGAGCACGACGTCCGCCGTGCTCTTCTCAGCGACCAGGCGTATGCGGCGCTTCACCTCATCGGTGATGTGTGGAATTATCTGGACGCATCTGCCGAGGTAGCCGCCTTCGCGCTCGCGGCGTATGACCTGCTGGTAGAGCTGCCCGCTGGTGACGTTGTTTAGTCCCGAGAGCTCGACGCCTAGGAACCTCTCGTATGCGCCGAGGTCCATGTCAGCCTCGTATCCATCGTCGAGGACGAAGACCTCACCGTGGATGTAGGGGTTCATGGTACCAGCGTCGACGTTGAGGTAGGGGTCGCACTTTATTGCGGATACCTTGAATCCGCGTACCTGGAGCATCTTTCCGACGCTGCAGGTGACTAGGCCCTTACCTATGCCGCTGAGCACCCCGCCTGTAATAAAAACGTACTTCGTCAAGGGGGAAACCTGCCCATAATGAACCCAACGTGCAATGGGGGCGATTATAAACCCTTCGAAGCGGAGTGGAACAGGCGCGCCAAAAAAAACTTATTCGCCGGGGTTAGACTAATCACCAGTTATCTTGAGAAGCTTCTCAAGGGTCATCTCGGTTGAACGCTTACCCGTCAGCTCCTCCAACCTGATCTTGGCGAAGACCGCGTCGCTCAGAGCATTTCCATCGCCGCCGAACAGCTTTTGGATCCTTGCCTTGACTCCCTCCACATCCGAGCTGAGCCTTTCGGCGAAGAGGTTCATCGCCTTCGCCTTCCCTACTGAATCCTCTACGAATTCAACCCTCCCCGAGAACATGGCGGAGACATACATGTTTACGCAGGCGCCCTCAATGATCCCCTGGTCGACAACGACGACGCCCCAGGCACGGGGGTTCCTCTTGATAAACTCCATCTTCTTCCCCTCCCTAGCGCAGTGGAAGTAGACCGCGCTCTCCTTCTCATCGTAAACGTAGCCCATCGGTACAGCGTATGGCTCGCCCCCGTCAGCGAGGCTTAGGATGAAATGCTTTGAATGGAGGAGAATTTTCTTCAGCACCTTCGAGTCACTGATCTCGCGATCAACGCGTCTTAGGTGAAACTTCATGGAAGATGCTATTGTGTCTCTGTTTCTAAAGCTTTCAGAAAAGACTCTCCGCCGTCATCTCTTGGGGCTTCGGTATGCTCATCAGCTTGAGGATTGTTGGGGAGACGCAACTTAAACCTAAGCCCTCCTTCAGCTCGACCTTTCTTAGCTGGGGATCATGACTGATAATTATGAAAGGGACTGGGTTCGTGCCGTGGCTGGGGTTCGGCTCACCGTTGGGATAGAACATGGTCTCGATGTTACCGTGGTCACCCGTGACGAGGATCGTGTAGCCCTTCGAAAGCCCCACGTTGACCACACGCCCTACGCATTCGTCAACGACCTCGCACGCCTTGATCCCGGCGGGCATATTGGCAGAGTGACCGACAAGGTCGCCATTGGCGTAATTGACAAGTATGAAGTCGTAGACGTCTTTCACTATCTCGGGTAGGAGCTTCTCCGTGATCTCACAAGCGCTCATCTCTGGCTTCTCCTCATAGCTGGGGACCTTCGAGCTCGGGACGAGAATCCGGTCCTCCCCCTCTACGGGGTCCTCAATCTGGCTGTTGAAGAAGAAGGTGACGTGTGCATACTTCTCAGTCTCCGCTATCCTGAGCTGCCTGAGGCCCTTCGCAGCTAGGACCTGGGCTAAGTTGTTCTCAACCGTGTTCTGTGGGAAGGCGACGGGAAGGGCGAGGTGCTTATCGTATCCGCTCATGCAGACGAAGTGGACGCGTGGGAACTTCTTGCGGGGGAAGTGGTCGAAGCCGTTCTGTGTAAGAGCGTAGGTGATCTGCCTAGCGCGGTCGCTTCGAAAGTTCCAGAAGATGACAGAGTCCTCAGCGTCGATTGTGGCGACTGGCTTTCCGTCTTCAACCATGACGATGGGCTGAATGTAGTAATCGGTGGGGTCGCCCTGCCGATAAGCGTGGTCGATGGCCTCCAGCGGGTCGGTCTCCTTCCACCCCTCGCCCTGGGTGAGAAGGTCGTAAGCCTTCAGGGTCCTATCCCAGTTCGTGTCCCTATCCATCGCGTAGTAGCGGCCCACCATGGTCGCAATCCTGCCGACGCCCTTCTCCCTGATCTGCTTCAACATCTCCTCGATGAAGCCCTTTGCTGAGCGCTCCGGCACATCGCGGCCATCGAGGAAGCAGTGGATGTATACGTCCTTCAGGCCTTGGCGCTTGGCGAGTTCGAGGAGGGAGTAGAGGTGGAATGTTGAGCCGTGGATACCCTGGTCGCTGAGCAGCCCCATAAGGTGAAGGACGGAGCCCTTCTCCCAGCAATTCTCAATGGCGCTAAGGAGGGCCGGGTTCTCATAGAATGAGCCGTTGTAGATTGCCTGGTTAATATCCTCAAATGGTTGCCAGACGATCCTGCCTGCACCCATTGTGAGATGGCCAGGCTCGGAGCCACCCTGCGTTCCCTCTGGTAGTCCCACTGCGTTGCCCGTGCACTTCAGCAACGTCCAAGGGTACTCCCTCATATAGCGTGTATCGTTGGGCACATTCGCCTGCCTGACGGCATTACCCTTAGTCTCCTCGGTGTACCCCCACCCATCGCGGACGACAAGGATGACCCTACTCCCAGCCATGGGAGAGTATAGTAGAATTAAACCTAAAAATGGAGCACCCCGAAGAACGGGGGCTAGATGGGTAGTTTCTTTCCGTCGATGTCTAAGAGTTGCCTCCACCTGTCGACGGCCTGCCCCTGTATGTACTCGTACTCCGAGTCATCGAGGTGCCTGAACCTACCCTGAAGGCTTAACGCCTCCCTGACGGGTTTCAACTCGCGTGGCTTATACGTGATCTTGAAGTTGTTTCCCTCAGTGACCTCATAGAGGGGCCAGATGCCAGACTCCACCATTAGGCGCGCCACCTTTATAGTGCGGGCTGGGTCAAATCCCCAGCCGGTCGGACAAGGGCTCTGGACGTGTATATACTTGAAGCCCTTGATACCCTTCGCATACTCGAGCTTCCCGATGAGATCGTTAGGATAAGCGATGCTTGCAGTTGCGACGTACGGGATGTTGTGAGCGGCCATGATGAAGGGGACGTTCTTCTTATTCGACTTCTTTCCTCGACTCTCAGAGGCGACGGGCGTCGTCGTCGTGGATGCGTATTTAGGCGTCAAGCCGCTTCTCTGCCCGCCCGTATTCATGTAGGCCTCGTTGTCGGCGCATATCCAGAGGACATTCTCGTTACGCTCCGCCGCAGCGCTCATAGCCTGTAGCCCGATGTCGGCGGTTCCGCCGTCACCGTAGAACCCAACGACGATCATGTCCTTGCCGACCGCCTCTAAGCCGTTAGTGATGCCGCTAATGAGGGCGCCCCCGCCCTCGAAGACGGTTCCCCTCCAGTAGAGCGGAATACTCCCCTGGAGCGCGATCCAGATGCAGCCTGGGACCGAGGTATAGACTGTGTTCTTGCCGAGGACCTTGAAGGCGATCCTAGCCAATGTGGCGTGGCCGCAGCCCTGGCAGCTGCTGTTGCCCATGGCCATAATCTCCTCTCCCTCCACGCGCTGGAAAGCTGATGGTTTGCTCATCTTAAGCGCCTCCTACCCACTCGACGGCTGTTGAAACCGGCTCCGTGACCGCCCTGAGTGTCTTCTCCGCTATCCTCTTGATCATTCCCGTGGTGACCTCGTCGCCGGCCATACCGGTGTGGAATCCGAGGACTTTGGGCCTCTCAGCCATGTCGTAGATGGCGCTGCGAGTCTCGTTTAGGACGTTACCGCCCCCGCCGAGGCTGACGTTTCTGTCGATAACGCCGATGGCGTGGTACTTCTTGGCGAGCGCTTTGATATCGTCGATAGGGAATGGGCGGTAGCACTTGAGCTTTACGAGGCCCACTTTCTTGCCCTCGGCACGCAGGTCGTCAATGACAACACGAGCAGTGGATGCGATGGTGCCCATGGCGATTATCACTGCTTCGGCACCGTCGCAGTTGTGCTCATCGATGAGGCCGTTGCCGTAGCCTCGGCCGAAAGTCTTCTTGAAGTCGTCGTGAACCTCCTTTATGACCCCTAGGCTGCTCCTGAACTTTGCGTCATGGTCGATCCATGCCTTCTGGTTTCCGTACATGCGCCCCTGCCTCTTCTTCCACTCCTGTACCGGGAGGTGGATGTCGGGTGCCCATGGTGCCTTGAGTGGTGGGAGCCACTCGTCGACGGCCGACTGGTCGGGTATCTCGACGGGTTCAGCGGTGTAGCTGAGTATGTAGCCGTCGATTCCGAAGACTGTAGGCGTCGAGAGGCGCGGGTCCTCCGCTATCTTGTAGCTCATCAGTGCCGTGTCGAGGGCCTCTTGGTTGTCCTCGCAGTAGAGCTGTATCCAGCCGTTGTCACGCTGTGCCATGAGGTCGGTGTGGTCGGGCTGCATGCTCTTATTGCTCCTGTGGACCACACTCATGACGACCGGGAGGTCCGCCCCCTCCATCATCGGGTGGTGCATGAAAAAGAGTCCGGGGCCAGAGGTGGCCGTGAATACGCGTGCTCCTGCAAAGCTTGCGCCCTGAACCGCAACCATCGCACTCAGCTCCGACTCGACCTCGATGAATTTGGCCTTCATCTCGCCGTTGGCGATGAACTCGGCGAGGTATTGGACGATCGTCGTCTGTGGGGTGATTGGGTACGCGGATATCACCTGCACCCGCGCCAGCTTGGCACCGTAGGCGACAGCCTTGTTGCCGACCATAAGCTCAGTGTGTGGCATCTTTTATCCCTCCTTCTTCTCACTCTCCATCACCATCGTGATGGCCTTCGTTGGGCACTCCTCGGCGCATACACCGCAGCCCTTGCAGTAAATGTAGTCGACGGTGCTCTTCTTCTCGACCATGTTTATGCTGTGCTCCGGGCAGAAGGTCCAGCATATCTGGCACCCGGTGCACTTGGCTGAGTCAACAAGGGGGCGGAAGGTGCGCCAATCAGCGCGGCTGTTCGCTGGCGCCTGCGCGACTTTTTTCAGTTCCTTCACTACTCTATTCTTCCCAACGATAGTGGAGGCGTACGCCTTTTCGACTGCTTTGATGTTTGTGTCAGCCATGCGGCCTGACATCTCCTTCTTCACCGCCTCGACGAGGGACTCAAGCTTGACCTCGCCCGTCGCCTTGGCAAACGCGCCGAGGATTGCCGTGTTGGTGATTGGGCGGCCTATGGTCTCTAATGCGATCTTCGTCGCATCGACCGTGGCGACCTTATACTGTGACGTGAACTCGATCTCCTCGGGTGGGGCAGCACTGTTGATTATGATGGTGCCCCCCTGCTTCAGTCCCTCGGTGACGTTAACTGTGTTCCTGAGAAGAGGGTCGAGGATGACGACATAGTCTGGTTCGTGCACGAGGCTCCGGACCATCCTGCTCTTCTCCCCTATGCGGACGAAGGCGGTTACCGGGGCCCCACGCCTCTCCGTCCCATACATGGGGATGGACTGACTATGATGCCCCTCTAGGAACGCTGCTATGGCGAGGACCCTGGACGCGGTGACGGCGCCCTGCCCTCCCCTACCGTGGAATCGGATCTCGATCAAATGTATCTCACAGAAAGTGTAGGGGCCGGTTAAGAGATTTTGCATACTCTGAAATAGGGGATTCCACGCCGGGTACTCACAACTTGTGATTAGGCGTCGTGATTCAGCTTTAAATGCGGTTGAACTCTCCGCTCATCAGTGAATGGGGGTGGTGTTCGAGACATTCGTGAGAGGCACCAGGAAGCCCTCGAACACGAGCGCTGGGTGATAAAGGGGGGAGAGGTCGTGGGGCTACACCTCAAGTAGAGACACAGACTCATACAGGACCCGCAGGAGACGGGCTAGCCCTTCCGGCACACGTTTTCTTACGCACGGCGATAATTATTAAAAATATTTTTTTTAACCCGAGGGTTTCGGTTTATGTTTACATAGTTTGTGCCCCTATTCTCTACTATGGCTCGCCTCTACGTCTCCGCGCACCAAGACGATGATCTGATCTTCATGAGTCCTTGCCTGATGGAGGATATCGCCTCGGGGGTAGGTGTCTGGATGGTCTACGTGACGGCTGGGGACGCTGGGCTCGGGGAGGTTTACTGGCGGGGGCGGGAGGAGGGGGAGCGCGCCGCCTACTCTGCGATGGGGGCGCCAATGTGGAAGATGGAAACACTCCCGCTCGCTGGGGGAGACGTGACCTCCTCGGTCTCCTCCGACGGCAGAGTCAGACTCGTCTTCCTCCGCCTACCTGATGGAGGACGACTGAACAAGGATGAGGCGCCGAGCAGGGCACTTGAGAGAATGTGGGGCGGCGAGGAAGTCGAGAGCATTGACGGCTCTACCAGGTACACGCGGGAGGGGTTGATCACGGCATTGACCGATATAATCCGCTTAGCGGGTGCTAACAGTGTCTCGACGCACGACCCCGATGGCTGGGTCGCCGGCTGCGATCATATAGACCATTTCTACACGGGGCTCTTCGCGAGAGAAGCGGCCCGGAGAGCTGATGTACCCCAGATGCTCTTCAGGGGCTACAGCTGCGACCTCAGCCAACCGAACCTCCCAGACGTAACCTACCACAGGAAGCGCGCCGTCTTCGAGGCTTACGCCCGACACGATCAAATGATCCAGAGCCCACTAGACGCCCTCTACGAGGGTTGGCTGAAGAGGAGCATCAACAGACTTGTGCCTCCCGCCTAGGGAATCCTATTAATCCACGCGTACCCCTTTTGCCACCATGAGTGGAGAGAAGCCCGCCTATCATGATATTCGTGCTGACCTGTGGAGGAGAAACTGGGATGTTGCGAAGCCCCTCGGCGAATTCCTCGTCAGCGCGCCGCAGGATCAGGCTCAGCGATGGGCTGAGTCCGCTGAAAGGGTACCGGAGCTTACGGCGGACCAGAGGGCCCGGCTTCAGGGGTACAACCGAACGATGAGGGTGCTTCTTGAAGGGGCTACGTGGTGCCTCGATTGCGCGAGGATAACGCCCTACCTTAAGGCGATCATGGGGGCCGTAGGGGAGAAGGCGGAGCTGCGTCTCATCGATCGAGACGCCTCCCCCGAGCTGAGGGACGAGCTCAAAATCATGGGCGCTCCTAGGGTGCCGCGTGTCTTGATCCTCAGCGAGGACTGGTTCGAGGTCGACCGACTCGGGGACCGCAGTCTCAGCGTCTACAGGAGCCGCATGGCGCGTGAGATAGGCAGGGGAGAGGACCACGGCGTCCTAAGTCCAGCGGCGAGGCAGGTCGAGCTAGCTGAGTGGGTCGATGCCATTGAGCGCACACTTATCATCCTGAGGACCGCTCCAGCGCTCAGGAAGCGCTATAGCGACTAGCCGCCAGCGGGTATTATATTCATAAACGCCGCATCTTCTCCGTACGATTCTGCGAGGAACTCACTTGGCAGACACAATCGTTGAGGTACCCGGGCAACCCTGGTTCAAGGACAAACCCATAGAGCTCATATTCCCCTCCTCCTGGAAGGTCCAGAGATGCAAAATGGCGGGGGAGGACCAGAAGGGGCTCACGAAGGCCCAGATAAGGAAGGCGATCAGGAACCCCCTAGGCACGAAGCCGCTGGCGAAACTCGCCAAGGGCCGGAAGGAGGCGGTAATCATCTTCGACGATTCGACACGCCCAACAAAGACCTTCCAATATGCCCCAATCGTGCTGGAGGAGATCAAGAAGGCGGGTATCCGGGACGAGAACATCCGCTTCATAGTCGCCCCCGGCAGCCACGGCACCTTCAGCCGCCAGTTCTTCTCTAAGAAGCTCGGCGAGGACATCCTCGAAAGATACCCCGTTTACAACCATAACCCATACGAGATGTGCAAGAACCTCGGCACGACCAGCTACGGTACCCCCGTCTGGGTGAACGCCGAGGTCGCTGCCTGCGACCTGAAGATAGGAATAGGCAGCGTGCTCTATCATAGGATGAGCGGCTTCAGCGGCGGGGGCAAGATAATCAGCCCCGGTGTCGCAGGTATCGAGACCATCCGCGCCAACCACGGCCCACTCGGCGGCTTCGGTCCCGGCCTCGTACCTCACAAGACGACCGGATACCTCCGCAACGACGACAATGTGCTTCGCCTCGACGCGGAGGAGACAGCCCGCATCGCTGGCCTCGACTTCAAGATAGACTCCGTCCTTAATCTCAAGCGTGACCCAATAGAGACCTATGCCGGCGACTTCGTCCAGACACATAGGACGGCATCAGTGGGCGTCGCCCGCTGGCACAAGACCGAGTCCCCAAGGGAGATGGACATAGTCGTCGCCAACAGCTACATGCGCCCAAACGAGCCCTACCTCGGCCTCTGGCCCGCGCAGGAGTCGGTGAAGCAGGACGGTTCCGTCGTCCTCATCTGTAACGACCCTGAGGGGGACATCAACCACTGGATATTCAACAACCACGGTAAGTACGCCGCGGCGAGCCTCTGGAGCGGCAAAGCGAGGAACCTGGCACGCGGCGCTCGCCTCATCGTCTACAGCCCGTACCCTTTCAAGGCCCTCGAGTGGCGCCTCGGCGGTCCCGGCACTGTCACATGGTGCAGGAAGTGGAACGAGGTCATAGAGGAGCTAAAGAAATACCACAAGGGGAACCCCACGGTCGCTGTCCTACCCGACGGCACGAGCGGCATCCCCGCCTCCTTCCTCGACAGGCCCTAAACCCGCGCGCGCAATCCCCTATCTAGACGGATAGATAGGTGAACCCGTGACAACACACAACGAACAACACCAGTAATCATTCTCTGGTTGTTCGTCGAGTTCGTCCCAGCCCAATTGTCAGTAGGGTCACCTGAAGAACCAAAGACGGCTCGGTGATTCTATTGCTCCTAGCATTCGATTGAGAGGGTACCTTGTTGGACGGCGAGTTCTTTCCAGAGGTTGGTGAGCGTCTCGGCCTCGGTGGTGAGCTTGCGCCGTCACGAGGGACGCGATGAACGGCGATCTCCCATTCGAGAAAGCGCTCGCGAGGAGAACTTAGTTGATCTGCGGCGTCTCCATGAGCAGCATCCGATCCGTGGCGGAATCCATCCCCCTCACCCGGGGAGCGGATGAGACTGTTTGTACCCTCCGCAGGATGGGTCTCACGCCCGCCATAATCACGGGCGGTTTCGACCTTCTCGCCCACCCCATCGCGGATCGCCTCCAGATCGACCACGTCTGAGCCAACCACATCACCGAGGAACGGGGAAAGGTATCCGGCCTCAGGCCCCCCGTCATCACCCCTCGAGCCAAGGCCGATCACTTGAAGCACCTCGCCGCCAAGCTCGGCACCCCCCTAACACGCGCTATCGCCGTAGGCGATGGGGCCAACGACATACCCATGCTCTGTACAGCCGGCCTCGGCATAGCCTTTGACGCTCCGCCCCGGGTCAGGGAGGCGGCCCGAGCCGCAGTGGAGGGCGGAGACCTGAGAAAAATACTCCCAATAATCGCCTAATACCTCGACCAATACTGCGGGGAACGCCCCAAACTTCAGCTTCGACGCTGAACCGTTATTTAATCAAACAGTTATAATTCAAGACGTAAGAAGGTGCGCGAAAAAATGGCAAAAGTGAAGGATGAGGGCTTTGGGCCCTCCACGAAATGCGTTCACATCGGATCTGAGCCCGACCCCGCTTGGGGGGCGATAGTCCCCCCAATCTACCAAACGACGACCTACGCCGTCCCGAGCGTCACCGAGCTCATCGCCAGATACAGCCACAAGAAGGTCGGGTTCACATACACGAGCACCGGCAACCCGACGCAGAGAGCCGCCGAAGTGAAGATAGCCGCGCTAGAGGGGGGAGAGGACGCCGCCGTCTTCTCCGCCGGCATGGCTGCGATAACCTCCGCAATAACGAGCCTCGTAACCCACGGCGACGAGGTCCTCGCCCCAAGGGAGCTATACGGGGAGACCTTCCACTTCTTCCACCTGCTAGAGGAGAAGATGGGGATCAAGATCCACTTCTTCGACACCGCGAACGTCGACAAGGCCGAGGAGCTCATAAACGAACGTACGAAGCTCCTCTACCTCGAGACACCGACGAACCCAACCCTGAAGCTCGTGGATATAGCACGCGGGGCAGAGATAGCAAAGAAGCACGGCGTGACGACTATCCTCGACAACACGTTCGCCTCCCCCCTAAACCAAGCGGGGCTTGCACTCGGCGTCGACGTGGTCGTGGAGAGCGCCACCAAATCCCTCTCAGGCCACCACCAAGCCGTCTGCGGCGTCGCAGTGAGCACAAACGAGCGGATACGCGCTATCAAATCTACGCGTGGACTCTACGGCCAGACCCTCGACCCATTCGCTGCCTGGCTCCTCCTAATGGGGATGCAGACGATGGCCCTACGAGTAGAGCGACAGAACTCGAACGCCCTCACATTGGCTCAGTACCTCGAGAAACACCCGAAGATCCGGAAGGTCCACTACCCAGGGCTCGCTAGCCACCCCCAGCACGCACTGGCGAGGAAGCAGATGCGAGGCTTCGGCGGCCTTCTAGCCTTCGAGGTTGAGGGCGGATTGGACGAGGTAACGAGGATGTTCGACCACCTGAAGCTCGTCAAGCTAGCGACCTCGCTTGGCGGCGTCGACACGATAGCAACTATTCCCTCGATCTCGACGCACGGCGACCTCAGCCCTGAGGAGAAGGCGCGGATGGAGATCACCCAAACCCTCGTCCGTGCTTCCGTCGGCATCGAGGACTTCGGCGATCTACGGAGGGACTTCGAGGAAGCACTATCATTCGTGTAACCTATCGATCCATTTAGGATTGTACTTTTAACGCCATTAAGTATATTAACGGCGTTAAGCTAACATTCCGCGATGAAGCCCCCCTGCATGGTCGTCGTCCAGCACATACTCCCCGCCCTCCGCCTCGAGATCACGAGGGAACTCGTGGAGAAGTACGGGCTGAAGAGGACTGACGCCGCGGCGAAGATGGGGATCACACCTGCGGCCGTCACCCAGTACCTCAGCCGCGCCAGGGGTGGCTCCGCGACGAACCTCTTAGAGAGCAACGGGAAGGTCATGGAACTCGTCGATGAGTTGTCGCGGGATATAGCCGCGGGTGATAGCCCCCTCGATGTTCTATTACTCAAGCTCTGCCGGGCTTGTTCGGCAGCCCGCTCCGAAGGGCTCATATGCCAGCTTCACAGGGAGTCGATGCCCGGCCTCGTCGACCTCAAGGGCTGCTCCTGCGCCCTAAACCTCGCCTAGGTGATTATATGGAGACGAACTTGTCATTCGCTGGGCTGACACCCGAACTTGAGGCGCAGATCACGGAGATGAGTACACGTAACCTAGTGTCTTTCTATTCCGATGACCTCCGAGACATTGATGTGCGCCGCCTGACAGAGACGATTCCACCGGGTGTACTCAGGCAGCTACGCCTACTCGGTATAATCAACTCACGCCGCACCTATAGAAACGGCAAGGTTCTCTACCTCACCGAGAAGGGCAAGACAATCCTCAGAGAGGTTTCCTCCGAGGTCTAATCTATTCTTTCCAAACACGAGGGGGTAGGTACTGATTCACCGTTGCCACGACTCCGGAGATGCTGCCACACACGTATATTCCTAGACGATTAAGAAAGTCAAAATAATATATATACGGGAATACACCCCATTGGGGCATCCCAGAGATGGGAGGTAGAGACAACTCAAAACAATAAGCCTAGAATCATTCAGCCTTGACCACACCAAGATCAAGGCTCCCTATGTCAGATTGTCAAAGAAGATCGAGGTTCCCGGAAGCGGATATGAGATATCCACCTTCGACTTCAGGGTCCGAACCCCGAACACGGAACTTCTCACTCCGAAGGTGGCGCACTCGCTCGAGCACCTCTTTGCCGTAGCGCTTAGGGCGGAGTGCGAGGAGCACCAGAGCGACCTCAAGGTGCTAGACGTGTCTCCGATGGGCTGCAGGACAGGCTATTACCTGACTGTGCTCAATCCGGTGGGCGCGCTCCCACTGTCAAGGGCGACTGAGGCGGTGAGAGCTATGCTTCTCGGCGCTCTGGAAATCAAGGAGCTTCCCGGGGCGCGCCTCGAGACCTGCGGTGCTTACAGGGAGCACGACTTCGAGGGGGCGAGGGCAGAGATAGCCCGCCTTGCTGGAGAGGAGATTGTGTCGCTGGAGAAGCCGCCTCTCCTATCCTAGCCGGCGTTAACCTTACACGCGACGGTGCCCTCAATACCACGACATGGTCAAGAAGGCGATACAGATAGACGAGAAGGACAACGTCGCCACGACAACCAGTGAAGTGGATGCGGGGGAGCTGCTCGAGGTTATCAGCCCCGATGGGAAGGTGATTCTCAAGCCCAAGGTCTCCGAGCCCATTCCCTTCGGCCACAAGCTCGCCATCAAGTCCATTAAAAAGGGCGAAAACATCGTAAAGTACGGCGAGGTCATAGGTGTCGCCACCCAACCCGTTAAGGAAGGCGCCTGGGTCAACACCCACAACGTCGGAAGCGCTCGCATGCCGACGAGCGGCAAGGAGGCGGGTATACTGTGACCCAGTTCATGGGTTACCAACGCCCCGACGGGACGGTTGGCGTCCGCAACCACCTTCTCGTCCTGGCACCTATCGACTGTAGCTTCGAGCCGGCGAAGAGGATCGCCGCACAGGTCGAGGGGGCTGTCGCCGTCACCCAGTATCACGGCTGCGGGGCGGACCCCGTCATCCTCCACAACCTCACTGGTACCGCCCTCAACCCAAACGTCGCCGCTGTACTAGTCCTCGGGTTGGGATGTGAGTCCCTGACCGTCGACATGGTGGCGGACGCCGTTAGGCCGAGCGGGAAGCCGATTGAGACCCTTGTCATCCAGCAGGAGGGAGGTACCATCAAGACGCAGGAGAAGGCGCTCCGCATCCTACAGCGCTGGGCACAGGAGGTAGCGCAGTATAGGCTCGAACCATTCCCGCTGAGCAAGCTCACACTCGCAGTCGAGTGCGGGGGCAGCGACGCCACCAGCGGCCTAGCCGCTAACCCCGCAATCGGGGTCGCCTGCGACAAACTCATCGACGAGGGCGGCACCGTCATCTTCAGCGAGCCGCAGGAGATGATCGGTACACAGCAGGTACTAGCTCGAAGGGCGGTGAACAAGCAGGTCGCCGCCGACGTCTACAAGATGATCGACCAGGACGAGGAGCGCCTCAAGGCGATAGGAGTCGACAGCAGGTGGATGAGCGCTGGGAATATAGACGGCGGATTGACTACGATCGAGGAGAAGAGCCTCGGCGCAATACGCAAGGGGGGGACACGCCCCATACAGGGCGTCCTGCAGAACAACTGGGATAGATTCGACCGCCCGACGAAACCCGGTCTCTGGCTACAGGACGGCACCGGATGGGACGTCCCCTCGGTGACTCACATGGTCGCCGCCGGCGCACAGGTCGTCTGCTTCACAAGCGGCCAGGGCAGTACCACGGGCCACGCAATCGCCCCCGTCATAAAGATCACCGGCAACCCCGTCACCTACCAGCAAATGGAGGACAACATGGACATAAACGCGGGAACAATCCTAGACGGCTCCGAGAGCCTCAACAGCGTCGGCCAGCGCATCTACCAGACCATCATCGACACCGCAAACGGCAGGAAGACGAAGGCAGAGGCCCTAGGCTTCACAGACTACATAGTCTTCTGCAGGAGCAGGGCCGCCGAGCACCTACTCGGCCACTGCTAAACACTTTTTTTAAAATCAGTTGTCGGCGAGTACGACATCATCGTACTCCTTCTCGATCTTTAGCTTGTGCCCCTGCTCCATCTTAGCGAAGTCAGCCCACATCTTCCCCAGCGGATGCGCCGAGTAAGCCTTGGAGAGCGCCGTGTAGAAGTCGACGGCCATCTGCTCACTCTTCGCCGCAAAGATAAGGGTGTCCTGGTAAGACGCGTCTGGACTCAGTGGAGCCTCCTTGAGCGGGTCGGAGATGTGAAGGTCCATGACCTTCTTCAGGTCTCCGCCCTTCGCCTCGTTCATCACCTTCTTGGGGTCCTTGAGGGCCGTCTCGAAGTACGCCTTGTGCTTCGCCTCGTCACCGGCGAGCTCCTTTAGGAGCTGCTTCGATCCTGGGTTATTGACCTTCTTCGACGTCTCGGTGTAGAGGTTGTAGGCGCCCGTCTCCATGGTGACGCCGACCTTGAGGGCCTTTTCGACCGTCCATCCGTCAATGCTCATGTTGATCTGGGTATCTCACGGCGAGCACAATATAAAAATAATCCATAACCAGAGCTACGCGCGCTTCTCTAAGACTCGATGTATGTGGCGACCCTGCAGGTCTTGGGGAGGAAGGAGTAGAGCCTCTGACGGGACTGGTCGAAGGCGAATGTCCCGGCACCCTCCTCCGTTTTCACCTGCTGTATTACCTTCATCTCGACGAGGTCGATGGTCACAAGGAGGCCCGGCTTCGCGATGGCGCAGTATAGGAACTTCCTCTTCGGGTTGAGCCAGGTCACGTCGGGCTCACCAGGTATCTTCGCCCTGCACGTCTCCACACTCTTATCGAGGTCCATCGCTACGACTGCACCTCCATCGCAGGCGATGTACGCCTCCCTGCCGTCGGCGCTCAAGTCGAGGCCATGAGGGCCCGAGACCTTGATCGGAACGATCGGTGAGACGTCACCGTTCCTCGGCGAGAGGGTCACGTACCCCGCAGGGTCGCGTAAGTTGATGACAAACCTATCCTGATAGTCAGAGTACTTGCACCAGCGTGGTCTGCCGGGGAGTTTCGACGTCTTGAGTACCTCCCCTCTCTCCGGGTCAACGAGCCGGGCATGGAGGTCCCCTACGTCAGCCACCATGAGAACACCGTGATCGTCGTCCCAGGCCACACCGTTGGGCTTGGACCCGACCTGTATGGTCTTGGTGACCGTACCCTTGGCGGCGTGTATGACGAGCACCTTACCCGTCCCCCTCGACGCTGCGAAGACCAAACCATCGGCCTGAGCCGTGATTACTCCGCTTCCCTCGGGGCACCCCGGTATCGTTTTATGGTGGGTCCCCTTAAGGCCGTCTACGACCTCCACGGTCCCATTCGCTGTGTGGGCAACGTAGACGAAGCCGTTCGACAGGTAGACGTCCCCGTGGTCGAACCCACCCTGGGCATGCTGCGGCATCGGCACGTAGCGTTCGAGTTTAAGAACCACGTACACCTCATCAGCGCGTGGGGATATAGTTCTTACCCCCCTTCTCTTGGCCACACGCAAGGCAATATAAGAGACCCCTGCCCCTGAGACTAGGCGTGAAGCACAAGGGTAGCCCCCGCGTCGAGTTAGTCGCGACCGGGGACGAGCTCATATACGGTCGCATCTTGGACACGAACAGTAACTGGCTCGCAAAGCGCATAGCCGAGATGGGAGCGGAGCTACGCCGCGTAACGATGGTCGGGGACGACTACGACGACATGAGGGACGCCCTCCTTGGAGCCCTCGACCGGGACGCGGAGATAATCATATTCACCGGTGGTCTCGGCCCATCCGAGGACGACTTCACCGTCGACGCTATTGGACGCGCCCTCGGACTCGCCGTGATAAACGACCCGATTGGATTCCAGAAGATCAAGGAGATATACGAGCGCCGGGGCAGCGACCTGAAGCGCGGCGCTCGCATGACGCGCATACTAGAGGGTAGCGAGGCAGTACAGAACAACGTTGGCATGAGCGTCGGCATGAAGCTCCCCATAAAGGGGAAGCTCCTCTTCACTCTACCCGGCGTCCCCCAGGAGATGCAGGGTATGTTTGACGCGAGCATAGCCCCCGTCCTCGAAGCTGAGGCGAAGCACAAACTCCTCGGACACACGTACGGTGTCTCAATGGTTTGGAGGGACTTCTTCCCCGTCTACACGAAGCTACAGGCCGACTACCCCGAGATCTACATAAAGAACGCTGCTACACCCCCCGAGGCTGAGGAGGAGCGCGCTAAGGTCAAAGAGGTCAAGGTGGACATAGTCATCCAGGGCTCCACGAAGAAGGAGGCCGAGGAGAAGATGGAGTTCTTCATGGCCGAGTACAAGCGGCGCGTCGATGCCGCGGGCGGTGGAGTCATCCGCCGAATCTAGCCCCGAAACGTTTTACACCCACGCGTTGACTTCTCAACCGACCCATATGCTGTTCCGCGTCTACCTTGAGACGAAGCTGATCATGAATGGGGTTAGGCTCGTTAAAGGGACTCCTGAGGGTGTCGCTCTAAAGGATGATAGGGGTGCCTCGCGGGTCCTCGAAGACGTCTACGTCGCCGAGGTGGAGGGAGTGGCGGGTTACATTACTCTCCGCTACGTTGCAGTAGGGGCCCGAGGCTCCTGAACTCATCGCCCCTGAAGTAGGCGTGGAGCTTCTCGGAGAGCTCGTCGACGTAGACGTTGACCTGCTCCCAGCTGTCCCTATCACGGAGGGTCAGGACGCCCTTCTCCATCGTCGTGTAGTCGATTGTCACCGCTAGGGGTGTTCCGACTTCGTCCTGACGCGCGTACCTGCGCCCGATGCTCCCGCCGTCGTCGAAGATGGCCCTGTATCCCCCAGATAGGACGATGTCGTATACGGTCATCGCCTTCTCGGGGAGCCCGTCCTTCGTGACTAAGGGTTGTACTGAGACCTGGTATGGGGCAAGGTTCCTCGGGAAGTGCAGAATGTTCCTATTCTCCTTCCTAGTTTCCCGCTGCTCCCATGCCGTCTCCATTGCGACGAATGTGAGCCTGTCGAGCCCGTAGCTGGGTTCGATTACATGTGGGATGAACCGGGTACCGTCCTTGCGGAGCACCGACATATCGACTCCGCTGCCCTTCTGGTGAGCGTTTAGGTCATAATCGGTCCTGTTGGCGTGGCCCGCTACCTCGATCCAGCCCCAGCTCTTCGTCTGGACCTCGTGGTCGTATGTCTGGCTGCTGTAGTGACTCCTCTCCTGTGGTAGGTGGGCGCGGAACTGCTGCTTCTCCAGAGGGACGCCGAGGCTCTGCATAAAGCGCTTGCCGACACCCATGAAATAGCCCTGCCACTCCGTGAGAATGAGCTTCTTATCAACGGCCTCCCTGACGGTGAGCTCCACCGGCTCCTTGACCCCTTTCTCCTCCATGTCCTCCGTAATGAGGCGAACCTTCTCGCCCTCAATGTCCTTCAGCCACTGGCACGCGGGGTTCTGGGGGTCGAAAAACAGCTCTAACTCCATTATAGTGAACTCGCGGAGTCTGTGTATGCCACGGCGTGGGCTGACCTCGTTCCTCATTACCTTCCCCTGCTGGCTTATCGCGAAGGGGATACGCTCCCTATTGGCCTGATAGCAGCGTTTGAAGTTCGTGAACATGCCCTGAGCGGCCTCGGGACGCATGTACCCTATCTCTGCGCCCGTCGCCCCGATCTGGGTCTGAAACATTGTGAGGACAAGCGTCGGCTCCCTGAGGACGCCACCGCAGACCGGGCATTTGATGTTGTTCTCGACCAGCAGCCTCTTGATGGCGTCCCCGCCCTGCGACTCGACGTGCTCCATCCCCGTTTTCTCCTCTATGAGGTGGTCGGCGCGGAAGCCCCTCCCGCACTGGCTGCACGTAGTGGCGTACTCCTTGAAGTTGGTTAGGTGGCCGCTCGCTTCGAAGACCTTGCCGCTATTAACTATCGGGTCTTCTATTTCGAAGAAGCCCTGCCTCCTGACGAAGTGCTCCCTCCAGAGGGCCTCGATGTTTCGCTTAAGCTTCACACCTGCGTCTCCATAGGTTGTGAAGCCTGCTATGTTACCGTATATCTCGAAGCTCGGCCAGAAGAAGCCGCGACGCTTTGCGACCTCGGTGATGGTCTCGTAGATGTTGCCAGTGGACATGCCCTTTCAGCCCTAAACGAATCTGCGAGTGCAAAATATAAAGGGGGTGGGGCTAGGCTGCCGCGGCGGAGCGCAGGAGGCCCGTAATCATGGGGTGCGGGCGCTCGGGGGTGGAGGTGGCCTGAGGGACGAAGAGGGTTGCGAAGAAGAATCGTGCATTAGAAAGCTCGAGTATCCTGACCTCCCCGCCGGCGTCGAGGCCGGAGACGCGAAGACCTGCCTTCTCCACGTCCTCCCTCCGAGCGGGGTTAAGGCCGTAGTTGCAGTAGAACTTCTCCTTGATGATAGGTGTTCCGTAGACCTTTAGGGCCCGCGTCCCGGCTAGAACCTTAACTTCCTCCACCTTACCGACGAGCGAGCATGTGAGGGGGGTGACGAAGAGGTTACTGGCGTCGGGGTGCTCTTCTGCGTGCTCAGCGTTCTCGATCCCCATGACATTCCTCGCGAACTCTATTATGGTGTGCTGGCACCCTCCGCAGGTGCCTATGAAGGGGCGATCGTTCTCCCTAGCAAACCTGATCCCGTTCAAGGCGCCTTCAGAACTCTTGTAGGGGCTGCCAGGGGCGCAGAGGAACGCGTCGAATCGCCCCAGCTTCACGTCAACATACCCGTCGAGGGTGGGCGTGGGCAGCCATTCTACCTCCACCTTGATACCGAGGCTATCCGCAGAGTGGCGGAAGGCGAGGTTAGTCATCGTATGCGTATCGTAGGTGGGTCGAAAATCGCCGATAACGCCAACGAGTAACTTCTTTGGCATACAAATCGAAGGGATGGTACCCTATTAAGGGTTATTCCTAAATAAAATAAGGTGGGTTACTCGACGACGGGTCGGAACTTGTACCCGTACTGTAGCAGGCCCGCCTGCCCATCCTCGGTGACCTTGCGGAAGGTGTACTCGACTTTCATCCCCGTCTTTACGGCTTCGGGCTCGATGTCCACGAGCTGGCTGAGGATGTGGACGCCGTCGTCAAGCTCTATTAGGGCGACGACGTATGGCGTGAACTTCTCGTAGCCGAGTGGTGCGTTCCTGATGACGGTCCAGCTCTTGACCTTGCCCACCTCGGCTAGCTTGTATGGCTTGAACTCTATCGACCCGCAGCTGCAGACGGGCATCTTGGGGTAGTGCTTGGCGCCGCATTTGGTACACTCCTCACCCATGAGCCGGTAGCGGGGTTTCTCCTCGCGCCAGTACCTTGGTACACTCATCTTAGACCCTCCTGAGGATGGCGACAGAGCAGGTGGAGCCGACACCCGCCATGCTCTGCGCCATCCCTATCTTCGCATCTAGGACCTGATTCGCCCCAGCCTTCCCGCGGAGCTGAATGACTGTCTCCGCTATTTGGTAGAGACCCGTCGCCCCTACGGGGTTGCCACGGGCCTTGAGTCCTCCGAAGTTGTTCGTCGGCATCTCACCCGTGCGGGTCGTGTATCCCTGGGCGACGAGCTTCGCGCCCTTCCCCTTTTCGGCGAAGCCAAGATCCTCTAGGCTGAGTACGCCGTCGATCGTGGTGTCGTCGGTGACTTCGAGGATGTCGATATCCTTTGGCTTGACCTTGGCCATCTCGTATGCTTTAGTCCCTGCTTTTTTGACGGCTTCGAGTGTTAGTGGGTTCTTGCGGGACGCGAGGGAGAGGTGGTCAGTTGCGACAGTTGAGGCCGCGACTTCTATCCCTGTGGCGATCTCCGCTGGGCAGAGGAGCACCGCCGCCGCGCCGTCCGCGACCGCCGCGCACTCCATCATCCTAATTGGGTCCGCCTCCATCGGGCTCGTCATCACGCGCTCGATACTGAGCTTGAATGGGAATTGGGCGTGGGCAACGCCGACGGCGTTGTCGTGGCCTCGGGCCGCGAACCAGCCTATTTCCTCTGGTGTCGCGCCGTACTCGTGGTTGTAGAGCCTATGGAGTATAGCTGAGAGCCCAGTCTTGGTAACGCCGGTATATGCAGTGTACTCCTGCTCTTCAGGACCCGTGAGGGCCGTGGTAACTGCCTCGGGTAGTAGGTCGCTCATTTTTTCGACCCCGCCGACGAGTACCCAGTCGCTGAGCCCCGAGGCGACGGCCTTGACGCCCTCGTTGAAGGCGACGCCACCGCTTGCTTGACCCGCTTCGATCCTGACCGCAGGCAAGCCGGGTCTGCCGATTGCTTCTGCCATCATGGCTCCCATGCCAATCTGCCCCTGCAGGTGGGCGCCCATCATGTTAGCGACATAGAGCTGGTCGATCTCGGCGTGCGCAGCGTCCTTCAACGCGCTCATTGCCGCCTCGGCGAAGAGCTCCTTGACGTTCCTCTCCCAGGGTTCACCCACCTTGGTGAAGCCTATTCCGGCTACCGCTACCTTTCTCATGCTATTATCTGCCCCCTATGGCGGAGGTAGGTCGCGTAGTCGACGTACCTCTTCCGGTCTATGTAGCTCTTTACCTTGGGTCCGCTACGGCGGTGCTTTATCGGCTCCTTGACTTTCCAGACGAAGGCATCACTGCCAGAGCCGCTGCCGTAGCTGACCATGAATATCATATCACCGGGCTCGGCGACGTCGAGTGTTGCGGCGAGTCCCAGTGGGCTGCTTCCCGCGTAGGTATTGCCCACGACTGGGGAAACGAGGCCGGGGTTGATCTGATCCATCCCGAAGCCGAGCATCTTGGCTACGTTGATAGGGAACTTGGCGTTCGGCTGGTGAAAGACCGCCCACTTGAAGTCAGTGGGCTTGTACCCCGTCTCCAGGAGGAGCGCCTTCCCAGCGCCTACGATGTGCTTGAAGTAAGCCGGCTCTCCCGTGAACCTGTTGCCGTGGCGAGGGTACATCTCCTTCGGCCTGCGCCAGAAGTCGGGCGTGTCCGTTACGAAGCTGTATGATGCTTCGAGTTCGGCGACGCTCTCCTCGGCTGGGCCGAAGAGATAGGCTGCGCCACCGCAGGCGGCTGTATACTCCAGCGCGTCCGCGGGTTTCCCCTGCGCGGTGTCCGCACCTATCCCCATAGCGTACTTCTGCATCCCGCTGCCAACGAGCCCGATGCAGTTTTGCATCGCCTCAGTGCCCGCTTTGCATGCGAATTCCATGTCGGCTGTGGAGACGCTTGGCGTCGCCCCTATGACCTCCGCGACTATAGTGCCCGAAGGCTTGACCGCGTATGGCTTCGACTCGGTGCCGACGTAGACGGCCCCGATCTTGGTGGGGTCGACGCCAGAGCGCCGGACGGCCTGTCGCGCGCACTCGACCGCTATGGTGACGGTGTCCTCGTCGAGGGCTACTACTGCCTTCTCCTCGACGGGCTCCCCCGAGGTGCTCCACATGCGGTTCACTTCGGCGGCCTTTAGTCTGTACATCGGCACATAGGCGCCATAGCCCACTATGCCGACCCTGA
>Ga0182021_10000681_pt1 | contig 37337 bp, 36 predicted proteins | sample 612E3MmetaG_FD_120493 | JGI IMG/M metagenome (GOLD analysis project Ga0182021, IMG submission 120493) | Permafrost microbial communities from Stordalen Mire, Sweden - 612E3M metaG (Illumina Assembly) | ecosystem: Environmental > Terrestrial > Soil > Wetlands > Permafrost | place: Sweden...
CGAACAGTATGTCGCCAACCAAGGAAAGACGATGGATGGCGCACCTTATCAACTTAGATTACTTACGTAGCTCAGGCCTCCGGTCATACCCCGTCGGCTTGCCGCGGGGTAATTGATTTAAATTCAACAGGACTCGCTTCGCTCGTCCACGCCCGCCCCGCATAAGCGGGGGCGGGGCGTTGCACGAACCGAAAACCCCCCTGTTATGAAAGTGAAAAAACCTTCACTTTAAAACAAGAGAAGTATATTCTAGATGTATATTGCTATCGTACCCGTAACTTACGCATAAGCCTTTTCAACCTTTGTCCAGCCTGTTTTTCCACTATGAACCTCTAGAAAATCTTTAAAATTTGCCTGCTTAAAAACTTTATCGTTTACATCGTTGCACGCTCGATACATAGAATTATTATCTTTTTCCTCGTTCAAAAATTTTTCCTCCAGTATGTCGCTGTAGTAGGCTTTATTTTTTATGCCATGATCAAACAAATATTCTAAAACATAATGACCATCTGGCTTATCATTTTTTAAAGTAATTTTTATCTTTTTGCCGTTGATGGTAAGAATGCTTGTATCATAATCAAATTCTGGTTCTGTCCGTATAAAAATATCCTTTTTAGGCATGACTTCAAGTTCAATAAATTTATTGATAAGAATTGGGTGAATTTTATCTACAATTTCTTTATACCCTAACATTTGAATTTTATATTTTAATCTAAAATAGGCATAATATCTTTCCGTATCATTTCTAAAAATTGAATGAAGTATAAAATCAATAAGATATTCAAGAAAAGAAATATGAAATTCTTTTTTAGACAAAGCACATCCACGAGCATGTTCTTTTGTTTTAATAGGAGTAAGCAGTTCTCGATATTCTTTCATAGGAATATATATCTGCTGAAGAATTTTGTCATAAGGAAAAGACGAAGAATAACTTTCTATTTTTTCAACGATTGCTCTTTTTTCCCATTTTTTAAAATCAGCACTTACTTGTTGCTTTTTCTCAAAAATATCATTTCTGTCATATTCAATAATTTTATTCATATCAGGTTGTTTTTCTATAAAATTACAGTAATTAAATACGGAATCATAAAAATCGTTGAAAGAGTTTTCTTTGAAAGTTTTAAGAATAGCTTGGTATTTTTGATTTAATTGTTTCCTAACCAAATCCATATCTTACATACTAGCTGATATCTCAAAAAAGGCAATAAAACAAGCCAAATTAAGCTATGGGCGTATAGTTATCAACAGTTCATTGCATTTTCATATAAAATAGGGTATATTAGGTGTGTGCTTGTGGGCGTAAGCCCCTTATCGGCTAAGGATTTCCTAAGCTGAAGGCAAGCACAATAAAGAACACCTCTGAACGAGGCGTTTTTTATTTTATTCTTCTTCTATGCCGTCAGTGTAAAGCTTTTGATTATTGAATTTCTTATGAGGCAAGACACTCCAAAAAGTTAACTTTCCATCACCGATTTTTCTCAAGACAACGACAATTTTTATTTTCTTTTGTTCACCCACTATTGCGTGGAAACCCCAGTATTGAACTCGTGATGTTTTATAGAATCCATCTCTGGCTGGCTTTCCAGTTTTTTCCATCCGATCCCTGTATTCTTGCAAGGTGCCAGACTTATGAATCACTTCCAAAGCTTTCTTAACTAAACTTAATTTTAATAATTGTTCATCTACTGTGCGTGGCAAACGATTAGGCTTATTTATTAAATGGTTGAAGCCATCAGAATTTAAAGTTATATTCGCAGAAAAATACGGACACCATATTTCAGAGTTTTTAGAATATATTTCTTTCGTTTTCTCTATTTTTATTTTAAGTCTTTCTGACTTTTGTTCGTCTGTTTCTTTATCCATGTTTTTAATACACTTCTTGATGATAACATTTTTCACAATAAACTATATCAGATCGATCAGGAGAATAAGACGTTTCAAATTCATTGGGGCAAGAACTATTTCCATGAAAATGTTCTACTGTATTTTGGTAGATGTTGTCTTTAGAATCTTTTCCTTCACACATACAATTTCTAGGATAAATTTTGCTTTTATTCCTTTGTGAAATTCTAGAATAATGCCTACAATCAACACAACTACGAGGAACAGGAATATTCATTTGTTTTAAAAATTTAAATTCTGGTTCAATAATTCTATAAGCTCGCCCGCATTTACTACACTCAATAACTTCCTTAATAATTTTCTCTTCTACGTCTTCTATTAAGTCTGAAATATCAGAAAAAGACATAGTTATCTTATATTCATTTGGATTATTATCTTGCCACCAAACGCCAAGTTTTTCTGCCTCTTCTTTGTTGGACGGAAAATGCTCAGCTATCGTTGTTTGGTCATAGGCAAATGGAGAAAACTCAGGTGGAAAAAATTCGCCATATTTATAAACTCTTCCTTTTTGATCTATATATGGATTTTTATTCATGTGCTTAATAATTTTTTCTCTCAATTCAAAATATTCTTCTTTTGAATATTGTTTATTTAGAATACAATATTGCTGTTTAGTAATTCCAACACACCCAAATAAATTGGATGCAGTACGTCCGCAAAACATAGAGTATTCAAATTCACGTCCACCATCCCAGCACTCACAGCAAAATCTTAAATTGGTAGCACCCCATCCGCAGATACAATCTTCATAAAATAATTCAGAATGACATCCTATTAAGCTACAATCCATGCAATCTCGACTTGAAGGCACTTGCGAATATTGAACATATTTAAGATCTTCAGATTCTCGTATTAAGTAGCTATTTTTAACATTTTTAGAATGAGAAATATATTCTCCTGAAACATCCTTGTTTTGTATCCCTTGAATATATTTATTAGGAAATTTAAGCCAGAAATCCTTAGCTCTCTTTCCATTGTCAATAATGCTATTCCAACTATGCAAATTCATATCTCTTAACTTCTCTTCGTATTCTTCTTTGGAATACTGAACATTAAATATGCAATATTTTTTAGAACGTTGATTTACACAACCAAAACAATTTTGGCAATCTTTGCAGTTTTTAGAAAACCACAAAGAAATACAATTATCACATTGTGAAGAAAAATGAGTTTCATAACAATTAGTAAGCCAGAAGGATTCATAACAACGTTCAGATTTTTGAATATGAGAATTATCATAACAGTTACGACTAAAATCAACTCCATTTCCGTAGGCACAGTCTTCTGTAAAGTTTGAATTAAACATTAGATAACAGTTTCTTAAATCAGAAGCGTTGGCTGAATAATCGCTATTTATCATGTTTGTGGAAGCACTTTGATATTTTGGTACTTTTTTAGATAAATCAAATATTTGCTCTAAAAAAGGCTTAGAAAAATCAATGTCAATTCCATAATCTAGCGGATTCCATTTATCCTGACTCCACCAATCTTTATCTTTAATTACAAGGCTAGTTTCTGTGGGATATATTGCTAATATACTTTCCCCAGATAGCATATCTTTTTGCCTGAAAAGTTTTCGCTCATTTCTAAAAACCATTCGTCTTTTCATTCGACATTCTGGACACCAAGTCGGAGGAGGGACTTTTATCTTTTCATAGAAATTAAAATCTTCCATTTCTATTACAAAATCTTTTTTGCAATTCTGACAATTTTTAGTTTCTGGCTCCATAAAGTTATTATATCACTTTCTTAAAAATTATTTATCTGGTTAAATACGAAAAACCCTTTATCTGATTGAAAATAAGGTTCCAATTTGCTACAATTAGGGGCACAGATGTGTGGTAATATATATCTATGTTTAGAGTTAATAAAACGTTAGTATACTTTCTTGTTTTTACATTAATCAGTTCGGCTATTGCTTATTTTATTATTGTGAAATCAAAAGCATATAGTAATACTTATGAAAGTTACTTGGCTCAATAAGTAGTTTTTACAATAAGATTTTATGTCAAAAGGTATTTTCAAATTACGCAATTTATGGGAGCCGGCCGGAGACCAGCCCGTGGCTGTTTCAAAGTTGCTGGAAGGTCTTAATAAGGGAATGAAAAAGCAAACTTTACTCGGAGCCACCGGCACGGGCAAGACTTTTACTATGGCCAATGTCATCGCGCAATATAACAAGCCGACTTTGGTAATAGCGCACAACAAAACTCTCGCCGCCCAACTGGCCCAAGAATTTCGACAATTTTTTCCCGATGCGGCGGTGCATTATTTTGTTTCTTACTACGATTATTATCAGCCGGAAGCTTATATGCCAGCTTCGGACACTTATATTGAAAAGGATGCTTCTATCAACAAAGAAATAGATATGCTCCGCCACGCCAGTACTCAAGCATTGCTTACCAGGCGGGATGTGATTATTGTCGCCTCAGTTTCTTGTATTTACGGTTTGGGTTCTCCGGAGGAGTATGAAAAAGTTAATTTGAAGCTCGAGGTTGGTATGAAATTGGACCGGTTGACTCTGATGAAACGTCTGATTGAAATACATTTTGAACGCACGAATGCGGATTTGAGCCCGGGGCAATTTCGGTCTATTGGCGCGCGAGTGGAATTTATGCCAGTATCGGAGACGGTGATGTATCAGGTGGAATTTGAGAGGTCGGACAAGGACGGTCCTTGGGGAAACTCTCTTAAGGACCGTCCTTTAGGTCCGACCTTAACAAAAATTACCGAAATTGATCCGATTTCTTCGCGAATAATTAAAGAAGAAAAAAACTTATTTATTTTCCCGGCCAAACATTTCATTACCGAAGATAAAAAGAAAAAAATCGCGTTGGTGGAAATAAAGAAGGAATTGAACAAACAACTGAAACTTTTTGAAAAAGAAGGAAAACTTTTAGAAGCCGAGCGCATAAAAAGAAGAACAAACTATGACTTGGCGATGATTCGCGAAGTCGGTTACTGTAACGGCATAGAAAATTATTCTCGGCATTTGTCGGGGAAAAAAGAAGGTGAACCGCCTGAGACTTTACTCTCATATTTTCCTTCGGATTTCCTTACTATAATTGATGAATCTCACGTTACTTTGCCCCAACTCCAAGGCATGTATGCGGGGGATGTTTCGCGCAAAAACACCCTTGTGGAATATGGCTTTCGTCTGCCTTCAGCTAAAGATAACAGACCTTTAAAATACGAAGAATTTCAAAAACGTATCGGCCCTGTTGTTTATACATCTGCTACTCCAAGTGAACAGGAACGCAGCCAAAGCGAACAGATCGTGGAACAAATTATTCGCCCAACGGGGTTGGTAGATCCAGAGACTATAGTTCGTCCAGTTAGCGAAAAAGAAAATTACAAGGGACAAATTCAAGATTTTATTTTAGAAACAGAAAAAACTATCAAAAAAGGTTTTCGTGTTTTGGCGACGACGCTGACAAAAAAAATGGCGGAGGATCTTTCTGTTTATTTAAAGGATAAAAAAATTAAAGCGGAATATTTACACAGTGATATAAAGACAATGGATCGCATAAAGATACTTACACAATTCAGAAAAGGGGAATTTGATGTTTTGGTGGGAGTAAATCTTTTACGAGAAGGACTGGATTTGCCGGAGGTTGCATTGATTGGTATTCTGGACGCCGACAAAGCCGGATTTTTGCGTTCCGAGACATCACTCATACAAACCATTGGGCGTGCAGCCCGTAACAGCGAAGGAAAAGTTATTCTCTATGCGGACATTATGACGGATGCTATGAAATACGCTCTTGGCGAGACAGAACGTCGCAGAAATATTCAAGTAGCTTACAATAAAAAGCACAACATCACTCCGAAAACGATTATGAAAAAGATAAAAGATATTACCGAAGAGATGGAAAGCGAACATGGAAAAGTGGTCAATGCCGAGCTGAATCTGGACTTAGAAGTTTTCAAAAAAGCTTATGCCATAGAATTAAAAAAAGATAAGAGCGTGGTTACCCTCGGCCATAGCCGTACGGGCGAGGCAAAAAAAGATGGAAAGACAGAAGTTAAACTGCATATGTCCGACCAAGAAAGAAATGATTTGGTTTATGAAAAAATAATAAAAATAAAAGAGAAAGAAATGAGCAAAGCAGTAAAAGAACTAGACTTTGAAACTGCGGCAATTTTGAGGGATGAGATTGGAGTTTTGAAATTGCAAATAGAAAAGAAGTAAAAAATGTTATTATATTTATACGAATAAATGTCCGAAACAATATTACAAAAACTCACAAAATATGTTTTTAAGCCAAAATTGCAGAAGTCTGAGAATACAATCGGATACAAGCTATATTTTCGTAATATTCCTGAGCGTTTTGTGAACGGTTTAGTTGAATGGGATTTGACTGAGACTTTCAAAAAGTTTGGGCTTAATGTGGAAGAAGGATTAGATTATTGGACACTTGGACATATTATTAATGGAATTTCCTCGCGATTTGATCGTAATATGCCAGAGTACCAGTCTTGGCTGGGAGGTTATATTATAAAGCTTCCTTTAAAACAAAGTTGGACAGTGGAAAATCATTTTAAGCTTGCAATAGCTGATCAAAATAGTTGGCTTCATACATATGGTGATGTAAGTCCTATGACTACAATTGAAGGCTATAAATTCAAGAAACTTGGTGCTATTACTTCTGGACAGAATTCTGGTATTTTATATCAAGGCGAGTGCGTAACGCACAGCGATGTGGGGAGCGGAAAGAAATCAATAAAATTTGATTTCGAAACGGATGTCATGGCTGACTTATTTAACCTATCAAATCCCAAATTAAAAATAGAGGGGAAAATGCTGCGGTCACAAGCGTCTGACCAATCTTACGAAACTTTAAAGCTACGTGGATATATTGCAATTTTTAATGTCGAAGAAAATGTAAAAGTTGTATTGTATGGTAACGGAGCAATTGTTTCTCAAAAAGATGGAGATATTGATACATTTGAAATTATCAAAGATGATATACTCAAAGCTATGCAGTCTTGTGAGATTGTAAAAGTTTGTAATAAAAAATAATATTTATGCGCACAACCAATGTAATTGAAAAAGCTTTGACCTCCGTGATTAATTTTGTTATTGTTTTTATTATTTCTTTTCCTTTTTTCAAATACTTATCTTTTCTGAACTGGAAAATATCAATTATAATTATTTTCTTTTTATACAATTTATTTTTCTTAATTTTCAACGAAAATAGATGCCTGGGTATGATGGCGGTTGGAACTATATGGGACAAAAAGGTTAGTTTCCCAAAGGAGTTACTTTTCATATTTATATATACATTAAGTTTCTCCACTCTTTTTTTCTGGATCTGGTTTCCGTTTGATATTTTTCTAATAAATATATTATTTCTACAATTGCCGACCATTTTAATGACAGGTACTACATTTCATGGATATCTGAGCGGAAATAAATGCTCAATGATTGAATCAAAAACATGATATGATAAATCAGATCTTTTCTGCTATACTATCCTCAGTTGAATATTGATACACACCCCCTACGAGCGTAGCGGGGTGTCAAGTGCGTTATTAAGATAAAAAACACATGAAATTAGATAAAAACATAGACCCACGCCTAGGCGGGGTAAATAAAATAACAATAAAAGGGGCACGAACACACAATCTAAAGGATGTTGATGTGGAAATGCCGCGCAATAAAATGGTGGTCATTACTGGTGTTTCCGGCTCCGGCAAGAGTTCGCTTGCTTTCGATACCATTTTTGCCGAAGGGCAGAGGCGTTACGTAGAGTCTTTGTCTTCTTACGCGCGACAGTTTTTAAATCAGATGCCCAAGCCAGATGTAGATGAAATTACCGGTCTTTCACCAGCAATTTCCATTGACCAAAAATCCCGCTCCAACAATCCGCGTTCCACAGTGGCGACAATTACAGAGATTTATGATTATCTGCGGGTGATGTACGCGCGCATAGGGCATCCACACTGTCCTTTGTGCGGAGAAGAAATTAAAAAACTTTCCAATGAAGAAATTTTGAATTTTGTTTTGGAAAAAGTAAAACAATTTAAAACCCCCTCATTGGTGAAGGAGGGGGCAGGGGGTGGTAATTCTAAAAAGAACCACCTCGCCCTAAAGGGCACTCCTCCTCAGAAAGGAGGAGAGGGAAAAAGAAAAGTCATGGGCGTGGAATGGGACAATACTGAAATCAGTATTTTTTCTCCGGTGGTGCGGGGACGCAAGGGAGAATATTATCAGTTACTCTATGATTTGCTCGGCAAAGGTTTCGCCGAAATTCGTCTGGATGGTGTGATGAAAAAATTGCGCGAGCAAATTACCCTTTCAAAAAACAAAGCCCACAATATCGATGTCTTGGTGGATCATTTTGCCGTTCATGAATTTTCCGACAACAAAGACGGCAGCCGCATGCGTTTGTCCGAGGCGATTGAACGAGCACTTATTGAATCCGATGGATTGGTAGTCATTAAAATCAGTAATGAAGAATTTATTATGTCGGCCAAGTTCGCTTGCAAGAACGATGGTTTTTCTTTTCCGGAAGTCGAGCCTAGATTGTTTTCTTTCAACTCTCCCTATGGCGCCTGTCCGGTCTGCAATGGGCTCGGCTCAAAATATTTTATGGGTGATGAACCCTGCGACGCTTGTCACGGTGCGCGACTGCGCCCCGAAGCCTTGAATGTGTTTTTGGAAGCATCCCATAAAAAAATAAATATTTTGGATTTATCTTCTCTTTCTATCAAAGACGCGCACGATTTTTTCAAAAATTTAAAACTTTCCGAACAAGAGAAAGAAATATCTGTGCCCATTGTTAAAGAAATAGAAGCCCGTTTGCAATTTATGCTGGATGTTGGCTTGGACTATTTACAGCTTTCCCGCAAGGCAAACACCCTATCCGGTGGGGAAGCGCAACGCATTCGCTTGGCTTCTCAGCTCGGTTCCAGACTTGTCGGAGCATTGTATGTGCTCGATGAGCCGACAATTGGTCTTCATCAGCGAGACAATGATCGTCTTATAAAAACCTTGCAAAATCTGCGTGATTTGGGGAATACAATTATCATTGTGGAGCACGACGAAGATACTATTTATGCTTCGGATTACATAGTGGATATCGGCCCCAAGGCTGGAGTACACGGTGGAGAAGTAATTGTCTCCGGTTATTTGGAAGATTTATTAACGGCGAACCCCGAAGGAAAGCAAGAAAAAAATTCAGCTTCCTACGGGGCAGGAAAGAATACTAAGTCTAGGACACTTGGTTATTTAAGGGGTGAGCTAAAAATAGAAGTTCCAAAAAAGCGACGCGAGGCTAAGGGAGTTTTGCGGGTGACCGGCGGAAAAGTTTTTAATATAAATAATATGAATGTGGAAGTGCCACTCGGGGTGATGACTTCCATCACCGGCGTGTCTGGCTCCGGCAAAAGTTCTTTCATGTACGAAATTCTCTATAAAAATCTCCAAGGGCGCCTGGAACGTAAATATCGCACCGCGCAAGTTTTTAATTGTTCGTCTTTTTCTGGCACCGAATACATTTCTCGGGTAATTTTGATTGACCAAAGTCCCATTGGCCGTACACCGCGCTCAAATATTGTCACTTACACTGGTGCTTTTACTCACATTCGCGATCTTTTTGCGACGACCGAAGAAGCTCGCTTGCGCGGCTGGAAATCTAATCGTTTTTCTTTCAATGTGAAGGGCGGGCGCTGCGAAGCTTGCGAGGGCAACGGAGAGATTGCTGTGGAGATGCATTTTTTGCCGACGGTTTACGTCACTTGTGATGTGTGCGGGGGAAAACGTTTTGACAAAGAAACTCTGACAGTGAAATTAAACTTAGGAGAGAAATCCCGACGCCCCTCGGGGTCGGGATCCCGACCGCAAGCGTCGGGAAAGAATATTTATGAAGTTCTGCATATGACCGTGGAAGAAGGCCTGATTTTCTTTAAAGACATTCCGGCTATTTCCGACAGGTTGCAAACACTCTCTGATGTGGGTTTGGGTTATGTGGAACTAGGACAATCGGCCACAACTCTCTCCGGCGGGGAAGCGCAACGAGTAAAAATATCGAGTGAGCTTTACCGTCCGCATACGGAAAAAACAATTTACCTTTTAGACGAGCCGACGGTCGGCCTGCACTACGATGACGTGCATAAACTGCTTGAAGTTTTAAATAAACTTGTGTCTCACGGCAACACCGTCGTGCTGATAGAACACAATCTGGACATTGTAAAAAGTTCTGATTATATAATAGATATAGGGCCGGAAGGGGGAGTAAACGGCGGAAACATTGTCGCCAAAGGCACGCCAGAGGAAATTGCCAATAATAGTAAATCGTACACAGGTAAATATCTAAAAAGAGTTTTAAAAAAATGAAGCAAGAATTTATTAAAAAATCAAGACTTCCGGATAGTCCTGGCGTGTATTTTTTCAAGAAAGGAAATGATATTTTATATATCGGCAAGGCTACCTCACTGCGCGACCGCACAAAAAGTTATTTTGCCAAAGACCCCGAAGGAAAGAGTACTTCCTACGGGGCAGGCTTAATTGAAACAAGAGGACCCCTTATAGTAAAAATGGTTCAAATGGCAAACAAATTGGAATGGCAAGAGACCGACAGTGTCTTAGAGGCTCTAATTTTAGAGGCAAACCTGATTAAAAAACATCAGCCTTATTACAATACCAAAGAAAAAGATGATAAAAGTTTTAATTATGTTTGTATTACTGGGGATAAGTTACCGAAAGTAGTTGTTGTGCGGGAAAAGGAATTAGATGCAAAACATTCAGGGTTTAACAAAATATACGGACCATATACCAGCGGACCTCAGCTTCGCGAAGCGATGAAAATTATTCGCCGAATTTTTCCGTTTTTGGATGATAAAAGCAAGAATTATCTTGAATTTTACAGGCAAATAAACTTAGTGCCAGATTTGGAAGACCTGTCTGCGCAGGCAGGTCGAAAATTATATATGCAGAATATCCGGAACATAAAATTATTTTTTGGAGGTTCACCCCGCCGCGGCGGGGCAAGAAAGCAGATTTTGAAAAATCTGAAAAAAGAAATGAAAGATTACGCGAAAAATCGCGAGTTTGAAAAAGCGGGAGAAATCAAAAGACAAATTTTTGCATTGCAACATATAAATGATGTGGCGTTACTGAAACAGGAAAATTTTTCTCGCTCCTCCCTTCTCCGAGTACAGAGTGGGTCCCACACGAATAAAAATTTTCCTGTTTCAGTCGCCAGAATAGAAGCATACGACATTGCCCATATGGGCGGGAAAAATATGGTTGGAGTGATGACGGTGATAGAGAATGGCGAAGTGGCAAAAAATGAATATAAAAAGTTCAAAATCAGAACGCAAAATAATGCCAATGACACTGGGGCGCTCACAGAAGTGCTGGAAAGGCGCTTAGCGCACCAGGAATGGTTGTATCCGTCGCTCATTGTGGTGGACGGCGGGGTGGCGCAGCTGCATGTGGGGATGTCTGTCTTGAAAAAACTTGGTCTAAAAATTCCAGTGGTGGCTGTATTAAAAGACGAACACCATAAACCCAAAGATATTCTCTTCTCCCCAAGGTCGGACAAGGACGGTCCTTGGGGAAACTCTCTTAATGACCGTTCTTTGGGTCTGACCTTAATTAAAAAATATAAAAGAGAAATCTTGCTATCAAACAGCGAAGCACACCGATTTGCCATCGCATATCATAAAAATCTGCGAAATAGAAATTTCTTGATTTAACTCAATAAAGGTATATTATATAAAGATGAATGCTGAAACTAAGGTTTGTCAAAACTGTAAGAATGATTTCGTAATAGAACCGGAAGATTTTAACTTTTACGAAAAAATCAAAGTCCCTCCGCCGACTTTTTGCCCAGTTTGTCGAGCAGAGAGGAGATTTGTTTTTAGAAATGAACGCAAACTTTTCCGTGTGATAGATGATTTTACAGGAAAGGAAATTTTATCTACTTTTCCAAAAGAAAGTGGCAAAAAAATCATTACTCGGGAAGAATGGAATGGAGATAGTTGGGAAGCAATGGACTATGGCGCAGATTATGATTTTTCAAGGAATTTTTTCGAACAATTGATGGAGCTTAATCTAAAAGTACCCATTTATGGTTTTAATGTTTCGAGAATGATCAATAGCCCGTACTCTTTCAATGCTCAAGGTATGAAAAATAGTTACCTCATTGTTAATTCGAGTTTTTCTGAAAATTGCATGTATGGGAATGCAATCAATCATTCCAAAGATTGCGTGGATAATTCTCACGTAACTCAATCTGAGCGTTGTTATGAGTCTTTTTGGTTGAATAACTGTTATCAATGTTATTTTACGACTAGATCCATGGAATCTCGTAACTTATATTTTTGCAGAGGTTGTGTGGGTTGTAATGATTGTTTTGGTTGTGTAAATCTAAGACAGTCCTCATACTGTATTTTTAATAAGCAATATTCTAAAGAAGACTATTTTAATGAGATAAATAAAATGCACTTAAATATCTTTAGTGGGGTTGAGGAGGCTAAACAAAAATCTAGAGCATTTTGGGATACGCAACCATCAAAATATCATCAAGGTTTAAAGAATTTAAATTGTACTGGTATGTATGTGACAGATTCCAAAAACGTGAATGATAGTTATTTAGTCAGAGGGTGCGAAGATATGCGTTTTTGCCAATATATAGAAGAACCACCTACTAGTAAAGACAATTATGATGTGTCGGTTTGGGGACAAAACACCGAGCTTTGTTATGAAACAATGGAGTGTGGTGAAAATGCTTATAACAATAAATTTTCTATAAACTGTTGGCCTTCTTGCAGAGACAATGAATATTGCATGTATAATTTTAGTTCGGCAGATTGTTTTGGTTGTGTTGGTCTAAAGAAAAAACAATATTGTGTTTTAAATAAGCAATACACCAAGGAGGAATATAAATTAATTGTAGAAAAAATTAAAAAACATATGGATGAAATGCCTTATATGGATAAACAAAGTCTCATATATAAATATGGAGAATTTTTTCCAATAGAATTTTCACCTTTTGGTTACAATAATACTATTGCAATAGAGCATTTTACAATTACGAAAGAGGAAGCAGAAAAAAAGGGTTATGGATGGGTTGAAACTCCTCGTGGAGAATATAAAATAACTAAAAAAGCCTCGGAACTTCCAGATTCAATAAACGATATTACTGATCAAATTTTAAAAGAAGTTATTGAATGTGAAAAATGCAAAAAGGCTTATCGGATTTTAGAAAATGAATTAATTTTTTTACGTAACGAAAAAATTCCTATTCCTAGAATGTGTAATGAATGTAGGCATGAACGCAGAATAAGCGATAGACTCAAATTGTTTTTATATGAAAGACCGTGTATGTGTGCCGGCGAGAGCGATGAAACTAAAAAATATAAAAACACCGCAAAACATTTCCATGGAGATAAACCATGTAACGAAATAGTTAAAACAGGTTATGCTCCAGATAGTCCAGATATTGTTTATTGTGAGAAATGTTATCAACAAGAAGTATACTAGTCCTCATTTCAGCCATGGCGTAAATATGTAAATTAGTAAAAAAATGAACCAAGAAACAAAAAATTGCCAGAATTGTAAAAAGGACTTCACCATAGAGCCCGAAGATTTTAACTTTTACGAAAAAATCAAAGTCCCTCCGCCGACTTTTTGCCCGGAATGCAGAATGATCAGAAGGTTGATTTGGCGAAACGTTCGCTCTCTTTATAAAAGAACTTGTGGTTTATGCGGAAAATCTTTAATTTCAATGTATTCCGACAAAGATACTGCCCCGGTCTATTGTCATGATTGCTGGTATGGAGACAAATGGAATCCATTATCGTATGGAAAAGAATATGATTTTTCAAAACCATTTTTTACACAGTTAAAAGAATTGTTTAATACCACCCCACGATTTTTTGCGTATCATCTGGGAAATTTAGTCAGATCTGATTTTACTAATTATAGTGTGGACAATAAAGACTGCTATTTAACATTTGCTGCGCTTGGAAATGAAGACGTGAAATATTCAGAATCCATAGATAAATCAAAAAATAGTCTGGATTGTTATTTAGTGCAAAAAGTGGAAAATTGTTCATACAACATAGACTGTGAAGCAAATTACAATACTCATTATGCAATTAAATCCAGGAACTGCATCGATTCCTGTTTTATTTACAATTGCGTTAATTGCTCAAATTGCTGCTTGAGTTACAACCAGCGAAACCAGCAATATGTATTTAAAAATAAAAAATTAACGAAAGAAGAGTATCAAAAGTCTCTTTCTGGGCTTAATTTGGAAAAATATTCGGAATTTAAAAAAACACAGGATTATTTCGATTTGATTTTAGAAAAGGAAATAATTTATCGTTATGCCCAGATATACAACTCTGCAAACGCAACAGGGGATACCATTGGAAACTCAAAAAACATTTTAGATTCATTTGAGGTGCAAAATTCGGAAAATATCGCATATAGTGTCAGGGTTATAGAAAATACCAAAGATAGTTATGATTTGACAGGAGCAGCCTCAGGAGAATTGATTTATGAATCTGTAGCAGCCAGTTTTGTTACTTTTAAAGACTATTTTTGTCACATAACTCTTGGTTCAAAGGAATGTCAATATTCTTCTATCCTAAAAAATTGCTCTAATTGTTTTGGCTGTGCTGGTTTGACAAATGCGCAATATTGCATTTTTAATAAGCAATATTCGAAGGAAGAATATTTCGAAATGGTTGAAAAAATAAAAGAACATATGAACAAAATGCCATACGTGGATCAAAAGGGGAGAATATTCAAATACGGAGAATTTTTTCCGTACGACATGTCGCCATCTGGCTACAATGAAACAAATGCCCACGACTTTTTTCCAATAAAAGAAAAAGAAGCCCTGGAAAAAGGTTATCCTTGGAAGAAAAAAGAAAAAAAAGATTACAAAATAACAATTAATTCTTCCGAATTGTCAGATAGTATTCTTGATGCGTCTGAAACAATCATTGATGAAGTAATTGGATGTCCAAATAGTGGGGATCAAGATTTTCAGTGTTCAAGTGCTTACAGAATAACCCAAGACGATTTGAATTTTTATAAACAAAAAAATCTTCCACTGCCGAGGTATTGTCCAAATTGCCGTCATTATCAGAGATTAAAATATAGAAATCCCCTGAAACTCTGGCATCGAACTTGTATGTGTGACAAAACAAATCATACACACAAAGGGAAGTGCAGTGTAGAGTTTGAGACCTCTTATGCTCCAGACAGGCCAGATATAATTTACTGTGAGAAGTGTTATCAGCAAGAGGTTTACTAGGTATTATCAAACTTGACGGCCGTCATAAAGTGATAATACACATATCAGCGATAGCGTAAATATGTAAATAGAGAATAATGAAAAAAAATCAGGAAAACATTTTAATAATACACAATGTGCGAAGCGTGCAGAATGTCGGCGCTATGTTTCGCACGGCTGACGTGGCGGGGATTGATAAAATTTATTTGACGGGTTATACACCTACGCCGCTTGACCGTTTCGGGCGCAAGAGAGGGGATTTGGCCAAGTCGGCTTTAGGAGCGGAAGAGTTTGTGATTTGGGAGCAGAAAAAAAGCATATTACCGCTTCTTGCAAAATTGAATAAAGAGAAATTTTATATTATAGCGATAGAGCAAAACAAGAACTCTGTGGATTACAAAAAAGTCGCCTCCTCGGCGACCCGCCGTAAAGGCGGGCTGGTATTTATTGTAGGTAGCGAGGTAGGTGGCATACCAAAAAATGTTTTACAAAAATGTGACATAATTGCCGAAATTCCCATGCGTGGCAAAAAAGAATCGCTGAATGTTTCTGTGGCTTGCGGAATTGCTTTGTTTGGAATACTAAAAATATAAAAAAGCGAAATATCAAAATTTATAAAGCAATCTATCTCCGCTTGCTAGCGGAGCGAACTGCTCGGCGCGTCCGCCTGCGCAAGGCTTTCTAAATTTTATATTTTGCTTTTCTACTTCTGGCAATTTTCGCAGAAAATTGTTGTGCGACCTGCTACAGTAATTTTCTTTAACGGCTTGTCGCAAATTACGCATTTTTCTCCGTCTTTTCCGTATACTTTATGCTCTCTCGCATAATTGCCCCGAGTGTTATCGAGTAGGCGATAAGTAGCCACCGATGAGCCACCGACTTGAATGGCTCTTTTTATAATGCGTATTATTGCTTTGTGCAATTTTTGTATTTCTTTGCTTGAAATATTCCCGGCCTGTCTATCCGGGCGTATTTTTGCTTCAAATAAACTTTCATCCGCATAGATATTTCCTAGGCCAGTGACTATTTTTTGATCCATCAGTACAGCTTTTATCTTTCCTTTTTTATTTTTTAGAGATTCAAAAAAATATTTAGGGGTGAATTTTTCGGATAACGGCTCTACCCCATACATGGCGAAATGATTTTCCGCCTCAAATGCTTTAATACTTGGGTGGTAAAGAACATAGCCAAACATTCTAGTGTCATTGTAGTACAAAACTCCCTTGCTTAATTTAAAGATGATATGCGAATGCTTGTTTGGTAATTTGGTTTCGGAAAGTTGTATGGGGTGGCCGCCAATAACGGCGTTCTTGCCATTTTTTTTCTGATATACAAATTGCCCAGACATTTTTAAATGAGCAAGAAGAATTTTTCCGTGAGTTAGTTTAAAAATAAGATTTTTAGCCCGGCGTTTTACACCGATAAATTTTTCACCGACAACACCATTAATGAATTGCTTTTTCTTTTTTGTGGAAATTTTTCGCAGGGTTCCTTTACCCGAAACGAGTTTCGGTTTTCTAATTTCCACACTGAGAATTTTTTGGTTTAGAATGTTTCTCGTTAAACCCATTCTAAGGTTTTCCACTTCTGGTAACTCTGGCATGGTATGATTATATAATGAGAAGACATTTATTCATATTTTCCATATTCATAACAATCCTAATTCTTCCTTTTTCATCTGTTTATGCTGTAAAAGCTACAATTTTACCGATTAAACCTATAAAAATTCTATTGGTGCCGGGCCACGACAGTGAAGTCTGGGGCGCGCAGTATGGCAATATGAAAGAAGCGACGATGACTTTGGCTCTTGCAACGCAAATTTACAATATTCTAAAAAAAGATAAAAGGTTCGAAGTTTACATTACTCGCGATGACACCAGCCTCTCAGGTTATACAAAAGAATTTGCGGATTTTTTCACACAGAAGGACGCTATCTTGGCCTTTGAAGAAAATGCGAAAAAACTAATTCAGGAGAAAATTTCTAGTGGCAATTTTGTCACAAAAGAAAATCCTCCGCACCATAGCGTGACTGAGGACATTGCCTTGAGATTGTATGGTTTTAACAAATGGGCGGATGAAAACAAAATGGATGCGATGGTGCACATTCACTTCAATGATTACCCTCGGCCGAACGCCTGGACGATAGGGAAGTACAAAGGTTTTGTTATTTATTTTCCCGACGGGCAATTGCCTAATTCCAAAGAAAGCACAGGTTTAGCGGCAGATATTTATACGCAACTGCATAAAAAATATAGCACCAGCACATACCCACCAGAAGCGGGTGGACTCATTCCCGACCAAAAGCTCATTGCCATAGGCGCCAACGGCACGCTGGACGCCTCTGTGCGTTCAGTGCTGATAGAATACAGCTATATTTACGAAAAGAAATTTCGCACCAAGTCCACCCGTCTGCAAGCCTATAAAGACATGGCGCAACTGACAGCCACAGGCATAAAAAATTACTTTAAGTAATACGAAAACTATTCGAAAACTACGAAAAACTGCAAAAATTTTTGTTGCTTTTCGTTTCATTTCGCATTTTTTTAGTATAAATTATTTTCCACCCAATATTTTTAGCGCTTCGCGGATTTTGGTATTGGTGTTTGAGTCGGGAGAGGTTTTTTTTAACGCTTCACGTGCTTCGTTTTGTGAGTAACCCAAAGACTTCAATGCTTCCAATGCATCCAATTCTCCTTGCATCGAACTTCCTTTTTCCACTTCGCCCATTTTGTCTCGCAGTTCGATTACAATTTTCTCGGCTGTTTTTTTGCCAATGCCAGAAATTTTGGTGAGGTAGCTTGTGTCGCCCGTGCCGATGGCCCTCTTTAATGTTTCAATTGTGGCAACACCCAAAATAGTCAAAGCTCCTTTTGGCCCGATGCCAGAGACGCCAATGAGCATTTCAAAAAATTCCAATTCTTGATAATCTAGAAATCCGTATAAATCAAATGCATCCTCGCGCACATGGGTGTGAATAAAAAGAAAAACCTCTTCTCCCAGTTTTTTTGTCTTGGACAACGCATCGGGAGAGACGTTTATTTTATAACCCACTCCGTCCGTTTCTACGATTAAAAATTTCTCCTTTTTTAAAATTATTTTCCCTCTTATACTGCCAATCATGTATATATAGTAACATATTTGTGTTTTTTTGGTTTTTTTGGTATATTAGATCTATGCCAATAACACAATCAGCCAAAAAAGCAATCAGAGGATCTCTGCGCAAAAAGGCCTTTAACGACCAGCGCAAAAAGGCGATGAAGGAAATAATCAAGAAAATCGAGAAAATCGTCAAAACCGACAAGAAAGAAGCCGCCAAAATGCTCTCTGTCGCTTTTCAGGTTATCGACAAAGCCGCGCAAAAAGGTGTCATCAAAAAGAACAACGCGGCTCGCAAGAAATCTCGTTTATCAAAATTAATTAAGTAAAAAAGTGAATCATCTCTTAGAGTTTTACGGAACCGAATGCCCTCACTGCATTTCTATGCATGAGTTGGTGGAACGTCTAGAAAAGGAAGAGGGTATAAAAGTTGAAGGCGTCGAAGTCTGGCACAATGAAGAAAACGAAAAACGATTATTGGAATTGGACAAAGATATGTGTGGTGGAGTGCCATTTTTCTATAATACGCAAACAAAAAAATTCATCTGCGGGGATGAAAGCTATGAAGTTTTGAAAAAATGGGCCAAGGGAGAGGAATTCACCCAATAAAATTTTTAAACTAGATTTGCACTCTGGAAAACAAGTAACTTCCGACAGACAAAAATACCAAAGTGATTATCGCGAGGACAGAAATGTCCAAAGTCAAACTATAAACTCCGGAATGGGAAAGTAAAATTCTAAAAGCATCTATACCATAAGACAGTGGGTCAAATTTGGTAATAATAATCAAAACCGACGGAAGCCCTGATAGGGGGAACAAAGCGCCAGAAAGAAAAAACAACGGCATAACTAAAAAGTTTATGATTAGTTGAAAGCCCTGCATGTCCTCCAGCTGAGAAGCGATGGCCGTGCCAAGCGCGGTGAACATTGTGCCGACCAGAAGCATTACTAAAACCGCTGGTAAAACCAAGAACCAATTATACGGGCGAAAACTTGTAAATATTAAAGCCAAAATAAAAACCACCATGCCTTGAATTGCCGCAATCGTGGCGCCGCCCAAGGTTCGGCCGATCATAATATTGAAACGCGACACTGGCGCCACCATGGTTTCTTTTAAGAAGCCAAATTGGCGATCCCAAATAACTTGAATACCGGAAAAAATGGAAGTGAAAATAATACTCATCCCAATAATTCCCGGAGCCAAAAAATTCATATAATTTCCTTCGCCGGCTTTTTGAAAAGTTGAACCTAGACCATAACCCAGAGCCAAAAGGAAAAGAATCGGCTGGCCCAAAGATCCAACCATTCTGGATTTAGAGCGCCAGTAACGTTTTAATTCTCTCAGCCACATTATGTAAATAGTTTTCATATAATAAAAAAATTATTTGATTAATTATCTTTTTCCTCCACCGCGCCATTGTCTATGCGCGCGCAGTTTGTCCGTGGCACTGGCTTCTTCTTCGCGAATAACGTTGCCGGTAAGCTTCAAAAACGCTTCTTCCAAGCTGGCTGTTTGTGTTTGAGCTTTTAATTCCTCGGAAGTTCCGGTGGCGATAATTTTTCCATGATCAATAATGGCGATACGTTGCGCAATTTTTTCCGCTTCTTCCATATAATGGGTTGTAAAAAATACTGTAATGCCTTCGGATTTATTAAGTTCCTGTAAATAGGCCCACATATGATTACGAGTTTGCGGGTCCAATCCCAAAGTCGGCTCATCCAAAAATAAAACCTTTGGATGATGCAAGAGTCCGCGTGCTATTTCGAGTCGACGCTTCATCCCGCCGGAAAATTCTTTAACTAAATTATCTTTTCTGTCCCATAATTCCACAAAATTCATCAATTCTTCGATTCGTTTGCGACGCAGTTTTTTTTCCACATTATAAAGCACGCCGTGAAATTCTAAATTTTCCCAAGCCGTTAATTCATCATCCAAGCTGGGATCCTGGAAAACAATACCGAATGAATGACGTACTGCATTCGGATTATTTACTGGATTACTGCCGTTTAATTCTATGTTGCCACTCGTGGGATGAAGCAAAGTAGTCAGCATTTTTATAGTGGTAGACTTACCGGCGCCATTGGGCCCTAAAAAAGCAAAAATTTCTCCCGTTTTAACCTCAAAAGAGATATCATCTACCGCGACAAAATCACCAAATTGCTTCTTTAAATTTTTTACTTCAATAATATTTGACACTACATTTATATACGTTGTTAAAAATTATTCTGGTGCAGTAATTATAGCATATAAAACAAAAAGCCCCTTGCGGGGCTTTTTGTTTACTGAATATTACGCACGTTGTACGTTTGTAGCATTCAAGCCTTTTGGAGATTCCTCTGTTTCAAAAGAAACAGTATCACCTTCCTTCAGCTCGTCAAAGGTTACTCCGACAAGAGAATTGCTGTGAAAGAATAAATCTTTCGCAAGTCCTTCTGCTGTAATGAAGCCGAAACCTTTATCAGTGAGTCTTTTTATTGTACCAGTCATTGATATTTTTATTATGTTAATAATTACCCCGACGTAAAGTCGGGGCCCCGATCTAATGCATCGGGGCAAATAAGTTGTGTCTAAGAAATCGACGCCATAAACTCTTCTTTACCTACTTTGTCTTCCAAGTATAGCATATAACCACCTACCTTGTCAAATCCGAAAAGTGTGGTAGTTTTACCATAGATGTATCTTGAAAGGAAAAACCATGAAGCCAATCATTCCACTGCCAGGAGAAGATCTCCTGGAACTTGGAAAGCGCTGCAACGCAGTCTATGTCTGTCCGAAAGTCGGCTCTGAACGCAAAGGACCTCTAGTTGCATACGCGGGAAAAGACGGCAAAGGACGGAATCTCGTCGGAGACATCTACTTCAACTTCCGACGAATCGAAGTTCATCCGAAGGCGGTCGAGGCGTATGCCGAGGCTGCCTGTCAGAAACTCCGCGACCAGGGTTTGCTCGACTCGTTCGACACTGTCTGCGGAATTCCGCAGGGAGGCCGGACATTCGGTCAGATGCTCGCGCTCGTCGCCGCCAAGCGGTTCGCGTATGCGGACAAGAAGCCGAAACCGACGGAAGCGGGCAAGAAACAGGAATACACCTGGGACCTCTCGCAGTTTGAGTTCGAATCGGGGGAGCGAGTCGCAATCGCGGAAGATATCTTCAACAACTTCCAGAACACCGACAACACCGTCATGCAAGTGGTAAAAACAGGGGTAGTAATATCTCTCCTGGTTGGTGCGCTCAACCGCTCGCCGTTCGTGCGAGATCGCTATACCATCTGTGCGGGTAATCCCGGGGAAGACGTTATTCCGGTGGTTGCCGCAATCAATGAGCCGTATCCCGAGTACAAACAGGACGATCCTGCTGTTGCGAGTGACATCGCTGCCGGCCGGCTCGAACTTGAAGTGAAGAAGAACTGGGCGCGTCTCTGCGCTGCAATGCAACAGTAATTCTCAAACCAAACGAAAGGAAAAACGATATGAAAAAACTGACGCCGGCGGAACGTCTGATCGTTGCCGCCGATTTCCGACCCACCATTCTTGAAGGCGACGACGACGCAAGCAGAAACTTGCGGCGCACCTGGGTCAAACAGCAAGTTCTCGCTCTAGCCGACAGCCTCAAAGGAACCGGAGTTTACCTCAAGGTGAATTCCGCCCTGCGAGCCTGTGGTTACAACCTCATTGACGAGATTCACGATCGCGGTCTCCGGGTCTTCGCCGACCTTAAGCTCTACGACATCGGCGAGACGCTCGCGACCGACGGTGTGTTCTTGCGCGAAACGAAGCCGGAGCTCTTAACCACGGTTTGCTCCGCCGGCATCGTCGCTATGCAGATGCTCAAGGCCGAACTGCCGGACACGGAGGTGCTCGGCGTGACGGTCCTCACGAGTCTGAATACAAGCAACGCGCTCGATATGTTCGGTTGCACGGTTGGAGAAGCCGTCTTGCGCTTCTCTCAATTCGCTGCAGACGCGCCAATCGACGGGCTCATCTCTTCGGCCAAAGAAGCAGAAATGCTCCGGGCAAAATTCGGAGTATTTCTCTCGCTCAACACGCCAGCAATCCGTCCGACCTGGGCGATTGTCCCTGGCGATGACCAGAATCCGGCTCGCATCATGACGCCGGCCAAAGCGATCAATGCCGGCGCAGATCGCATCGTTGTTGGCCGGCCAATTACCCAAGCCGTATCACCGTACGATGCGGTGATGCGGACGATCGAGGAGATTGCCCTGGCTATGGCGGTCTAGGTATGGGAAATAACTGCAACCCCCGCTGTATTGGCGAAAGTGGGGGTAAGGGAAATAGTTCTTTTTTTATAAATATAATATCTAACGACCTCGGTAACTTTGTTATTCGAGGCGTTGTTTGTTTTTGTGGATTAAAGTAACGATTTCAAAAATATTTCCAATTCCTCTCCCTTTATTTCCCGCCTTGCATTCGGTTTTAAATTTCCCAATTTTATATTCATAATTCTTTCTCTTTTCAGATCGGCTATTTCTTGAAAAAGATTCGCGCACATTCGGCGGATTTGATGTTTCTTGCCTTCGGTTAAGGTTACCCGGAATTCGAAGTCGTTTAATATTTTCACTTTGCATGGTTTGGTTTGATAACCCTCTATGTTTACTCCGGCTTCCATTTTGGCTTTAAAATTTGAGCGGAGTTTGTTTGAGGTTCGCACTAAATATTCTTTTTCGTGAATATATTTTGGATTTAAGAGCTGGTCGGTAATGCGTCCGTCATTGGTCAGGATTAGAAGTCCATGGCTGGCTTTGTCCAATCTGCCAAGAGGGAAGAACCCAACTTTGGGAGAATCTGTTTCTATGCCGATTGGTTTGTTGTAAGCAAAATACTGGTATTTTTTTTGTTCCGCACCGCGCACTTCTACTTTGTCGTTTTCGTTTACCTGGCTGCCAAGCTCTGCCAACTTGCCATTGATAAAAACCTTCTTATTTTTTATAAGCTCGTCCGCGCCTCGTCTAGTAGAGATTTTTTTATCGGCTAAATATTTATTGATTCTCACTAATCTACTTTACCACAGGTTGAGCGATATTGGGTCTAATCTGCACAGCAGTTGCACTGATACTGCCATCAGTATTTGGTGTGCCTGTGACTGATACACTTGTGCCTATTGCCAAGTCAGCCAAAGTTCCAGTCGCCTGCTTTGTAATCGGAGTGCTTTTATCTAGAAAAATTATTTTGGAACCGCCAGCCTGCATGCTTATGGTAATACTAGTCGCATCTTTTGAAATAATTTGCCCAACGGTAAATCCGCCAGTGCTTCTTGCTCCTCCTATTCTTCCGGCAAAATTACCAGCGCCTTGACTCCTACTCGTTATGGCTGCCCGCACATTATTTCCGCCATAAGTCATACCTGCATAAAACACTCCCGCTAAAACTATAATTCCTACAACCACTAAACCAATTTTTTTATTATTGCTCATATATTTTCCCGCCAAAGGCGGACAAGTTTATTAATTAATAATTGCTAATAATTTTTACTCGTATCTCAATGCATCAATCGGGCTCAACTGCGCCGCACGCCGGGCGGGGTAGTAGCCGAAGATGATTCCAATTCCGGCTGACACACAGAAAGCCAGAATGATTGAGGAAATTGAAACTGAGGCTTGCAGTATTCCAAGATAGCTGACCCCGAATGCTATCAGCCAGCCCAAGATTACGCCGATGACTCCGCCGATGAATGTAAGCATTATCGCTTCCACTAGAAATTGTTTATTGATGTCACTTTTTTTTGCGCCAATGGCTTTGCGCAGACCGATTTCACGGGTGCGTTCGGTTACCGTTGTGAGCATCATATTCATAATGCCGATGCCACCGACTATAAGCGATATGCCGGCGACGGCGGCGAGCAGAGTAGTGAAAGTGCCGGTAACGCTTGAAGCCGTAGCAATGATAGAGGCTTCGTTTAACACATTGAAATCAGCTTTAGTGGGATCGGAAATATTGTGGCGTGTCATTAAGAGCAATGTTATGTCGTTTTGCACTTGTGTGGATGCGTCGGAGCTGGTCGCTTGTACATCAATCTCGCTTAAATATTTATTTCCCGAGAGGTAGCGTTGCGCCGTGGTGTATGGAATATAAATTACATCGTCCGCATTACTGAAACCGGAACCACCCTTGGCCACGGTTATGCCAATGATGGTATATTCAGAGCCGCCGATGCGGACAGTTTGTCCGATAACTCCAGTAGCACCCACGCCGAACAAATCATCTCTGGCAGTAGGACCCAAGACTGCGACTTTATCACCACTCCCTACATTTTGGTCTGTTATAAAATTTCCTTCGTCGATGGCAACGTTGCGAACTGCCAAATACGATGGCTCTGTGCCGGTAATGGTAGTGTTGGTATTTGTACCTGTGCCGACGACTTGCTCGCGGGCAGTTACTTCCCGCACGACTCCTGACACATTTGAAACTTGCGAAGCAATTGCGTCAGCATCGTCTATGGTGAGAGTCTGTGCTCCTCCACGGCCCCCGGAAGGTCCGCCAAAACTGCGCACAGCCCCTGGCATAACCAAAAGCAAATTTGCCCCTATGGATTCAATGCTAGCGGAGACAGAGTTCTGCGCGCCTTGGCCGATGGCCGTCATGGCGATGACCGAAGCGATGCCAATAATAATGCCAAGCATCGTAAGGCCGGAGCGCGCCTTATTGGCGGAGAGAGCGGAATATGTTTCATGTAATAAATCTGAATTTTTCATGTATTTGATTTAGCAAAATCATGCTGGGCATAAGCTATTTTTTTAATGTGTCGATCTCGTTCTTCCAATAATCCGTCTTTGATAAAAAGTATCCGATCAGCATGTTCGGCAATGTCTTGCTCATGGGTGATAAGAATTATCGTCCGGCCAAGTTCTTTGTTTAATTTTTGAAAAGTGCCCAAAACAATTTCGCTGGTTTTGGAGTCCAAGTTTCCCGTTGGTTCATCAGCTAAAATAAGCGATGGGTCATTCACGAGCGCGCGGGCAATAGCCACGCGCTGTATTTGCCCGCCGGAAAGTTGATTCGATAAATTCATAAAGTGCCCCTCATCCATTCCCGCTAGAACAAGCGCTTTTTTCGCTCGCTCTTCTCGCTCTTCTGGATTTATTCCATCATAAATTAGCGGAAGTATTACATTGCGAAGAACGGTAGTTCTCGGAAGCAAGTTGAAAGACTGAAAAACGAAACCTATTTTATCTTTTCGAATATCAGCCAGCTCATCGTCGGTCAAAGTAGAAACATCTTTTCCATCCAACAGATATGTACCAGAAGTCGGATTATCCAGCGCTCCCAAGATATGCATCAGGGTTGATTTCCCGGAACCGGATGGACCCATTATCGCCACAAATTCTCCATCGGCAATAGTAAAACTTACGCCACGCAAAGCTTGGAACTCTACATCACCTGTTTTGTATGTTTTTGTAATATTTTTTATTTCTATCATTGAAATTTATCCTCCGATGCGTACTCTTCCTGCTCCTCCTCCAGTTGCGCCACCTAAAATACTAGGCGCGGTGGCGGTTGTTTTAGTCGTAGAAGTTATTGTTTTGGTGACGATTTCATCGCCTTCATTTAGTCCGGATAGTATTTCCGTCGAAGTGGCATCTGAAATGCCAATTTCCACTGTTTGATTTCTCGGTGGAACGAGAGAAACAGAACCTTGCACTCCGGTAGTGGGCGGAGGCAAAGCAGCATCAAACATCTGTACATAGCTCGCGCCGGCTTGGGTCTTTACCGCGCCGTTTGGTACGGTCAAAACATTTTGTTCCACCTTGGTGATAATTTTCGCGTCGACGCTCATTCCGGGTTTTACTCTGGTATCGCTCGTATCAAAACTTATTTTCACGCCATAGTTCACGACTCCCTGGGAAACGGTGCCGAGGGAATCAATTTGCACAACAACGCCTGTGATAGTCAGGTCCGGAATAGCGCTGAAAGTAAGAGTTGTTTTTTCTCCCAAAGATATTTTTGCCACGTCCACTTCGTTTAAGGTAATTGTAGCTAACTCTTGCGAAGTGATAATCGTCGCCAAGGTTGTTCCGGAACCCACATTGTCTCCTTTTATAACAGGCACGCTGGCTATTACTCCACTAAAAGGAGCAAGGATACGGTAATACGATAAATTATTTTGCGCATCCAACAGGGAATTTTGTGCTTGCTTGATGGAAATTTGCGCTGATTGAGTATTTAAGTCGCTACTCGTGAAAGAATCTTTACTGCTTTGTATTTCGGTTTCAATGGACAATAAATTTTGCAAAGCCGTATTTGCTTGAGAGGTATAATTATTCAAAGCTGTTTTATTGGTGGCTATTATTGCCGGAGAAACGCGTGTATTGTTTTTTTGGATTGAAGTATTTACGAAATCAATATAGCTATTAGCGTTTTTTATTGCGTCGGATATAAGTTTTAATGAGTTGTAAGTTTGGGTTATAAGTGCTTCCAGAGTGGCGCTATCCGAAGTTCGTGAAGTTGTTTTGTAGCTGTTTAAATTGTCATTGTAGGCAGAAAGCGCAGTATTATATGAATCAATAAAACTTTGTTTGTATGGTTTTACATTATCTGTGTCGTCACTTGATACTTGCGCCGCATACCAGTCCACGTTCCACTGGCCACTGTTGTTTGCGGTGCTTGTAAAAAACATATTATTAAGTCCAGTCATAATTCCCGGCAAATTTAAAAAGGTGTTTGAAACAGCGCTGAAACCATCGTCGTAAGCCCTGGAAAGGGAAGTGTTTAAGTTAGTGTCTGAATTTTGAAGCTGAAGTTTCTGCAAAGCCAAGTTTGCGTTTTGCAAACTTATTTCCGCATCGCGAACCGTTTTTTGCGCATTTGTATCATCAATGGTAAAAAGTGTTCTGCCTTGCGTAACTTTATCTCCCGGCTTTACATATACGCTCGTGAGCGCGCCAGAAACAGTCGGGTTAATGGTAACTTGATTTAAAGCAGACACCTGCCCGCTGCCATCAACCGAAGATATGATGGTGCCCCTGGTGACAGGGGACAATACATAACGAGTAACTCCGCTGCCGCTAGCTATTCCCGTGTATATTCGATACCCGATAAAAATAATTATTATTAAGACAATGAAGCTGATAACTTTATGCGCAAAAACATATAATTTTATTTTAGTTAGAAAATTCATATTTTAATTTATTGGAGCCGGCATTATTCTGATAAGCTTTGCTTCTATCTGGCCTTGAGTGTTTGGGGTTCCAATCACAATCACGAAATCATCTATTTTTAAATCATTTGCCGTGACGACTGCTCGCATTTCTTGTATTTGGGTATCATCTTTTATTAAAACCACTTTTTCGGTATTATTTCTGTCTTCCACTATTATCGTCGGCAAGGTTACTTTTATGATTTTACCCGTAGCGCCGCTTGCATTTGGAAAATTATCGAGCGGGGGACGATTCGGCATCAACCCGAAATTGCGTTCATAATTTTCTTCCCAAGCGCGCCCAAAAGATGCTTTATGGAAGCCGACAACCACGCCCAAAGAAAAAATAAGCAGAGCAACTATGGCTATACCTATGCCGAGCAAAATTCTGAAAGAAACTTTTGACTCAAAAACTTTTTTTATGTCTTCCATCTGATTTTGCGAAATCATGCCACGCAATCGTACATTAAAGCGCGGCGCTAATTAAATGTTAACGAACTTATTAATTGACCTCGATTAACCTGTTTCATTAAATATTTCAAGGAAAGGAAACAAATAAACAAAAGTGAAAGAGCGGAGACGATGCTAATTATCGGCAATGATTCAGCCAGAGAGAAAGATAATTCTTTCCAATAAAAGATAACAGACCTTGTGTCGGAGAATATCAGAGAGAAGTATTCATAAAATCCAGATCGTGCCATATCTGTGAATAATATTTTTAAAGCTGGTATCAGTCCTGTCAAAGAAGCAAACCCTACCAAGCCAAAAGCCCATAATTTAAACTGGGCGTTTCGCTTATCTCGCTTGATTATGGAACCCCAAACAAGCCTTTCCAGGTCTTGGTTAGGCTCATAAGCTGAATTTTTAAATGCTTTTGTAAGTTTGTCTTTCATTATATTTTCATAATTTATTATGATGTTGGTATATATACGGGATAGAGGGATGCTTTGGTGCAGATCACTCTATCAATTTCCGCAGTTCAATAAGCGCTCTTCGGTGCTGGCTTTTGACGGTGTTTAATGGTTTGTCTAGAACGCGTCCTATTTCTTCGAACGTCATTTCTTCTTGATAGTGAAGCACTAAAACTTCTCGGTAATCCATCCGCAATTTTTCCAGTATTTTATTTAAAAATTTACTGTCTTCTAGTTTTTGCAAGGCTGAATCAGGCAACAAATTTTCATCAGGGATATTTTCTGCAAAAGAATTGATGTCTTCGTTGCTGCCTTTCTCCAGGTCTGTAAACAGCAGGCTTTTCTTTTTTCTCAAAAAATCTGTCGTAGTGTTTCGGGCAATTGTAAAAATCCAAGTTTTAAAACTTGCTTTCTCTCTGTCAAAGCGATTTATATTTTTCCACACCTTGATAAAAGTTTCTTGAACTATATCTGGCGCGTCATTTTTGCTTGCGAGGCGCGCGGTAAAATTGTAAAGCGGTGCCGTATAGCGGTTTACTAGGTCCCTAAACGCTTCTTCTTCGCCATTTTTATATAAAATAATAATTTCTTCGTCCGATTCTCTGGGCATTATCTAAATATAGCACCCCGTAGTGAATTTTAACAACGGGCTATGCCCGCAATTTTAATAAATTGCATTGTTAAAATCTACTACAGGGTAGCATAAAAAAAGGCGGCCCTTGGGGAAATCCCCAAGGGCCGCCTTTAAAAAAACTTTTATTTTTTTAATTCTCTATATGTGTACTTGCTTAAGAACACCAGAGCTAGAATAAGAATGATCAAGACTAACCAGCCGAGCAGATCGACCGGCAAGAATACTCCAGATCCGAACACTCCTGCTCCGAGTGCTGAATTATTTGTATTTGTCACTGGTTCGGACCAAACCTGAGCTTGAACATTGGCGGTTACTGATTGAGGCATTCCAGAAGGATTAATATACGAAAGAGTGGCGGGAAAATTCAAATTTGTATTGGCGGGGATATCGTCTCGCACTCGCACTCTTGCTGTCACGGTGCCTTGGCCGTTTGCTTTCAGTGTTCCCAAGTTAAAGATCAAAGTTTGTCCGGATACGATAGGATTATTCGGAGTGGAAAACAGATAGTCCACTTCCGAAGGAAGATTTATCTGCAAGGTAAGACCGGTAATTGAGCCGGTACCGACATTTTGGTAACTGACGGTGTAATTTATTTCATCTCCGGGATGCGGCCTGCTGTTGTCTATTGTAGGCACGATTGGCTGGTTGCGGTCTACCGAAGAAGTGATTAAAACCAGCGAAGTTCGGGTTACTGGGTTCACGGGATTAATAACCGTTTGTCCGGTAACATTGATTGTCACTGAATCATTGGCTGACCCGAAATTATTATTGCAGGTGAGGGTATAAGTTCTAGTTCCGGTTAATGATCCGGTGTAAAAACTGCCAGGACCGATGCTCTTTGCTCCTGCCCAACCGATGGATCCGCCGGTGGCATTACAAGAAGTCGCATTAGTGGTAATCCAACTGACGGTGGCGGTGCCATTGTAAGGCACAGAAGTTTTATTGGCGAAGACTACCACGGTCGGTTGCTGGCCGGTACCGATGTTTTGATATGTACAAGGCAGTATACCCCTATAATTAATTGCGTTAGGGTCTTGGCAGGTTAGAACGGTATTGTTGTAGTACGTGCAAGGCAACGAGCTTCTGTAATTTATGGCATTGGGATCCTGACAAGTTAGAATAGTATTGTAATATACGCAAGGCAATGTTCCGCGATAGTTTGAAGCGTTTACGTCTTGGCAAACCTGCGGAGCGTAATAATAATTACAAGGCAGCGTTCCTCCATAATTGGTTGCAGTTGTGTCTCGGCAGGTTTGGACAATGTTGTCGCTACCGCCTCCATTTACATTTACGTTTATTACGGGATTATTATTGTTGGTGTTTGTAATTGGATTATTGTTTGTATAAGTATTTGTATTTGTGCTTGTACCCCCCGTGCTTGTGTTGGTATTTGTGCTTGTACCTCCGGTACTTGTATTTGTGTTGGTATTTGTGCCATAGACAAAGTTTGTACCCGCACTGCTACTTTGTGAGTAGGTGCAGGGCAAAGCACCATGATAATTATTTGCGCTTGAGTCTTGACAGGTCTGGGTGGTGGTTTGATAAGTGCATGGAAGGGTACCTCCATAATTATTTGCATTTAAGTCTTGGCAAGTTTGGGTAGTAGTAGTGCTGGTTTGGCAAGTGCCTCCATTCCAAGTTGTGCCAGAAGCACAACTTGCGGAAACTGTTTTTTGATCAAGTAAAATAGAATTATTATAAAGATAAAACGCTTTACTGCCGAATGGAATGGCGAAAGAACTAGAACCGGAATTTCCATTGGCCACGGTTATGCCAGCACTGGTGACGGCCGAAGTGGCTACTGGATTTATTGTATTCCAGGTAAAATTAATATTACAACTGTTTTGTCCGGAGGTAATGACACAGTTCGAAGTGGCGGGAGTGAGCGTGCCGGACATAGTCAAAGTAGAACCTCCTCCATTTACCGTCGTCGTTGAACAAGCGAGGTCAGCGGTTTCGGTCACCCAGTCGGCATTTACCGCGTGGATGCAATATCTATATGTGCCCTGCGGTACCGCCCAATCAGTTTGCGAACCAGATATGTTTGGCGTTTGATTCCAAAGGTAAGTTCCGTTTTTATAAAATTTGGTTGTTGTGGCGACGTTGGCAGTAGTCCAAGAAACTTGAACATTGCAGGGAGCGGTGCAGGAGGCAGTGCTGGTGATGGTAGCGGTGGGAGAAGCAACTGCGGCTGGTGAGCCAACCGTTGTCGTTGAACAAGCGAGGTCACCCGTTTCAGTAGTCCAGTCGGCATTTACCGCACGAACACAATATCGATAGGTTCCTTGCGATACAGCCCAGTCTGTTTGAGATCCGGAAATATTTGGTGTTTGATTCCAAATATAAGTTCCATTTCTATAGAATTTAATTGTTGTGGCGACGTTGGCGGATGACCAGCTTACTTGTACATTACAAGGTGCTGTACAAGATGCAGTACTGGTGATGGTAGCAGAAGGTGGAGTATTTTGTGTTGGCGTTGGTGTGACTGTCGCCGCATTTACCGTCGTCGTCGAACAAGCGAGGTCGCCCGTTTCGGATGTCCAATTGGCATTTTCAGCGCGAGCACAGTATCGGTAGGTTCCTTGAGACAAACCCCAATCTGTTGCTGAGTCGGAGACATTCGGAATTTGGTTCCAAATGAAGGTTCCATTTTTGTAGATTTTTAAAGTTGTCGGAGCAAGACCTGCAGAAGTCCAAGAAACTAAAGCATTACAAGGTGCGGTACAAGAAGACGTACTGGTAATAGTGGCGGTGGGAGCTGTGGTTGGAGGGGTTGTGGTTCCTCCGCAAGAAGAAGTGGTGAAATTATTTATACTTGTATCTACGGTTCCATAGTCATTAGTAACTGCTAGTCGATAATAGTAGGTGGTATTTTCAGAAAGACCTGAAATAAATTGGGAAACAGGAAAATTTCCTTCAGTATCAAAGGACTTGATGTCTGTTTTTATACCTCCACCGCTTGCTACCGTATTATAATTTGTACCATATTCAAATCGAGCATGAGCAGGAGGAGTGCCGGTAATAACAGTACCGGTAATAGTCGCGCTGTCGCAGGCCTGAACCGTATATTGAGCAGAGGCATTATTGGCATTAGCAAAAAAGCCCAGGGAAAATACTGATAATATGGCGACCGCAAACATAACTTGTTTTATTTTTGTCTTCATAAAATTTGATACTTACTTAAATTAATAAAATTGTCAAGAATAAAAAATCGCTTTTTCACTCTCTAAAAGTATGACGTTTGAAAAACTAATTCATAACTTTAGAGAGTGCAGGAGGGGTAATGCAGTATATCCACACTCCCTCCTGACTTATGATACTGTCAGGAGATTAAATCAGAACGCGGGGCCAATGATGGCACCCGGGGGCCGGCCGGCGGCGGTCGTCGGCTGGTCGTGTTTGCGGGTGGCGTAGTAGATGCCTCCCGCTGCTCCACCGCCGACTATGGCGATTGCCGTCCACAACCACTTGTGGCTCTTGGCGGTGGCGTTTTTGCCGGGGTCTCCTTTGGCTCCGTCGACACCATTACGCCCGTCGATGCCGTTTTTGCCGTCGACACCATTACGCCCGTCGATGCCGTTTTTGCCGTCGACACCATTACGCCCGTCGATGCCATTCCGTAGGGTGGGGACTGGTGCGGCATCCCATCCAACCGGCCAGTATGGTTGGTTGCTGGCAACGTCCCGAAGGACGCCGTCCGCACTCCTGTACGAGGGGGTGTTATCCGGCAAGTTACACCGGATCAACCGCACCGCCCCTGCGGTGCCGGCTTCACTCATTATTACCGGACCTCCCTTTGCGGGGAAAACCACCGCCTCAGCAGGTGGAGGGCCGGGGGCCACGGGGGCCTTTCCGAGTCGGCATACCGGCCACGAGGTCGGGAGGGTCGTCTGCGCGGTCGCCAGGGTGGCGAGCGCGAGTACAACAAGCAACAGAATTGCTGTTTTCGTCAAGTTTTTTCTCCTGATTTAGTTTTTGGGGTACAGAGGCGAGGCAAATTTCTCGCCTCTTTCATTTATGATTGTATCATACCCTCATAAAAAAGTCAAATATAATTTTTTATTGCTCTTATTTCGCAATAGTTTTATAAAATGAAGATTTTTTTATATTTTTCTAATTTATTTTAAATTCATCACCTTGCGAGTGATTATCGGTATTTCTTTTTTAAAAAATCTTTTTACCGTAGTCCAACTTGCCTTGAAATATATTTCCGGTTCCGGATCATTTTCAGCATCATTAAAATAAACTAGACTTTTTAAGATATGATGATAGTCATGAGCTACGGACGGATACTGCGTCGGCAATCTTTTGATTATATCTTCGAGTGGTTCAATATTTTTTGCGCACCAATATAAATCAAAGAAATCCCTTTTTCTTCCTCTTTGAGAGACAGCGGTTATTTTCATAACCGCAATATCTATTGGATTCATAACTTTTATTTCACCATAATAAGACATTTTTTGTTTGGGGATAAAAAAAGGATAAGCGATAAAGCTTATTTTAGCTCCCAACAACTTACCATAAATGGTATTTTTTCTTTCAACTTCAGTAATCCAATCTTTGTTGTTGATAAAATGAGCAATTAAATTTTTCGTGTTAAAATTTTGTTTTTCGGTAAAAAAATCCAAATCAACAGATCTTCTATTCCCTGATTGCAACGCTAGGGCTGTTCCTCCAGCCAAATACCACTCTGATTTTTTAAACCATTTTTCGGCAGATAAAAAATCAAGAGCCTTTTTAGTCTTTTTTGGTAATGTTTCATAATGCCAATTTAGTTCTTGAGAAGAAGCGTCCATAAATTTTTAGTTTCAGGCCTTAAGCTTCTCGAACCGGAGATTATTTTTTTTAGAAATGGTTTTTTGTAAAATTTAAAAACGGAGCGAACTTCATCATCGTGCCCTAAATCAGCCACACGCTCAATAATATATTGAGCATTTTTTTTGACGTCTATTTTCTTTGGATTGGCGTCCCAAAAAAGGGCTTGTCTGAATTTCATACTTATATTTTACCAAAAATTATGATTTTTTGCAAATATTTTCTAATTTTCACCCTTTTGTCAACACAATCGTGAAAATACCTAAAATTAGACATTAATTCACGCTTTTGTGCCCTCAGTAGGATATCTTTCTCTACGAGAACAGTATACCTTTTCCATTTTTTATAAATAAAAAATAAGGAAAAGCTTTTCGCTTCCTACACGAAGCCAAGCAGTTGGCTTCTTTCGTGCTGGTGCCCCCTCATGGTCTCGGAAATTGTAATGTGAGACGTTGTAAGGGTTTCTTCAACAATTTTAGTATATCACAATCAGCCCTCTCGGTCGGAGTCTGAATATACACAATGCACACTATAAAAAAGAGATGCGTTTTGAAATGCCAACAAATGCCAATAAAATGAACTTTTGAAAATTCTTAAAAAAGACAACCTGCTCATATTTTATAAGTGTATTTTGTGAAAAAACACGATATTTTGATAAATAATATATGGTGCTGTGTTGTGTAGGAATTATTCAACCGGCACCCAGAGCCCTCAAGCAGAACACTAATTAGTTAATTAATTGGTATAATCAAATAATGAAAAAGGACAAAAATAATTATACTGAAAACCAAAGGATACTTTATGGTGATAAGTTTTTTGCTGAAACAACAGAAGCAGAAAAAAGTGGTGAAAAAACATTCAATAAGATATTTTTAGGTGATAAGTTTCAAAAAGCAGTTGCAGAAATAAGAAAATCAGAATTGAATATGCGTGAAAACTGTTTTACGGATGATAAGGACTTAGAAAAATGGTATCTACAAAATAAATCTTCCATTGATAAAAAAATGAGTGAGTTTCTTCCGTCATTTCTTGAAAATCAATTATTGCCCAATAATGATTGGTGGAGAAAAAAGATAATGGATTATATTTTATTTAATGGTGCAAAATTACTTTTTTCACCATTATCGCCCACACAACTGCCCTTTATTGAAATGATCGATAAAAAATCATTTAGAAAGGCACATACAGATCTGTGTATCTATCCTGGAATAACTCAAAATGATATTACAGAATTTGTAGTAAAGAATTGGCAATTTATAGAGCCGAAATATACAACTGGACCAGCTGAAAAAATAGGCAGAAAGGAAAAAGAGAATTTGCAAGCACAAATTTTTATAGCTAATTATTGTTTGAAATCAAAAGCGGAATTAAAAGAAATCTTTGGAATAGAAAAAAATGATAGATTAAATAAATCTAAATGGAGTATTATAAGTAAGCGTTTATATATAATGGGCTATGGTAAATTTACTCCTGCAAATGTGAAAACTATTTATTATCGTTTAAAAAAGCGTAGACGGTAACACTAATTGGGTCTCCATAAGTGTTACCTATTTTAAGTACGAAAAAAATAAAAAATGATCATAATAAAATTATGGTCATTTTTTATTTTTACAAAAAAGATAACCACAAAATAACATCATCTGCAAAAGCTCTCACCCAAGCAGATGAAATAAGGTCGAATTAAAAACTAATAATATATTTTATGGAAAATAAAAACTTAATTAAAACTCCGATTGAATCCGATTTTCTTCCAGTGGTTATGGGGATTCACTATCAAGCAGAATTTATGAAATTCGCCTTTTGGTATGGCACTCCTAGACAATTTCGTAAACCAGAAACCCAGAAAGAATTTGCTGATTCAATCGGAGTTTGCATTGATTCACTCACTGACTGGAAAAAACATCCACAATTCAGTTTCTTTGTCTGGCAAGCCACCAAGGAATGGCTAAAAGATCGAATACCTGATGTAATTGGCGGTTTATATGCAAAAGCTTCCTCCGAAAAAGCTGGGGCTAAAGATGTCGAATTATGCCTCCGGCTGGCGGAAATAAATATTATCAACGATAAGAAGAAAAAATAATTTCATGAATACAAAATCTGCAACAAAAACAAAACTTACTTGGACAATGGCCAAGCGAAAAGTTAAAGATATTCTCCCAGCATCCTATAATCCAAAAAGGATGACGGAGAATGAGCGTCGAGACTTGGAAGAATCAATCAAGGAATTTGGAGCCGCGGTACCTGTGGTTTTAAATATCGGAAGTCGAAACAATTTTCTGATTAATGGCCACCAGCGTTTAAAAATTTACGCTGATCTTGGTACCGACGAAATTGACGCGATGGTTCCAAGTAGAGAATTAAGTGAAAAAGAGGAAATGACCTTAAATCTTCGATTGTCAAAAAATTTAGGCTCATGGGATGAGGCAAAACTTAAAGATCTAGACATGAACCTGCTCCTTGAGGTCGGTTTCGGAGACGACGAATTACAAAATCTATTCGATAACGTGGATGTGATTGACGATGAATTTGACGTTGAAAAAGCTGTTAGAGAGACTAAGGTGTCTAGAGTAAAACCAGGAGAAATTTGGGAACTCGGAGATCATAAATTACTTGTGGGAGATTCAACTTCACCAGAACAAGTGCAAAAATTGATGGGCAACGAATTAGCGGATGTCATTTATTGTGATGGACCCTACAATATAGGGTTAAGCTATTCTGACGGAATTGGCACTAAAGGAAAATACGGAGGAGAATATGGCAGTCACACAAGAAGAGATGAAGCGAAAGATTTTCCAGATTTGAAATTCAAAAATATGAAAATGTCGGACACTAAAACGGTACAGAAATATACCGAATTTATAGATAGCTCTATAAAAAATGCCATCAGTGTAGCCAAGCCAAACTGCCACATATTTTACTGGTGCGATGAAAAATACATTTGGTTGATTCAAACATTATATGCTCAAAATAAGATTGAGAACAAGCGGGTGTGTTTGTGGATCAAGAATAATCAGAATTGCACGCCTAAGGTGGCATTCAATAAAGCATATGAGCCTTGTGTTTACGGAGTTATCGGCAAACCGCATCTTAACAAAAATATCAAAAATGCGAATGAAATGTTGAATCAAGAAATTGGCAGTGGCAATCAAGTGCATGATGAAATTTTAGACATGATAGATATCTGGCTAGAAAAAAGAGATAACGCTCAAGACTATGAGCATCCAACACAAAAACCGGTGACTCTAAACGAAAAGCCATTGAAAAGATGCAGTGCTCCAGGGCATATTGTGTTTTCTGGCTTCGCCGGTGGCGGGAGCGACTTGATTGCCTGCGAACAGCTTGGTCGAAAATGGCGAGGGGTTGAAATTGATTTGATTTTCGCGACTGTCTGCCTGGACCGTTGGGAAAAATTTACGAATAAAACGGCGAAATTAATATCATGAAAAACATTAAACAAGGAGACGTATTTAAATTAGGTGAACATATTATCGCCTGTGGTGATTCACTAAACACTTCTTTCGTCAGCCAAGTGATTGGTGATAAAAAGATTCGAGCCATAATTTCTGATCC
>Ga0182021_10000682_pt1 | contig 37258 bp, 38 predicted proteins | sample 612E3MmetaG_FD_120493 | JGI IMG/M metagenome (GOLD analysis project Ga0182021, IMG submission 120493) | Permafrost microbial communities from Stordalen Mire, Sweden - 612E3M metaG (Illumina Assembly) | ecosystem: Environmental > Terrestrial > Soil > Wetlands > Permafrost | place: Sweden...
GAAAACCTGGCTAAAAACTTAGGCGACCAAGTGCTGGAAAGCAAACAGGAAGATGGCGTAACTCGAATAATAATTAAAAAGTTGAAATAGTCAAACGAAGGTTCATTATTTTGGAAAACGATAGTCAAAGAAGAATTTACATGGATTATTCAGCTGGAAAGCCAGTTGACCCCCGTGTAACTGATGCTATGTTGCCTTTCTTTAATTCAAGCTTTGGGAATCCTTCCTCAGTGCATACTTTGGGGCAGGAAGCCAAACAGGCATTGCAAAATAGCAGAGAAGTTGTCGCGAAATTAATCAACTCAGAGACGCCAGAAGCTATAGTTTTCACTTCCGGCGCTACGGAGAGCAACAATTTAGCCATTAGAGGCACCGCTGGCCGAAACAAAAGCCGCGGAAACAAAATCTTAACATCCAGCGTAGAGCACATGTCAGTTGTCAACCCTTGTAAGTTGATGATTCGAAATGGATTTCAAGTAATTTTCCTGCCCGTTGACAAGTTTGGGGTTTTAGATTTAGAAAAGCTAGAAGCTGAGTTAGATGATCAAACTACGATTGTTTCAATCGTTTACGCAAACCCCGAAATAGGAACCATTGAACCGATTAAAGAAATCAGCAAAATTGTGCATACAAAAAAGGCTTTTCTTCACGTTGACGCTACAGCAGCTTGTGGTCAAGTCCCAATTGATGTCCAAACTGAAAATATTGACCTGCTCACAATGTCAAGCAACGACATCTATGGACCAAAAGGCGTAGGAGCACTCTACGTTAAACCCGGCACCACAATAGAACCTGTAAATCAAGGGGGCGGCCAAGAACGCGGATTACGTTCTGGGACCGAAAACATACCGGGCATAGTTGGGTTTGCTAAAGCTGCCGAAATCGCCAAAAATGAAATGGCAAACGAAAGCCAAAGACTAACTTTGTTGCGAAACAACCTGATTAAAGGTCTTATCGAACCAATACCGTATTCATACTTAAACGGGCATCCAACCCAAAGGTTACCCAACAACGTTTCAGTTAGATACAGCTTCATCGAAGGTGAATCAATACTTTTAAGCTTAGATATTATGGGTGTTTTTGCATCATCGGGATCAGCTTGTGCCGCCAAAACACTTCAGCCATCACATGTTTTGCTTGCTTTAGGCTTGCAACCTGAGGATGCACATGGTTCCTTGATGGCGACTTTGGGAAGAGAAAACACTCAAGAAGACGTAGATAAAATAACGAGTATAATGCCAGATATTGTTAAGAGACTAAGAGATATGTCTCCTCTAACTCCTAAGGAGTTGAAATAATATGTATTCTGAAAAAGTGATGCAACATTTTAAAAAACCTCAAAACATGGGAGAAATCCCAGATGCCGACGGAGTGGGTTCAGTTGGAAACCCCACCTGCGGAGACCTAATGACGATGTACATAAAAGTTAAAGACAACCGCATTGAAGACGTTAAATTCAAAACCTACGGCTGCGGCGCAGCCATTGCAACAAGCAGCATGACAACAGAACTTGCAAAAGGAAAAACAATCGATGAAGCCATGAAAATTTCTCGCGCAAGCGTAGCCGACTCACTTGGAGGCCTCCCCCCAGTAAAAATGCACTGCTCAAACTTAGCAGCCGATGCACTCCACGCCGCCATCGAAGACTACCAAAAAAAACAGAAAAGCAAAGAGGTGGAATAATGAAAAAAGAAACTGCCAAATGCAAATGTTGCGACGCTGAAATCTCGGAAGAACCTTGCCAACTTGCGGCTTACACCACCGAAGTAGATGGAAAAAAAGTTAGTTTTTGCTGCCAAAATTGTGCACCACAGGAAAAGAAGGTGATAAAAAAATGAGTCAAACCAAAAAACTAGCATTAGTCGTTCAAAGCGGAACAATCGACAAACTCTACTGCGCTTTCATTTTAGCATCCACATCTGTAGCCATGGGCTGGGAAGCACACTTATACTTTACATTTTGGGGCCTACAAAGTCTAGCAAAAGGCGCTATGGAAAAAGCAGTACTGCCTGGAGACTACAAACATCTAGAAGAAACCATGCGAAAGAATCTAGAACGCATGAAGTATCCTTCGCCATACGATATGCTCAAACGCATAAAGCAATCCGGCAAATGTACAATCTACGCATGCACACCAACGATGGAAATGTTTGGAATCAAAAGAGAAGACCTTGTTCCTGAAGTAGATAGCATGGTTGGCGCTGCAACCTTCCTTGATATTGCTGCCGGCGCAGACGTTTCAATGTTCATCTAACAATCCAATCTCAAAAGAAGAACACAATGATTCAAACAACATTAAGCTAACTAACTCAAGTTAGCTGACAACCTTTTTTATTAAAACAAATCTAACTTAAAGATCCATTTTAGCATAAAAGTTAAATGTCAAGTATGTTTTAGCATGATTTATTCTTGAAGGTAATTCTATGTATAGTGATCAACCCCTCCAATTATCTCCCGACATCTTCTGGGTGGGAGTCAACGATACCGAAACCCCCCTATTCGAGGGACTCTGGAACATGCCAGAAGGAGTTTCATACAACTCATACCTAGTTAAAGGCTCAGAGAAAACCGCTCTCATAGATAGCGTTCACGAAAAAAAAGCCCAAGAGCACTTCGGAAAAATCAGCCAAATAACAGACATCTCCAAAATAGACTACTTAATCATCAATCACATGGAACCCGACCACACTAGTGCAATTCCAGCTTTACTGCAAAAAGCACCCAACATCAAAATAGTCTACACCCCAATCGCCCAAAGTATATTTAAAAAATTCTATGGAATCGACCCCCAAGCGATCGTGATTAAAGGTGACGATATGACGCTTTCTTTGGGAAACAAAACTTTGCATTTTATTCAAACTCCCTGGCTTCACTGGCCTGAAACCATGAGTACCCACCTACAAGAAGATAAGATTCTGTTTTGCTGTGACGCCTTTGGAGCATTCAAAAAGCTACCGCAAGGAGCGATCATGGAATCCGATATCGATATGAAGAAACAGAACATTTGTGAATGCTCTCAAAAATATTTTGCCTCTATCTTCAACGCACAAAGAGAATGGGTTCAAAAAGCCATCGAGAAATTCGAAAAAATGAATCTACAAATCGATGTCTTAGCACCAAGTCACGGTCCAGTTTATACCCAAAGCCTAAAAGAAACATTAAGCCGCTGGGCTGCTTGGAGCAAGGGCACATACAAGAAAACAGTTGTCGTCGTTTACGGCTCTATGTATGGGATGACCGCCAAATGCCTAACTGCCATAGCCGATGGTATCGCAGAAGCTGGAGGTGCAATGAGCAGCTTCAATCTATCAGAAGTCCATTCTGTTGACGCCTTAACTGCTCTTGTTGAATCACCCGCACTGATTGTCGGAACACCTACCTATGAACACGAGATCTTCCCCAAAGTTGCAGATTTCATAAACTTGCTCAGAACAAAAAAATTTTCCAACAGATGCGCCGCAGTATTCGGAAGTTTTGGGTGGAGTGGAGAAGCAACAAGAAAAACTGCTTCCGAACTGGCTGCCTTGGGATTTGAAATGGTGGGAGAACCGCTTTCAATATACGGTAACCCTGCTGATAATGATCTTCAGAAGGCACGACAACTTGGCAAGGCGGTCGCAGAAAAGGCTTTTTCTATGAACAATGCAAAATAACTTCAACCGAAAGCTATTTTTAAAGGAGCGTTTGCTGTTTTGTTACGTGAGTATTTTGAGTTGAGCATTTAGTCACCAATTATGCGTATTTTAGTGAGGGTGTTTGGGCATGTTTTTCTAAATGCAGTTTCCGCCTATTGCCAAATTGCTTTTGCAGCTCCCAAACAGATACTTCGTTTAATGTTTTATTTAGGGTGAGCTTCTTTTTTTTTCAAGTGAAGGTTTTCATAAAAATACTCTATACCTTCGATTAGAAGTGTTAGAGGCATAAATGCTAACAGACTATGCCTGCTTTTCCGTATGATAGATCTACAATTTGTAAGTAATATTGGCTGTTGCAAAACGTTAAATTCTTTACGCAACGTCAATGATGACGTTGATAAGTGCTAAAGGGGCAAGATGATGAATCTCATGGATAATCTGAATCCTCAGCAGCAGGAAGCTGTCAAAGAGATTGTAGTCTATTCTGGACCCCCACTTTTCGGATACATCCCGCCTCATAACAGCTTTTTCTTCCGAAATATCTGTGCGCGCTTTTAGAAAAAACATTAATAGCGAATCTAAACATAGAAATATCTGCAGAAATCAACTAAGGAGAAAAATAAGTTGATAGAATTTGTCATAGGGAGTTACCAGTTTTTTGAGCTTGCTGGCAACAATCAGCCTGTTCGGATATACTTGAATGATGACACCAACAAGTATCGGGGCTACATCGATTTCGTAAAAGACTATTCTGGCACGCAGAAATACATCGTTTACCCAAACGGCATATTTAACGCGTTTATGCCTTTAGAGACGCTTCAGCCCACGTTGGATGTACTTAGAAATGAAAAACCTGTTTACTTTGCAGTTAACGAACCATACAATTGGGTTGCACTAAAAACTGGTCTTGAGCCTACAGGTGAAGAAGAAGGCACCCACTGAAACTGAATTGCTCATAAACCCTTTTTTTTCTTCTTGATAGTCGATGGACTAAAAAGTAAATCTGTTAAACTTCTCTACCATCGAAAACTAGCCTTACATTTATTGGTTGGATGGATAATTTTAATCCCATTAGATTACTTCTCTCGGTAGCTTTATGAATATTCAAAGGTCAAACGAAAAAGAGAAGCAAGAGAAGCAGTATAATATCAGCTAAAAAAGTAGGGTATGGTTAACGGGGTATTTTTTGCTCAAAATATCCCCCCTCACAGGGGCTAATCACAGATAATTGTAGCTTTCCACCGAAGAAGATATTGCTCTTCTTCATGGGTTTCACTTAGTTCACCAATACTTTTTCTTTGGTCCTTGACAATAAAAGGCTTGCGATTGTTGCTCTCCTGTTGATTAGTTTGATTTTTGAATGCTTCTTTCGAGTTTCTTTGGTTCTTCTAACTTTCATCCACGTCTCCCCTGTTGTGAAGTGTTGTTTCTACACTTTTATTCGGACTGGGCAATTTCTTGGTAGCGGTCATAACTTTCGTAATTGTAGCTTTCGTTATCTTCCTGATAGTGAAAGTCACAAAGAAATGGGGCATAGACTAAACCCAACCTTTTTGCTTTTTTTTTACAAACGTCTGCTTTTTCTATTCGAGTGCGCAAAACAAAAAGCGATTCATAGCAACTTGGTTTTGAAGGAAAAATTAGAAGATTAGAACTCTTCTCTAAAGACAATGAAGTTCAAATTGCATGACCCACCAAGGTACTCGACAACGACGGACCAAATTAGGTCGTTGCCAAACGAATGGCACAAGCCAAACGCCCGCAACATAGAAGAAGCTAGTTGTTACAATAGTCTAAACCGCAAACTTTGTATCGACTAAAGTTTCGAGTCTGAACTATCAACCTTAACCAAATTCAGCCATCTATCTAAACATAGCCTATTTTCTTATTTTCTTTGTAGTTACATCTACGTCTGCTATACAAAGAATAGGTGTAAAGCGACTGCAAAAATATCTGAGGGCGAGTTGAGTTGAAAAATTCAGCGTTGTTCTTCGGCTCTCTCTGATTGTACGCTCACTGGAGACCGAGTAACTCATTTCTGTAGTGTTCAGAAGGAAGAGCAAACACTCTGCAAAAGCGAGTTCGATATAATGTACTTATAATATTAAGCAAATCCTCACTCAAGAAGCAAACACCCGGCATAACTTCAAATTACAAAAGTTGAAGCCGACGGAACGGATTTGTGGGTGTGCCACTGAAGTCACATTTGTTTATACATCTCAAAGCATCACAAAATCAAGGAGAACAAAAGCATGATTTCTAAAAAATTAGTATCGATAATGGCAGTAATTCTCCTAAGCATAAGCATTTTCGGAATAGTCTTTACATTCAACAACACGCTTGCTAAAGCAAATACTAACCCTATCAAACAGAACGTTGCTCCTAGTGGCGACCTATCTATAAGTAATAACATATTGGCAATAGCTATTCAAGACGCTCTAAACGACTCTGGAATAGGAGTATTCACCGCATCAACGGATTCAGGTCACCCAAATCCTGATCAGAATGTGCTTTTCGGTGGAGCAGCCATGAATCCATGGTCCTCGTTCACGACAATCCGAGTTGAAGACACAAAGAAAGAATATGTAACCAATTCGCCCTTCTACCCCAAAAGTCCTTCAACCGGATACACAGTAGCGTATTTAGACAACTACAACCCTGTCGTCACTCAACTCAGTGCAACAAGCGCACAAATCACTTGGAAGACGGCTGAAAATCTCCAAATAACTATGCTAATAAGCATTCACGGCACCACACTGGCAGACACCGCAGTTGAAGTAACCGTCACTGTCAAAAATACTGACACTGTAGCACACTCCGTAGCCCTCAGACATGAATGGGACTTAATGATCGATGGAAATGACAACTCTTGGATCAGAGCATGGAATAACCCAACAACTGCACAATCTTGGACAAACACTGAAACGGACTGGACTGCGCCAAACTTCCAGTTCTGGGAAACAACAAACGACCCCACCAACCCAATATTCTCAATATACGGATCAGTCTCACTTCCAGCAACTTCCCCTGCACCCACAGTCCCAGACAGACTTGTATATGCTTCTTGGCCCAGTTCTTATGGCACAGCTTACACTTACACTCCTACAAGTCAAATTGGAGATGACAGTACCATGCTCTATTACTACAACGCAGTTAACGTGAACCCAGGCGCTCAAATTTCCAGAACTGCATACATGACAACGGTAGTTCAATCATCCTTATCATCATCCGTTATGTCAACTGATAGCGCAGGTAATTCCAAACAAGCATTCGTAACATCAGACAATGTGTATGTAAAAGGCTCAAGCTTTCCAGCAAATATCAATGTGCAAATCTACATCATCCCAGACGGATTATCTGCCACAACAAGTAATGCAGTAGCAAACGCTGCCGCAACGACAACATCCATAGGAGACATACCAAACGCGCTAGTTTGGCATCCCACGTTAACAGTAGGGAACTATGACATATGGGTTGACGTGAACAAAAATGGAGTATTTGATGCGGGCGACGTAATAAATAACCAAGCAGGCGGAATATACCCGTTTAGCGTAACTGCACCTACTCCGACTCCAACTCCTACGCCAACAGCTACTCCGACTCCAACTCCTACGCCAACAGCTACTCCGACTCCAACTCCTACGCCAACAGCTACTCCGACTCCAACTCCCCTAGTTCCATCGACAAACATTACTCTGACGGTTGTAAACGGTACCAGCAGCTACTATACTTCAACTCTCAGCGGAGTTCCCGCAGGATTCGTTATTCAAAACGGGGTATACATGGGCTGGTGCGCGGACAGATCCACGGTAATGGTAAGATCAGTTCCTCACAGTGTGGAACTTTTCTCTAGCTTGAGCAATTCGTTGCCATCATCTATAAACAACGCAACCGTTTGGCACGCAGTCAACTACATACTAAACCACAAGCAGGGAAGCATGCAGCAAATTCAGGACGCTATATGGTACTTTGCACCCGATAACTTTGCTCCTCCAACCAGCGAAACAAATGCTTGGGCAATGATCAACGCAGCGATAGCTAATCCGACATACGTTCCAACCTCCGGGCAAACCTTGGCGGTAATAGCCTTTTCTGGCAGCTCCAGCGGCGTACAGAATACACTCATAGAACTCATCTTACCTTGATCAGTTGCGAACTAAAGTGGTTGTTCACGCCTCATCCATCAAATTTCCCTTCTTTTTTTGTTTTCTCGGCGTCGGTTATGTTGGTGAATGATGCTGTGTATTTCCCTGGAATTGGTAACCTCACTGACGTAGCTTTGCCTGGACCGAGACTACGACCAAATGTGATCAGAGTCCAAAAGGCGCCATATTCATGAGCTTGAAGGAAACACTAACTTCTAATTTGTCAAAAACAGTGCATTGGTGCTCCAGCCTTTCTTGATGTTCTGTTTTCCAACCCTACAGGATTCTCCAGTAGGGATTTTTCTCCTTCAACGCGGGATTTGAGGATTCCCGCAACAGCGTTATCCTTCAGCAGGTCAGCTACCTTTTCTAAGGAACCATTAACAAGAGTTGCTTGGATGTCCGACTTGTCAAGCCTTGAGGATTCCTCTTCTGTAAGCCCACGATAATTAAACCGAATCTCAACAGAACAGGCAGCATCATCTATTGCGACGGGGATATCTGGGGAAAAGAGGAAGTACTTCTTTCGCCTTTGATGTTCCCTACTTCAACCTTTGCCTTTTGTTCTTTTTCTTCTCGCCTATTTTTCAGAAACTCACTGATCTCATCAATGTTTTCAATTAAGGGCTTAAGATCATTAAGTATACGAGTGTTAAGGCTAAACTCTTTTGTTAGATGTTCAACTTTGCCTTCAAGTGAATTGTTAGTCTCTTTAAGTTTTTGGGTTTCGATGTAGAGTTCAATTAGTTTGGTCTTATTTGACCCAAGTTCTTTTTCAGTATCATCAATTTTCTGCTGTAACGCCTCAACTGTTTCATTCATTATAGTTATCTGGGATTTGTCAATGCCATAAACGGTGATGTAAGGTTCAACCTTAAGGTATTCCTTAAGGAATAGTCCATCTGACTTTTCTAAATAAGTTCCAGAAATGTTGCTCGCGTGACCCATCATTGCCATTACATAGCCGTTATCAATGATTGCTATACCGCAAGCTGTTCGGAACAAACTTCGAAATCTCTTTGGACGGAAAGGATTGCTTTGGTCATTTACGACATAACCCATTTTTTCAGCCGCTTTTCTAAAGTTCATTGATAGGGCGTGTGTTGGTATTTTGGATCCGTCTTCTTTAACAAACAAATACTCATCATTTTTAGTATTGCTTCTTTCTTGCTGAACATAGCGACGAACATATTCGGTGGCTTCTACGCTGAAGAAAGTTTTGAATTCAACGCCATCTTTTAGCCTATTATCATGAAAAGGAAAACGCTTAACAGTTGAAAGGTTGCCTTTAGCATCTTTAACAAAGCCTATTTTCAGGTTTACAATATCTGCTGCATCTGACCCTGTGGAAATCATGCTTAAGCCTATTGTTTGGTCACGGAAACTTAGGTTATCAAAGAAGTGTTTTAATGTGCCATTGTGAAATACCGTTTCGTTTGTTGTTTCATCATAGCCATATATCTCGGTTTTGCCATCAGTTTTTTTAACTGAAGAAATATGCCTTTTTGGAATTTTCATACGCTTTGGGAAAACCAAATTATTGTGAGTGTAAAAGCCTCGGAGAAAACAAAGGTTTGTAACTACTGAGTTCCACTCTGTACCACTTTTTAGTTTCATGCTAAAGTATTCTTGAAGCATTTTGCCGGCGTTGTCAATGTTTTGTTTAGCTTCTTCTAATAATAAGTCGGGACTGATCTCGCCATCTTTGGTGTATTCCATTAGCCTTCCAAGCCGTATGTTTTTTGCTCCATCAGAGAACGGCTTACCTCTACTGACGGCAGATTGCTCAAGGCTCTCAATCCACCTCTTAACGCTCTCATACTTCAAGAGCTCGGATCCAATTATGTTTCCCGCTTTACCTCTTTGTCCGTGCTTTCTTGGCATATTTTCTCACTGAACTAATAGTAGCTGTTTAGATATTTAAGGCGTAGTATAAAGGTAAGCGCGCGTCAACCTATATAAAAGTATAAAGTGAAGTGCCCTGAAGCAGCGCTAAGTATTAGCAAGTTAGCTTATATGTAAAAGCAAGCAAACATTAGGTTAACAAATAAGAAACGGATGTGCATGCTTGGGTAAGTTTCGGTTAGCTGTCTTCAATACTCAGCCGCCTCACTTGTACTTTGGAGGGGTAGAGCGGCGTATAATGGAAACTGCCAAGCGACTGCAAACCGAAGCAGACATCACAGTTTACAGCGGCACTAAAGCGGGTTTCAAAGAGTCCACAACCCTTAATGGAGTAAAATTATCGCCACAATACTCGACAGACAAATTGTTCCCCCTTGATAACTGGTTTTTCAACCGCGGCTTAGCCGAGAAAGCCTCAATCATCAACGCCGATGTTTACGAGGCTCATGCGGTAAGCGGCTACGGCTTGCTAAACGCCTTTCAAAAGCAAGGCAACAAAAAACCATTCATCCATACGATTCACGGTGTCCTCGCCGACGAGTATGAACAAGCCAAAAGCAATGGATACGATTCTTTTCGGGGTAGATTAGCCAACTACTTCATGAAGGGACTTGCCAAACACGAAGCCCGAACAGCTCAAAACGCCTCGTTGGTTGTAACGATAAGTCGGCATTCGCTGGGTAAAATCAAGCAGTATTATTCCGTTGACGAAAGGAAGATACGGATTGTTCCGAACGGCGTTGACCCAGAAAAATTCAAGCCAACAACGGAGAGAGAAGCAGTTAGACGACAGTTTGGATTAGCCGATGAGCCTTGCGTGCTTTTTGTTGGCAGTTTAATTCCTCGGAAAGGGCTGCCTTTTCTGGTTGAAGTAGCCAAAAAAATAATTGAAGAACAAAAAGAAACCAAGTTTGTCATTGTGGGCGAAGGACCACTGAGAAGTCAATTAGCTAATTCGCTTGAGGCGGCGAAGCTTTCGGGCAATTTTAAGTTTTTAGGTAACGTTAAAGAGGAAATGCTTCCAGCCCTGTATAATTGCGCCGACGTGTTTGCGCTGCCATCGATTCAGGAAGGGCAAGGAATAGTGTTGCTTGAAGCCCAAGCTTGTGCTAAGCCTGTTGTGGCGTTTGATATAGGCGGTGTCAACGAGGCGGTGCGTAATGGCGAATCGGGATTGCTTGTTAAACGAGGCAACGTGAATGATTTGGCGGCTGCATTGCTGAAAATAATCTCAAACAAGGCTTTGCAAGAAAAAATGGGCGCCAACGGACGCAAATTTGTTGTTGAAAACTTTACATGGGATATTTGCGCTCAAAAAATGCTTACAGTTTACAAAGAAGTTTTATCAAGCTGAACGTTAACAGATTTTGCAAGCTTTTTGAAATCGTTTTCGCTCATCCACTCCGTCCAAAGGTAACATCTGATTCTCTCATCGCTAAGTCCAAGGCGCTTAGCTTCTTGAACGCAATAACGATAAGCTTCAATCTCTGTGGGTCGCTCTACATAATCGTATTTCGGGTCAAAGAGTTCTTTTCCCTCCATAAACTGCTTAATATGGCAAAGCTCATGGATTAAATCGAGGTAAATGTCGGTTTTGTCGCCGTTGTTTAGGTAGTTTTTGCTTATTACAAGATGCCCATCTGAATCGTCCACGTACATGTACCCGAAAATCCAGCTGAACTCTACCGTTAGGTGGCTTAGAACATCCACGGTTTTTTCACCAAAAATACCTTTGACAGCCTCAACTTTATCGAAATCCTTAAAGAAATCCGCGAAAATTACTTTACGATTTCCAAAGCCAAGTACGTTAAATGGGAGTTTTCTTAGCAAACGCAATATCCTAAATCCCACATATTCTATCGCTGTCAAAGCGTGCAAAGACTCCTATTTGAAAATTGAAAGGTACTCAAGCTTCATTCCCCTACGCGCCAAATCTGGAAGGTCCTCCACGCTTCCCATGCTGGCGTCAATGTTACGGTGAATCGGATGACTCCATTCGCCTTCAGGAGCAAGATTAAACTGCAAAGGAACATCCAGCCTAATCATGTATTTTTCGCTTAAATTTTTAATTAATTTGCCTTCTCTGCAGGCGGTTCGGGCTGAAGAACAGCTTTGGAGCAACTGAGGGGCAGCAAAAGAGCCGACGGCATGCCAAACCGCCGCATCCTCAGGCGAACCGATTGAATACAAGAAGAATTGCGGGGAAGATGGTGTTTCTTGGAAGCTGTAGTTGGCGAGTTTTTCACCAGATACCGTGAAGGAGTCTTCAGCCACGGCGACTGCAACATCTTCTGGGTCCATGGCGTTAGGGTAAAGCTTGGTTGTTTTGTATTTCACTGTGACGTCAAGAAGCTTGTTTTGGTCGAAGTGGATTTTTCCGCGAGCAGCACGTTTGGAGCCAAAGCCCTTTTTTGAATGTGGCACAGTTAAAAGTGTGGTTCGCTTGGTCATGCTTCTGCCCATGCAGGTGTAGGCTTCGTTTATGGCTTGGTAATCCTGGTGGCTCTCGGCGATGATGTGGTGCATTAACCCGTCTTTGTTTTCCGCCTGCAGAGTTGATAAAGGCATGCGAAGGGCGTAAAGTGAAAGGTTTATTCCGAAAAACTTAGAGTAATTCTCCATTTGATTGTATTTTACAAAATCCACCAAATCCAAATAAGACGTGCCTGCAGTTTTGAGGCAGTCGGTTATTAGTTGTGTCTCAGTTTTTGAGATGAGGCTTCCATCATACTTTTTCGTGTATGCCTCGTCAATTTTTAACTGGTCAGTTTTAACGTGGGCAGCTGGAAACGCGCTTTGCCCGCTATCTACGATGGATTGTTTGAGTGGGTTTATGGAGTAACGATCTGGTTCCACGTCGTCTGTGTTAAGCAAAAATGCTACAATATAGTCTTGTGAGGGTTTTTTTAACAATTCACATAGTTCTATGATGTCGCCTGCGTCGGGCTTATGTAAGCCGTATTTGTCAAAGTAGTTTCCGCAGACTTCAAGGAGCTTTGTGCCGATGATGCCTTGGACTTCTTCAACAGTTAACTGAGGATTTGTATATTCAACGGAACCTCGAAGGAAGAACTTGTCTCCACTGAACTCAACGGTTACTTTTTGTCCGTTAACATAATGAAACATTGTCACTTGCCTGCTGCGTTTCTCTGCTCGGAAACTAGCCAAGTTTTCAACTAAGACTTTGATACTGCCCCAAGAATTTTTGAGGAAATCTTCTAGCAGAATTCTGCAGTAATCTTCACTCATAACTTAACCTCTTTCTAAAGATTCAGCCAGATATATACAATTTTTTACAGGAACTTCACCTAAAAACATTCGAACAACAGAAAAATCGTCCTTGAAGCCGGCATCAAAAAACAACTTGGTGAGGGCAATCTCTTTTTTTGGCAGTGCAGCGTAAACGGTTTTGCCGCTTAATTTTGCAAGAACAGCGTTAAACAGAGATTTGGCAGCATCAATGTTGTTTGCTTTGCACATTAAGGGTCCAACCCAAGCCATGGTTTCGTAGACTGTAGACGCCACATACCCAATAACATCGGCGTCCTCTGTTGCATAAAAGCTCAGATTGCCTTTTTCAAGAATAATTGATTCCAGCAGTTTTTTGCGGTCTCCGCCAAAACATCGACTGTCAAACTTCTCTATGGCTCTAATTTGCGGTTTTGCTACCTTCGGCAGGGTTCCAGCCACCACAGAATCAACGGTTTCTGTATGCAGAACAAAGAAGTTTTCATCCTGCTTGAACCCCAAGTTACCATAGAAGTTGACTAGTTGGGGATAAGCATAGAGACCGATAGCTTTGGTACCTTTGCTTTGCAGGTAATCTATGGCGTGCTTAACAAGAAGGCTTCCCACGCCTTTGCTTCGGTATTGTTCTTTAACTACTAGGTTTCCAAACCAGCTTACTTTGCCAAAACTTATGCATGTAGCTATACCTATGGGGTTGCCGTCATCGAGAGCAATAAAGTTGCCATGTGGTTCAAGTGAAGCCATGAACTCGAAATCTGCCTTTGCCATATTCCAATTCATAGTATTTGCTAATTGAACTGCAAAAGGAAAATCATCAACCCTCATCGCCTTCACTTTAAACATAAAAATAAACAGCTAACTCTAAGAATTAAGCATTATAAGACCATACTTTGTTATTTACAAACTAGAACAGGTATCAAAAATAATTTTAGCGAAAAAACCCTAAAAATAGTCCGAGAATCGCCTTAATTTTTAAAAATTTTTGCAAATAGGAAAACAATTCGGGTTTAGTTTTTTGTTTTATTTTTTATGAGTTCCATTAGTTTTGGCATTAATTCGCATCCGCGATCTATTGTGCCCAAGCTTCCTTTTGCACATTCTTTTTCACAGAATTTTATCTTCTTGCCATAATCCATCTTGTTGCCAGAAATTAGCAATGGTACCGGTGTGTCGCTGTGCACTTTTAGTCCACAAGGAGTTGCGTGGTCAGCTGTTATGCAGATGACTGTATCTTTTAGAGAAATCTGTTTTAGAAGTGGCCCGAAAAAGTATTTGTCTATAGCTGAGATGATTTGGGTTTTTAAAGTGCAGTTTCCATCATGTCCCGGTTCGTCTGGGCCTTTAAGGTGAATGTAGAAGCAATCGTGTCTAGGTAGCACATCTAGTAAAGTTTTCACTCTTACTTCGCAGTCTTTCTGAAGATTCCCAGAAGGTGGTGGCAAAAGCTTCGAATCCATGCCTGCCAACTGCGCTATTCCATGTTCAGCCTGCATATCTGCTAAAGCGGCAAAGTTAACATGATACCTCTTGTTGATGTCGAAGAATTTAGGTAAGAGGTGGCCTGCGTCTCTGGTTAAAACAACGTTTGCTTTCAGCTTTCCCTCAGTTGCGCGCTTCAGATTTATAGGGTGATTTTCCCATAATTCATGGGTCTTATTGATAAACTCATTTACCAATGCAGCAGAAAATTTTGCAGCCTCTGTCTTATCTGTTGGTTCGCAGGTCTTCAGAACCATATCAACCTTAGCCTGAGCAACTCCCAAGCCATTAACTATTATGTAAGCTGGGTCGCTGTTGGTTATGTTGCTTGAAAGAGGTTTGTTTTTACTTTTTATTAATAGAACGGCTCGGTGTCCTAGTGTGTTTTTGAACTCGAAGGTTGATGGATAAGATTCAAGTTTAATCTGTTCGTTAGCTGCTTTGCTAAGTTCTGCGGCTTCTGCGGTAGTCAGGCTTCTTGCGACTCGTCGGTCAATGATTTTTTTTCCTTGGCCTAAAGTTGCAAAGTTGCATCTTAACGCCAAGTCACCATCCTTCATTTCTAAGCCTGCACCCGCGGCTTCGATTACGCCTCTTCCAGTGCTGTATTTGAATGGATCATAACCTAGAAGCGAAATGACGGCAACGTCACTCTCAGGGGCAATTCCCTTCTTGACTGAATACATCAAACCAATTTGTCCATTCGCTGCAAGGGCATCCATGTTTGGGGTTTCTGCAGCCTCAAGGGGTGTCTTGTTACCTAAAGCTTTGATTGGTAAGTCTCCCATACCATCTATTGCAACATAAATCAACTTCAAGCCAGTTGTTCCTCCTTCAAGATTGAGCTAACTCGACTGTTTAGCTTTATTATCCTTTTGTTATATACATAATTTTTTCAAGATAAGAACTCTTCGCATTTCGACTTGGTAACTTTGCAACTCAAATTGTATTGAACTGTACCAACCATATAGCAAACTCTATCGTGGACTGTAAACTAGCTCGGTTTTTTATAGTTCGAAAAATAAATATTAATTGAAGCGTGAGAAAGCATGGATAATTTTGTGGCTGTTCTGGACGAAAAATTGTTGATAGAGGGCACAATGAAACTTTTAAGAGTTGAAGGCTACCCTATTTTGTTGATTAAGCAGTTAGGTCAAATTTATGTTATCGATAACCGCTGTCCACATATGGCTTGTGGTTTATCTGACGGAACTCTTGATGGACCTGTAATTATTTGTCCTTGTCATGATTGGCGTTTTGATTTGAAGACAGGAGAGTATGAGGATGACCCATCGTTGAAGCTGACAAGTTATGAATGGAAAATTGAGTCGGGCAAAATATGCGTAAAGTTTGAACAAGAAGAGTAAATAAAGGCTAAAACAGGCTGGTCATGTTATAGTTTATTAAAGCCAGGTTAATTGTTTTTTCAGAAGAGGCACGCCTCGATGGTTACATTAATTGCTGCTATAGGAATAAGCGGATCAGGCAAAACAACTACTCTTGAGTATTTAATTTCTCATTTGAGCAGCGAAGGCTACAAAGTCGGGGCTATAAAACATATTCACAGAGAAGGCTTCACCATAGATAACGAAGGCACCAACACTTGGAGATTCACCCAAGCTGGATCAAAAGTAACAGTGGCTTTTTCACCTGAAGAAATAGCAATAATAAAAAAAACTAAAGCTTCAATGGACGACCTTGACAAAGTTGTTAAGCAATTGGAGGATGAGCACCTTGACATCATCTTTATTGAGGGATTCAAAGGTTCAATTTCCAAAAGAGTAGACGTCTTAAAGATTATAGCAGCAAAGAACCAAGATAATTTAAACACAACATTAAAGGAAACTGTTCCGCCAATTCTGGCAATTACCGGTTTAATTGCAAAAAATAAACCCGCAGAAAACGGAGTTCCATTCATTGATTTGCCTGATGAAGGAGACCAGCTTTTGACACTTATCAAAAAACATTTGCCCGCAAGCCAAAACCAAGCAGGATTCTCGAAAATTAGATAAACTGCCGCTATTTCTAACTAATAGACTTTAAATGACTAAGCGAACAGTAATTATCTTAGCTGGAGGAAAAGCTCAAAGATTCCAGACCACTCAAGAAAACTGGCAAGATAAAGCTCTAGCACAGCTTGACAGAAAACCTCTTCTGGTCCACGCCATCGAGAATGTTCGAAATGCGGTTGACGAGGTAATTGTAGTAGTCAATGAAGAAGCTCGCAAGTCAAAATACCAAAATGTTTTAGCGAAGAATCATATTGAAAATGTAAGAGTTGTTACCGACATAAAAATTGATCATCTAAGTGGACCATTTATCGCAATTTTAACTGGACTAAAATCTACTGATGCAGAATACTGCCTCACTATCCCCGCTGACATGCCCATGCTTAATCGAAAAGTAACCGAATACCTGTTTAGAGAAATCAAAGATTCCTATGTTGCCGTTCCAATGTGGCCTAACGGTAGTCTTGAAACACTTCTGATGGTTCTTGAACGATCAAAAACATTGAAAATCGCTAACGTGCTTTGCCAATTGGGACGCGATCGGCCAGACGGGATAATCAGAGGCGCATTGAACATATTGTTTGTGTCGCCACTTGCGGAAATCAAGGCTTTAGACCCAGAGCTGAAAAGTTTTGTGAATATTAACTCTCCAGAGGATTTGAGTCGGCTGCAACCACGTCAAGGACAAGGGGCTTTTATGGGTAATTTGCGGTTAAATCTTGGAGAGTTGCCAGTTAAGCAATTAACGCGTCTCCAAAATGCATGCGTTGAAAGAGATAATTCTAATTTTTTGGAAGCAGTCAAACTATTTTCAAGCTGCGCTATTGATTTAGAGAAAGAGAATTCGTTTTTTTGGGCTGCCATAAGCCGTGAATATGAAGCAAAAAGTTGGCAGAACTTATATAAAGAGAATAGCCGTGATGAATTAATTGAGGAAATGCGAGGTGCCTTTTTGAAAGCCTCACAAAATTACGGGTCAGAAGCCGCTATTTACGAAAAAAATGGTTGCTGCTTATTGACAGAGAGATCAAAAGCGGATAAGTCATGGTGTGAATCCCAAACTAAAAGCGTTAAATAATGATTCTTTCGGATTCAGTGTAAATGTTTAGGCGTTTTCCTCGTACAAACCCAGCTAAAGTCAACTTTGAAGCTTCAGCGGTTGTTATGCCCGAAGAGAGTGCAGCCGATAATGAAGCGACAATGGGCAAACCTACCTTAGCAGCCTTGAAAGCAACATCACCAGAGATGCGCCCACTTAAAGCTAAAAAGCAATCTCCAAAATCAACCCTTTCCAACGCAGCCATGCCTATCACCTTATCTACAGCATTATGTCGGCCTACATCTTCAGCCAACGCAACCAATGAGCCTTCGCCTTTGTAGATTGCTGCCACATGAAGCCCACCTGTTTGCCTGAAGCCTTCAGCTTTAAAATTTAGCTGATTCACACTGTCAAAGATGATTTTGGCCTTTACTATTAGGGTTGACGTGACGATGGGAATTTTGCCTATGTATTGGTAAGGCGACCCAGAGCCACATGCCGAAACGATTACCCGTGCATGGAGTCGCGAGAGTTTGATTCGATCCTCAACTTTAACCGTTGGCTTAAGTTTGACGTAGCAGGCGTTCTCTGCTTCTTTTAGAGTGACTTACTCTATTTCATCGATTGATTGCAATATACCTTCGGAGAGAAGGTGCCCAACAGCCAACTCCTTAATGTTAGTTGGCGTGCAAAGAATTGTTACCCATAAAGTTGTGTTAACAAAGAGGTGAAGAGGACTCTCTTCTGCAACAAAATCAGGTTTCCGTTCAGCTTTTCCTGTTGAGAGGTCAATTTTTACAATGTTAACTTGACGCATAACTTCGTCCTCTTGCACTATTGTTTTTGAACTCAGCGCTGCTGATAAACTATTCGGCTAACCAAATCACAGCATCTGGAAAAAAAGGATAAAAATTTTTTTGCGATGCCCAATAGGTCAAATCGGGTATAATCAAGAATAATTAAGTACGAAAAAGTACAATTAAGTATAAAGATGTCTCAACATGCAACCAAATCAAACGTTAAAACAAAAAAGCAAGCAAAAATACAAAGAAAAAAAAATTAAATCGGCGAAAAAATTGAGGCTAATCTATCCTTTTAGGGTTGCGATGAATCCTTTTATTACGTCTCTAATCGATCGTAGTAGCGGGTGCTTAATTTTTCCAGATGAAAGTTTCTCTAAGCGATCTACTCTAAAGTATATTGGTGGATGGGGATCTAAGCCTATCCATTCTTGAATGCGGTATGATGGTGTTCGCTCAAATAACAGTCGTTGGAAACCGATTTTTTCAAGGGAGCCAGCTAAAACCTGCGGTGTCCCAACCATAATTGCGGAAACTAAATCGGCTCGGGCTTCAAAGAATTTTGCAATGAAGAATATACCAACCATTACTATCCAGAAATAGATGATTAATAATAGAAATGATGAGAAAATAAAGGGGAAATACCTGAATAACACGTAGAACTGAAAGAGGTACTGTGCTGAAACCAAGCCATAAAGGATGAGTGGGTCTCTGCCTTTTAGGTGGCCAAATTCGTGTCCTAAAACGCTGAGAATTTCAGCTTCTTCAAGCCGGACTAAAAGTCCAGTTGTTATCAAAACCATCCCGCGACTCGGACTTGGCCCTGTTGCTGCAGCGTTGGGAATCATGGTGTTTGAAACAACAATTTTTGGCATTGGGAAACCGAACCGGTCGGCAATATTTTTTACTAAGTCATAAACGTTAATTTTTTTTGCCTTTAGATTTTCCAGTTGACAAGGAACGCCGTGTTTTAGGAAGATTTGTTGGGCTGAAGCGCAATCAACTTCACCTCGTTCGGTTAATATTCTATCGTAGATTTCCTTTTTTATGGCCAAAAGCTGTTCCCTAGAATATTTTTTGACGAAATCGTCTCCTTGGTCTACTGGCAAATAATATTCCAAGAAATGTATAATGGGATTATCTTTGGTGATTTTCCAGTCTGCAGTTCTTGCAATAAGGTTACTCGAGAACAAAACGAAAATGAATTGTATGCCTATAAGGAGTATTGGTGCAATCCAAATCCAAGAGGGATAAAACGCTGTTAATGGAATAATAATTCCTGCGCCGAAAATGATGAAAACAAGGAAAAAAAGTGCCTGAGTTTCAAGGAAGAGGCGGTTAAAAGATTTTTCAGGTTTTGTATATGCTTCTGGAACTACCTCTTCTCCTTCTCTCCACGCAAAATAAACAGTCGCTTTTTTAGTATTTTCTCTAAATATTTGGGTAGAAATTATGATGTCTTGTTTTGCCTCTTCAATTACTTGCGGTGAAACTGATGGGTCGATGGGGGTAAGGTTGATTGTTATTGGGTTGCCACTTTTAACGTCTACCTTAACAAGCTGGTTTCCTTTTGCATCGACAATTATGTATGAGAGAAGATCCCCTTGTGCAGATGATTCACGATCAATATTGTTGAATCTCTGTTTTTGGGGAACCAAATATTGACTGTATATGTAGTCAAATAGTTTTCCCATGTAGCTTGGCGGTACTTCGGTATTTATTTTATAAGAAAAAGTCTCGGTCATCTAAAGCTTGACCTTTACATTAATCAAAAAGCGCTTCCTTTTTTATAACCTTATTGGGGCAGACACATTCAAGAACTATACTTGGTTAATGATCAGCCTCACAAAAGATATAAAAGAAAATTTAGAGGTTAAGTGGTTATGAAAGGTGGGCTGTAAAATGAAGAAAGTTGGCGTTGCTGTAGTTGGCACTGGTTTTTGGGGTAAAAATCATACAAGAGCTTACAAAGAATTGGAATCAACGAATTTGATTGCTATTTGCGATATGAACGCTGAAAGAGCAACGGCGATAGCTAAGCAGTTTGGCGTGAAAGCCTACACTGATAACAAAGAGATGCTCAAAGACAAAGAGATTGAGGCTGTAAGTATTTGCACTTGGTCAACTGTTCTAGCCCAAGAAGCCTTTAAAGCTCTTGAAGCTGGCAAACATGTTTTAGTTGAAAAACCAATGGCTGCCGATTCAAAGCAAGCACAAAAACTTCTCAAAACAGCAGAAGAAAATGGTTTACATTTAACGGTGGGTTTCTTGACGCGTTTTATTCCTGGTCTACAATGCATTCAAGAATCAATAGCTAACAAGAAAATTGGAGAATTAGTTTGTGCGACTGCAAAGCGAGTTACGCAGTGGCCGGAAAGAATCGGTGATGTAGGCGTAATCAAAGATACGGCTATTCATAATATTGATGTTATGCATTATCTGATGGGAGAAGATCCGATCGCTGTTTTCGCTAAAACAGGGAACATGCGGCATCGAAAATTCGAAGACTACGCCCACATAATGCTCACCTACAAGGATGGAAAAAGCGCGTTTATAGAATCCAACTGGTTAACACCGTTCAAAACCCGAACGTTAACCGTTACGGGAAGCGATGCAATAATGAAGCTTGATTACATGACCCAAGGAATTATCAATTGAAGACGCAAACGCAACCCTGCAGCCAAGGTACGCAACTGTGGAGCCTCTTAAACTTGAATTGCAACATTTTGCAGAATGCATTACCGAAAAGAAAAAGCTCATAGTCACAGGAATTGATGACTTGAAAGCCTTAAAAATTGCTGAAGCAGTAATGCTTCTTCGACAAATAATCAGGTAGTAAAATTACAATAAAAAATATTTTTTTAAATGTTTAAACCTATTGCGTTAATTGCCTCTCTAAATTGTGGTTGAGGTTTAAGCAAGCTTAACACATTACTTGCTTATCTTGTTCTCCTTCAAACTTGCTGACTCTTTTTGCGACTTTTTTAGTTTCTGCAGCTATTTTGGGGTCTATCATTTCTTTTATCTGCAACTCGTTGCTTTCAATTATGAATTTGAGCATTTCAGGTTCAAGATCGACTAACATCAGCTTTGAATTTGGAAGTAAACAGTGTCCACCGATTACACCTGGAAACATCACTGGTCTATCATGCCTAACTTGGTGGGTATCTTCTATAAAATCAACAGTTTCATTAAAATTAATCTTTAAGTCTTGGTTGGCTGTGTTGTATTTTCGTGCGAGACGATGCATTTTTTGGAAGAAGGTTATCATCCATGTGCGGTAAGTGGTTTCGAATAATTTGGCAAATTCTGTGTCTGAACAGTTTGCAAGTTGCTTAGTTTTTAATCCTGCTAAAATAAAATGTTCTTCTGCTGCTTTGCCAGCTTCAGGAGTAGCTCCCCCAACATATTTGGTCCAGCGACTAAACTCTTTTTTCATGTATTCTTTATTTTTGTGCACACCACGGCAAGGTGAATGTGCAATTAAACCGCCGCATTGTTTGTACAACTCAATTGTTGTGCCGATTGGGACTGTGCTGTTTATGATTGTAAGTTTGGGCTTATATTTTTCAATGTAGCCTTTTGAGATGTCGATAAACTTGTTTTTGCTCGGCACTGGGATGCATATGTCCAACACGTCAAGTTTGTTAGCAGGCGATTTCTTAACTTGACTTAGCGGTTCTAGCGCACCGCATTCTTCCACTTTCTTTTTATCCAGGTCAATACCGTAAATATCAAATTTTCCGCTTTCCTTTAATACGCTAAATATTGTTCCACCAATTTCGCCCAAACCAATAACAAGAACAGATTGCATGACTTTTCCCTCTTTTAAAAAGCTTAAGCAGATGTTAACAATTTAAATTATTCGCCATTACCACAAGAAAAGCAGAATTACCTTCGCCTCGAACTGAATGTTAATTTGGAAGAATAACAACTATTATTAGTATTCTCATAACCTATGTTTAGCAAGGTAAGGTGCGCACTGTGTTAAAAGGAATAGTAATCAAATCAATACAACGGTTGCCCGACGAAAGAGGCTTTTTCTGTGAAGTTATGCGCAAAGACTGGAAAGACTTCCTCGGAGAAGACACCGTCGCACAAGCAAATCTTTCATTTACCTATCCTAACATTATTCGCGCGTGGCACAGACACCTAAAAGGGCAAACAGACTACTTTTTGGCACTAAAAGGCTCAATAAAAATTTGTGCATTCGACGATAAAACACAGGAAATAAATGAAGTTGTTTCAAATGCTTTAAACTTGCAGTTAGTGCGTATTCCAGGTCATTATTGGCACGGCTTCAAAGCCCTCGGAGACGAACCAGCTATGCTACTTTATTTCACTACGAACTTGTATGATCCTGCTCATCCAGATGAAGAACGCAGACCCTGGAATGACACAACACTTATTCCAAAAATTGTAAATGGCAAAAAAGATGATGCACGCGTTGGTAAAGTTTGGGATTGGAATTATCCTGCTCATAAGTGATAAATTATGAAAGTTTTAGTTACAGGTGGTTTAGGTTTTATCGGCAGCAACTTTTGCCGGTACATGCTTTCGCAAAATCCTGATTTGGAATTAATAAATGTTGATAAAATGGGCATCGGCGCTAACCCAGCTAACCTTCATGACATCGAAAACGACAAACGATACACTTTCATTAAGGGTGATATTTGTAATCCACAGCTTGTAAACAGAATAATTCACCAAGTAGATGCAGTTGTAAACATCGCGGCAGAAACTCATGTCGATCGGAGCATTGTTGATCCATTCGTATTTTTGGAGAACAACACTGTTGGAACCTTTACCATTTTAGAGGCGATTCGTAAACATAATCATAAGGCCAGGTTTTTGCAGGTCTCCACGGACGAGGTTTATGGTGAAGCACTTGAAGGGTCCTTCACGGAGAATACGCCGCCTAAGCCGTCTAACCCTTATTCTGCTTCAAAAGCGGCCGCAGACATGTTTGTCTTGTCTTATAACAAAACTTTTGGCCTGAAAGTGTCGATTACCCGTTGCACAAATAATTTTGGTCCTTATCAACTTCCGGAAAAACTTATTCCCAAAACAATTATCCGAGCATTAAGAGACCTCCCGATACCTATCTATGGTTCAGGAAAAAACATCCGCGACTGGATTTACGTGGAAGATCACTGTAAAGCAATAACTACCGTTCTCGAAAAAGGAAATGCAGGAGAAATCTACAATGTTTCGGCCGGCAATGAAATTGCCAACATTGAAATCGCCAAAAAAATCATTACTTTGCTCGGTAAGCCCGAAAGTTTAATCACTTTTGTTGAGGATCGCCCGGGTCACGATGTTAGATATAGTTTGGATTCTTCAAAGCTCCAGTCAACGTTAGGTTGGAAACCAAATTTTAGTTTTGAAGACTCACTGCAGTCAACGGTTAAATGGTATCTTGACAACGAGCAGTGGTGGGCGCCGTTTGCTACAGACGTGATTCTACATCCGACGCCTTGGAAGCTGAGCGGCTCTCAATGAAGCTGCTAATCACAGGCGCCAGCGGTCTATACGGCTCTAAATTGGCTAAACTTGCTGTTGCAAGAAATTTTGAGGTTTATTCCGGTTATAACCAAGATTCGCCACTTCACGGTAACCTTGTTAAATTTGATATTTCAAACAAGGAATTAGTTAATGAGATATTTAAGCGGATTAAGCCTGATGTCATAGTTCATGCCGCTACCTTGACTGATGTCGACAAATGCGAGTTGAATAAGGAACTTGCTTGGAAAATAAATGTTAAAGCCACAAAAAATATTGTAGAAGCCGCGAGAGCGACGGGTTCTTTTTTGATTTATATTTCTACCGATTACGTTTTTAATGGAGAAAAGGGCAATTATTCGGAGTCAGATAAGCCAGATCCAATTAACTATTATGGATTAACGAAGCTTAAAGCTGAAGAATTTGTAAAAGCTCAAGGGGAATTTTGCATTGCAAGACCAAGCGTTATTTATGGCGCTACACCTGCGGCTGGAAAAGTTAATTTTGCTTTGTGGATAATTGATGCTCTAAGTAAAGGTCAGAGAATTAAGATTGTTACAGACCAAAGGAATACGCCGACTTTGAATAATAGTTTAGCTGATATGACTTTAGAGGTTATTGAGCGCCGGTTGACAGGAACATTTCACCTTTGCGGCGCAACACGCATTAGCAGATTTGAGTTTGCTCAATTAATAGCGGAAATATTTGATTTAGATAAGAGCCTAATTGATCCTGCTAAATCTTCGCAGTTTAGGTGGCCTGCAAAAAGGCCTTTGGATTCGTCGCTTGACACTTCAAAAGCTCAGAAGATATTGCAGAACAAACCAGTTGAAATTAATGAGGCGTTGAAAAAATTGAAGTCTGAATTTTCAATAAAAGGACATAACATTAAGGTAAAATGAATCTAGAAACTATGAATTTTGTTGTTTTGACAAGTTATTTCTTCGTGATATTATGATTCTCAAAAATGTTGGATGTTGCGAGACAGGGTAGCGTTTATTAATCTCGAAAAACATCAGTAGCTTACCCGAATCAAAGGGAAAAGTCTTTGTTGTTTAAATCAAGCAATCGTTTGGTTTGAATGTTACAAAAACTTTAATGGCTTATCATCACCTTTAAAATAAGGTTAAAGAAAGCCCACCGTATTTGACCAAGGAAGGTATGTGAAGTGGCATCATCCAAAAAAACAATACTTGTAGTTGACGATGACAAGTCAATACTTCGAACTTTCACTAGAATTCTTCAAAAAAGCGGCTACGAAATTGATGTTGCAGAAACAGGAAAAGAAGCCATGGAAAAAGCTGAAACTCGACATTACGACTTAGCTTTGGTTGATATTAGGCTTCCAGATATGGATGGAACAGATTTACTTGCTAAACTCAAGAAGCAATTGCAGCACACCGTGAAAATAATGATCACAGGTTTTCCATCTTTGGAAACTGGCGTTAAAGCGCTTGATGAAGGAGCAGACGCATACTTGGTTAAACCTGTGAAACCTCAAGAACTTTTGATGCTTCTGGAAGAAAAACTCAAAAACCGCGAAGAAGCGCCCAAAGCAAGCAGCTAACCCGCTATTTTTATCTTACCCATTTTAAATTATCTCGTCTCCACGATTATCATTAACCTTAATTACTGAAAATCTCTATTTTTTGAAAAGTCAAACAGTTTTTCGTGCATTCAAGTCTTAGTTAAATTGTTTTGAGATCCACAAATTCTCTTCAAAACTAGTTGGCGCCTAGTGCAAACCAATGGACACGTAAGAGAGAGAAGAGAAAAATTGTCGGTGGGTTTAGCGGTCACTCTATGTAAATTGCTGGTTGATAAGGCATAGCCATCACTGAACGATTTTTTGGGTCATATCGTTGCTGGTCATCTTCGCTATAAACTGATACTTCAGCTTTGAAGCGTTCCTTCAAAAAACCAATTGCTCCCGACAAGAGTTCGATCTCATCAACAGCTTTGATTTTTAGAACGTTAGTTTTTCTGTCTGTTGGCAGTTTAGTTAAAGCCTTCATTATTCTGGGCACCATGCCGGCGATGTCTTTCATGTGAGGTTTCAAATCTTTGTCTGCGGCGAATTCTTTCATTAATTCGTTAATTTTGGCTTCGCCTGCTAACGTCTTCTTTAAAATTTTTAGGTATATCTGCCATTTCCATGCTGCAGGCGTATAGAAGCAGATGCGTTTGGGGGTGATTTTCATCGCTTTTAGGATGTTAGAGGTGTCTGACATTACGTCGGTAATCATGTTTTCCTGCTCTTCCGCGGCGATATCAACTTTTGTTTCATCACAAATTGGCCAAGAGGCAACACTCATGAAACCTACTTGCCCTGTTTGGCTCCAAAGCTCCTCAGTTAAGAAAGGCGCGAACGGTGCAAGCATCTTAAGCCAAACCATAACTGCTTCACGAAGAACATTAGCGTCATTGTTGCCTTTACGTTGAATGTACCATCGGAGATCGTTCCAGGTCTCAAACAGTGCAGTCTGCAACGCAGTTCTGGTTTTAAGCTCATCCAAGCTTGCTGTAACATCTTTTATTCGATGTTGAAGTTTACTTAGCAGCCACCTCTCTAGTGCAGTGTTTTCTTCTTTTTTGGCTGAAACAAGTATTCCGCTTACAAAACTAAGTAGAGATTCAAACTTGGTTTGCAAATCGCTTACGTTTTCTGCACGCCAATCAGGGTCATCCATGCCTTCTGCACCCAGAAGCAATCCGCAACGGGTAGCGTCCGCTCCGTACTTTTCTACAGCCCTTTTCATAGTTATGAAGTTGCCTTTACTCTTGTGCATCCCTTGACCTTCAACCATAAGCATGCCATTTACGCCAATGGCTTTGGGCCATTGCTCAGGCGGAAAGAGGGCGGCATGGTGAAAAATGCAGAAAGAGAGGTGATTTGGCACTAGTTCTTTTGCCGAATTTCGTAAGTCAAATGGATACCAGTATAAGAATTCACTTCGCATCGACTCTAACAACGATGCGTTTATTCCAACTGCCTTTTGAAGTTCAGAAGAGTTGCCTCTACCATAGAAAACGTGGTCGAAGACTTCAGGCGTTAAACATTCGGGCTTGATTTTACTTTGTTTTATGTTTTTGTTAATTGTGTAGAATGCCATGTAAATTGTGGAGTCGCTTAGGGTTTCAATTATCCAGCCTTTTTCCCCTGGCAAGGGGGTTCCGAAACCTGTAGTTCTTGCGCATGCCCACTCTCTTAGCCAATCAATAACTGTATAGAATGATTGTTTGGCCGAGTCAGGGTAAACTGTCATTTGCGCCACCGCTTCCTTTGCTTTGGATTTCCACTGTTGGTCAGAGTAATTTAAGAACCATTGGTCGGAGAGAATCTTTACTATACACTGAGTCATGCATCGGCAAACCACCGGCTCCGGCAAATCGTACATTAAGTCAGCTACGCCCTGCTTGCGAAAATCGGCAATAATCGTGTCTTTTACTTCGCGAACGGTTTTTCCAGCGTAAGGACCACAATTTTCCTTTAAAACTCCGCCATGAAACTCTTTTTTGTACAATGCTTTGGTAGCTTCGTCTGCTTTAGGATCATGCTGGTCTTTGACGCCCATTTGGTTAACTATTTCAACCGCTGGATACTCGCCTAAACCCTCAACTTTAATGATAGAGATAGGCTTAATCTGTTTAACAATTGCAGGGTCGACTCCGAACGCGGCGAGATCTTCAGGTTTTTCTTGCAAATCTTTTAGCGCCAACCAATCGTATGGTGCGTGGGCAGGCACGCTATAAACAACGCCTGTTGCCGTTTTGGGGTCAACAAACCATCCGGGCAAAATCGGGAACTTTCCTCCAGTCACAGGATTTTCAAAGATTTTGCCAATAAGCTCTTTGCCTTTGAAACAACGCTTTACTTCTACCGTCTTTTGTTGTTCTTTGAGTTTTTCAGCGGCTTCTTGGCTAATAATCCAGTTTTCACCATTTACGTTTGCTTCAACATAGTTGGCGTCGGGATTTATCCAAATGTTCGTTATACCATAGATAGTTTCTGGGCGGAAAGTTGCCGCTGGCAAAAAAGTATTCCCGTCTAGCTTGTATTTTATCAGGGTATATTCTTCGGCAGTAACGCCTTCGCCTGATTGGCGGTCATGATCACCTGTTGGGCTCTTGTCTTTTGGGCACCAAACCACAGGGTGTGTTCCACGTGTGACATAGCCTTTTTCCTTAAGGTTCTTGTATTGCCACTCGATAAATTTCTGAAAAGTTGGCATAACTGTTGTGAATTCTCGTCGCCAATCAATTGAGAAACCTACTCCTTTCGCGGCTAAACGTCCTTCATCAGTATAATACTGAGCCATGTAAAGGGGATCAACAAATTTCTTAAGTTCCACCTCTGGCACGCCGTCAACTTCTCTTAATACTCGAATGTAAGCTTCGTCGCCTCTGGCTACACGTTGACTGGCTCCAAGAAGCGGCTGTCCGGTCCAATGCCAACCCCAAGGCCAAAGCACATTGTAACCCTGCATACGTTTGAACCGAGCATAAGCATCAACCCTCGAAGCTGTAAATGCGTGGCCAACATGTAATGGACCATTCATATACGGAAATGGAAAAGTTACCATTATTTTCTTTCTTTTCGGGTCGGGATCAGCCTCAAAAACATGAGCGTTTTCCCATTTTGCCTGCCATTTCTGCTCGATTTGCTTGGTTTGGCTCATGAAACTTGAGATTAAGTTAATGGCTATTAAGAGTTTTGCTTGCTCAGATTCACGTTAGTGATGATAAAATTCTTTTGCTAAAAAGGCAAAAAATTGATTTTCATCAGTCCTGAATATACCTGAAAAAGTTTTTGCTAAATTTTTGGGGCCTGACTGCACATAGAGCCTAAAAAAACAGTTGTTGCGCATAGTGATCTTTGGTTATTTTACAAGCAAAAAAGCGTCAAACCAAAAAAGTCTTATTTACTTGATTTCCACATACAAGAAAGCGATAAAATATGTCGGGCGATACAGAGGCAAGAATTAAACAAGATCTATTTACTGAAATCCAAAATTTAGAGCAAAATTATATGATAATTAGGAATTTTCTTTCAGGAAAAGATTACGATAACATAACAATCGGGCAGTCAATTCAATCTTTCAAAGATAGCCTAAGCCGCGCCAGCGCATTCGTCCTTGCATTGTATAATCTGAAAGGTAAACGAGTAAACATTCCATGGGATCCGCTTTTCACAAGCTTAGATTATGCTTTAGCAACGATATCTGTTTCTTCATTGCCAAAGCAGAAATCAGCAGTAAAAACGATTCTATCGATGTCTGAAGAGCAAATTGGGCAGGTACTTTCTTACTTTGAAGCTTTGAAAGAATCGCTAAAATAGAGAAACGCCCAGATACAATAAAACTAAACTATACCCAAATCTCTTATTTTTAAAATTTATTTAAGATTTTTGAAGTCATCCAGCAAATCGTTAAGTTGAGCAAATAACTCAAGAAAGTGGTAACCTTTCTCGGTTGTTGTGTATCTGTTGACTTTTTTCTCAAGTAAACCCTGAAAAGTTAAGGTGTTAATTTGGTTTTTTAGTTGAGAATAATTTAGGTTTGCGTTATACATTATGCTGGTTTTACTTTTTTGTTGCTCGCAGAAAAGCAAGATTTCAGCTATTATGTCTAGCTTGCCTCTTCTTGAGCCTTTTACAACATTCCAGTCCTTGTCATGTTTCAGGAGAGCAAACTGAAGTTCTTGAGAATTAAGTTTCGAAGCTCTCTGTAAACTGCTTGTCAAGTTACCAACCTCATGATTAAAATCATTTAAGATGTGTTAGCTCTTAAACGAATGTTGTTGTATATCAACAGTTACAACCAATCAAATAGTCGGTTGCCTCATTAACGCTTTAATAATAAATCAGTACCTTACATTTTGAACCGTGGAACACATGTTTAAGCGAATACTGCTTTATTCTGATGGCGGCGCAAGAGGAAACCCAGGACCAGCCGCAGTAGCTTATTTAGCGTTAACAGAAAACGGCGAAACTGTAAAACAAGATTCGCGTTACATAGGAAAACACACTAACAACCAAGCAGAATACAACGCATTAATAACGGCATTAGAGTTTGCAGCAACTCTTAAAGTCGAAGAAGTCGTTTGCCACCTTGACAGCGAATTAGTCGCAAAACAACTCACAGGAGAATATACCGTAAAAAATATTGAACTCCAAAAGCTTTGGCGTAAAACAAAACAATTGACGACTTGCTTCAAAAAAACATGTTTTATCAATGTTGCAAGAACCAACCCTCAGATTCAAAGAGCAGATGCGCTCGTCAATAAAACCTTAGATGCAGAAAGCTCCAAGCTAAGTAGCTAAAAGTTATAACAACCTGTGCATTTCATAAGATAAAATAAGTTAAAGTGAAAACGGGATATGTTTGTTCATACTAGCATTCGCACAAGCAACATGGAGAAAACTATCGACTTTTATTCTAGATTTTTTGGTCTCAAAGTCTTGAAAAGAATGGAAATTAAGCAGACCAACGCTGAAATTGCTTTTCTTCAAGACCTAAAGGGCGAGGGCTGCACCCTTGAAGTAACATTTTATCGTAGCCAAATGAAGTTTAGCCAACCCGAGTATGAAGAACGGGTGTTTGACCATTTAGGGTTCGAAGTTAAAGATATGAACCAAACTCTTGCTGCCATGCGCAAAGAAAACGTGAAAGTTACAGATGAGCCATTTACCCTTAATTCTAAAACTACAATTGCATTTATCGAAGATCCAGATGGAACCCTTATTGAGTTAATTGAGCATAAATAAGCTGTTTACTCGTAGAATCTGGGTCTAACTTTTTTGCTATATTCCTCAATAACTTTGGCTCTTTCCTCTTCCTCTTTATTTTTTTCTTGTGCTTCCTTTTCAGCGGGTTGCGCAACTGATTTATCAAAATCGCCGTCCATGTTTTTGTAAGATCCTTCAAGAGCAGTTACATAAATTTTGAAGTCGCCAATGGTGCTTTCAGCTTGCCTATGAGACGCATGCACCTGCTGAGAAACAAGAATTACCAAATCCAGCATGCTTCGAAGTGTCTGCTTATCAGCTTCTGGTGCAGTGTCGGAGTATCTTTGGAAGACACTTAAAAGATCCATAAGCATGTCATCTACTTCTCTTGTTTCCCGCTTAAACATGTTCTCAGAAGTTAGCGACTTCGTTTTCAAGTAAAGCATAAGATTCTTCAAAATAGCTGTATCACAACTTGACAAAACAAAAACCCAATTAAACTATGCAGGCGGACTGAATTATATTTTTTGGTTAAGATAAAATTAGGACTTTTTTTATAATCATTTGTAGAAGTGGAACAACAAACCATCCACACATATCGTTGTTAGTCTTCTCTTCAAAAGGTAGCGCTAGGAGGAAACAAGCCTTCGAATAACTGGATTTCGGTTGCTTTTAGCCGCCTGCTTATCAATCATCCACTACAAGTTGCCTCAAAAGTATTGGATGTAAAATTTTAGAAAAAATCTGGCGAAAATTATTTTTTCCAGCCGCGCAATTAATATGGATATTTAATTGGTTGTTTTGTTGATAATAATATGATTATGGTGTAATCTTTTCTAGCGTAATCGTCTTTGAAAACAGTTCGACGTTTGAGGTGGCTTTTGCTGTTTTCTAGGCGATTAATGTTTTGAAAGGGAGCAGGTGAAGAAATAAACGCCTTTCGTTGGACGCAAATCAATTGCATTCATGGTTTTGGGTTTAGTAGCGTTTATTCTATACTTTTACTTTTTCGTAGGTTTTGATGGCTTTTTAGTCTTTTAAGTAAATTGAACATGTATCAATACTCACTTTTCTTCTTGCTTGCCATAGTTTGCGTTTTCTCCTCAGTAGTTTTTGACTCGTTAATTTGGCATAGCCTGCTGAGTTCGTTGTCGGTTAAGGTTAAACTTAGAAAAATTATACTTTTTAATTTGATAGGAAACTTTGTTGAGTTGGTTGTACCAAGCGCGACAGTTGGCGGAGAGTTAACCCGAATTGTTTTAGCTCAAAAAGAAACAAAGCACGATGCTGGAATCGCAGCGGGAACAGTGATTGGTTCACGTATTATCGGCACATTTGTTTATTCAGGCGGATTGCTAGTTAGTTTTCTAATTCTTTTGTTTTTCCATCAGTTGCCAATTTACATGGTACACCTGTTATTTTGGTGGCGATTGGAACTTCTGGCGTGTTAGCTCTTGTTTTTGTTGTTGCCTTTAAAGAAAGTGCAGGCAAGAAAATAGTTAATTTTTCCTTGTGGATAGCTAGACGTGTAACAAAAGAACCCAATAACCCTGAGTCATTTGGAACAAAAAATTTCAGATTCGGTATCTTCTTTTGGCGAAGTATTCAAAACTTTGAAAGCAAATCCTCGTTACTTAATTAAACCAGTTATTTTCGCGATTATCTCTTGACTATTTAATATAGTTGTTTTCTTGATGGTTTTTTACTCGCTTAATTTTACACGCATCTCATTCATTGACTTAGCCACCATATACTCTGTTATCACAATTGTCGAAACTATAACCGCGGGCTTCCCAATCGGTGCAGTGGAAGTTACAATGACCAGCCTCTTCGCATTATATGGGGTCCCGATAGCTATTGCCGGAGCAGCAACCACCTTAACTCGATTATTAACTTTCTGGAGCCAGATACTTGTTGGTTACCCCTTAATTGAATGGGTAGGAGTAAAATCGAATCTAAAAAGTCACCTTTCAACCGGGGTTAATGATGAAGGCACCGATTCTAAAAGAAGAATAATTCGCAGAGCGGCTGGTCGTTTAAACTAAAGAAAAGAATAAAACATTTCACTGAAGCAGCAAATATTCTCAAATTAGCTCTAATTGTACCGCCAATCCTTGGTTTGCTACGTCTAGGCGGCGGCTCATAAGTTACTTCGCCAATCCTAAAACCATTCTTTTTGGCTATAACCAATAGTTCCCCACCGAAGGTTTCTACCCATACCATAAAAGCTCTGGGAACAAGATTTGAACCGTCATTGGCTGATTAAATGGTACTCATTTAAACGGAAAAATTTTAAATCAAAAAGCTGAGGCTGCATTAGAGACGTTCTAAACCAAATTGAAAGAACCACACTGAAAATTTTGGATGCCTTATTCTCGTGCTAGCTAAAAACTTGAAGAAATAACGAAAAACTTGTTTAAAATTAGGCACAAAGAAAAATGTAATACTAAAATCGAAGAAGCCTCTCTCCAGAATAAATAGACCTTAGTCTGCTTAGCATTCTAACTATCTTTATTAGTTTTACATTTTTTTGGGTCGTCTCTTTCGATGTTTATAATATACCCCTGATGTTTTTCCAAATGATTTAGTGGGAGATTGATTGTCAACTGTTTTTACATACTTTTTGCAAAAAAGCCTTAGCCTCTGGAATTTTATCCGCCCACTTTCTTGCGTCGATGATCCAGCGTTGCCGCCATTCTTCGTTGGAATGCAACTCCCATTGGCTATGAAGCATCGCTAATGTTCTTGCTTTCTCGTCTATTTTCTGTTTTTCTTTTTGTTCTTCACTTGTCAGTTTTGCGGTTGCTCTTCTGAAACTAGCTTGCGAGATTACCTGTGAGATGTCATTTCTAGTATATTCTTTTGAAATCAGTTAATCTTGATATGTGCTTTTGTTACGAGGAATGCTCCAGCTTTAGAATTTGGCTATCTCTTTCTTTCTATTTTTTCGCGTTGGTCTTTGCATTTTTTTTCTTGGCATTCTACGTAGTTTTCTTTAGAATGAATTATTTCCAAGATTTCTGCAACTTTCAAATCCAGCGGCGCATCCAAGAATTCGATATTAAGCAACTCAATTAAGCTAAAGTGAATAAAACTCATGTCCTCAAACTTTTCCTTCAGGTTTGCAAGTATTTCTTCAGAATCAGTGTTTGTTTTAGCCAACTCTTTAAGGGTTTCCCACATGGGTTTGAGCTCAGGCAGAATAAACTGTTCTCGGTAAGCCTGCATGGTCCAGGAAAGTCCTCCTTTTGTGTCGAATCCCGAATAGGACACGTTTTTCTTAAGGAAAACCGTTAGAACCCTATCTGCATACTCGTCTTCATTTTCACCAATAAAATTCAAGTCTTCCGCGGTAAAAGTTGTAAATCGCTTATAATCAAACTTTTTCGGCCAGGGTCCATTAAAAAAATAATCGTTGTATTTGTCCATAAGTCTTAGGTATTGCTGGAAAACTTCCTCCGCAGTTTTACACCCTGATTGTTCACTTGACTTCTCAGCCGCGGCCGCTAACCCTGCCAACGCAGCTTTAGGAAGTTTACATTTTTCCTATCCAACTTTCTTTCCGCTCTTCATGATAGACATAAGAACTGCGAAATCTTTTTCCCACATATCCAATAACTGACATCTAACGGACGAAGGATCGCGCCGTCGCATCTTAATTCCCTGATCTAAATGTTTATGACTTTTCGTCTCTGAACTTGCAAACTTTCGCATTATCTTATCCAAACTGAAAAGCAATTCTTCGCCCTTTTCCATCTTCATTCGGGAGCCTCTATTGATCGCCAAATCTTTAAGCACCCCTCTTAGAGTGCTGTCCATTTTGCCAATGTATGAATCCCAGTACGCTGTCTTCTCATTCAACCCAACTGTTGCCTCATACGCTTCAGCCCGCACAATTCGAATCAGATACATAGCGAGACGCTCAACCAAAATCTTATCCGCCATCCCGTCCAAATCGTTTTCCTCAACCAAATCAGCTACAATTTTGTCAAATTTCTCTTGCTCCAAAACGCAGCGTTTCTCAGGCGTGAAGTGTTCACATTTCGCTCTTGAAACGCACCTCTAACAAAGCATAATCCCAGAATTAAATATTCCATGCTTGGTGGCACTCATTTAAGGCACTTTTTGTTACCCACTCGCCGTCTTTGCCCTTCTTTAGAACCTCAACCAAAGCTAAACGAACAAAATCACCATCTTCTACGTCAAATAATTCTCGTAACTGCTTTGGAACCGTGGTTTTACCGCCTGTAAAAACCCGAACAACAAACTCTTCCATAACAACCGCCAACAACTAAAGACAACTAAAAGTACTTAAAAGTTACCGAATTACCCAAACAAAACAACTCACGCCCTAAAACAACTTTCAGCAAAAAGATTCAGTAGACAAATTATAGGCAACGGTTAGGTTGCATGAAGCCAGCCACGACCGCTTTTCATCGGTTGCTGGGCTGCTAGGATAAGCTTAACTAAAAACATCATTAAAAAATCTTATGAAATAGTTGGAAAAAAATTGTTAACAGAAATATCCACTCTTGTTTCATAAAGGTTAAACCTGTTTGCATAGAAATGCAAAGCCCACATAACTCGCACTCAAGTTTCCGCTCCGTTAAGTTAATATTAAAAAGACCCTCAGAATACGCATACTTAGTGAATTGTTATGGCAGCTTTAAGCGTTAATCAAATGGCTTGGAAGATAGCCCAAAAACTTCTTGATACCCCAGAATTTTATTGTGTAAATGTTTCAAAATCAACTGCAGGAGCCACCGTTATTGATGCGGGCGTAAATGCTCCGGGCGGTTTTCAAGCAGGCAAAAAACTGACTGAACTCTGCATGGGTGGGGCTGGGAAAGTTCAGCTTGGCTTTAAAACCTATGGTGACTTAATTTTTCCCTCTGTAACTGTTAGCACGGATCATCCTACGATTGCTGCGTTGGGTTCGCAGTTTGCTGGTTGGCGCATTAAAGAAGGCGACTCAATAGCTATTGGTTCAGGTCCAGTACGCGCACTCGCACTCAAACCGAAAGATGTTTTTGAAGAAATAGGCTACAAAGACGTAAGCGACAAAGCTGTGCTTACCTTGGAAAGCAACAATTTGCCTTCAGACGCGCTTATTGAAAAAGTGACAATTGCCAGCAATATCAAAGCTGAGAATTTGATTGTGATGGTTGCTCCAACTGCAAGCATAGCTGGCTTAACCCAGGTTGCGGGCAGAGTTGTGGAAGTTGGAATTCACAAGCTTAGGACTCTTGGTTTGAGCCCAAAAGTGATCCGTTATGCGTTGGGTTATGCGCCTATTCCGCCGCTTGGCACTGATTTCGAAGTTGCGATGGCACGGACAAACGATGCGATTCTGTATGGCGGCACCGTCTACTGCACCGTCGACTATGACGATGAGGCCGCACTTCAGAAGATTATGGAACAAGCACCGTCAATGGCATCAAAAGATTACGGTAAACCATTCTTGCAGATTTTCCGTGAAGCAGACCGCGACTTCTACAAAATAGACCACGGCTTATTTGCCCCAGCAATCCTAATCATAAACAACGCTAAAACAGGCAAAACCTTCAAAACGGGACAAATTAACCCTAAGGTGCTGGCTCAATCCTTAGGTTTCTAATTTTCTTGTTTTAAAGTTTGAATCTTGAAGTTATTGGTATTGCTATAGCAATGGCGATTGGTATTGTGTACAATGTTACTGTTGCATTAAATAGTGCGCTAAGTGGCAGAAAAGCCAAAGCAGCAGGTTGGGTAAAAGAGAAGCCTATTGGGTATGGTTGTTGTACCGAAAAGTAGTTTACAACCGTTGTAACTAAAACGCGCATAATAATTCCTAATGCGGTCGCTGATATGCTTATCACTTTTATGTGCTGTTTAAGGTAGTTGCCGAAATTTTCTGTTTTACATCCGCGAACGGCAAGCTGGTATGGTAAGTAGATTCCTAAAAACATTGATAGGATTGCTATGAGGTTGTATATTGGTCCTGCGTTTGCGCCGGGGTTAAAAACGGCAAAAAGAATGAGTGTGTTTATCAATGTAACTGCGACGCCTACTTTTGGTCCTATTGCTATGAAGGCTAAAACTATTGGAATTTCCCACAGTTGATAGAAAAGGAATGGCGCGTAAGGTGCTGGAATTTTTGGTCCTGCAATATTCAGGGCTGCGGCTAATGCGACAAAGACAATGATTAGTGCGAGTGTTTTAGTTTTCAATTTGTCTGCGCTTCCGCTTTTGAATGCCGGTGTTAGCTATTTAAGAGTAGCTACCCAAAAAAGGGTAGCTGAAAATGGGTTAAATATAGGCTAAAATTGATAAATAAGCCAATGCAAAATATAGGGTACAGTGAACCGTGTTGACTGAAACTATTCAGTTCTCATCCGCTAATGAAGTTAAACGTTGGCTTGAAGACCAAACAAACTCTATCCTTTCGCCTGTTCATGCGCAAGCCAAAAAATTAAGAGATGAAATGAACAATGCGATCCAAAGCGTCGCTGAAGTCAGCAAGATGCTTTTGGATAACAGCACTAGAGAAATCGAAAAAAGAAACATGAAAGTTTATAATAGAGCCAGAGCCCTAAACAAACTTGCTCGTTTATTCGTTGACCGGCTCAAAAAACTAACTGCTCCAGAAGAAATCTCTTATGACAGCCTAAACAGGTATGCTCAGGAAATCCAAAAAATCTTTTTAGTAAACGACATAGACATCAAAAACTGGTTCCCAAGAATTTCCCCATTCTTTATAATGGATAGACGAAAATTCCTTGCAATTTA
>Ga0182021_10000683_pt1 | contig 37248 bp, 34 predicted proteins | sample 612E3MmetaG_FD_120493 | JGI IMG/M metagenome (GOLD analysis project Ga0182021, IMG submission 120493) | Permafrost microbial communities from Stordalen Mire, Sweden - 612E3M metaG (Illumina Assembly) | ecosystem: Environmental > Terrestrial > Soil > Wetlands > Permafrost | place: Sweden...
CGCTGTTGAAGAACGTTTTGTAACAGTACCGGGTGGTAAGTCATTAGCCAGTGATGAAGTTGAGCTGGGTGTCTTCGACGAAAAAGAAGTAGAAGAATTCGCCAGCGCAAATTCGCTCTGGGACGATATCGTATCCATTGGGATCGGGCTGGAAGGCCCTATTGTCTTGGATCCGTTCAGTAAGCTCGCGCCTGCCGCGGGTCCGGGACCGGTGGAAATCGATTTATTCGAGGACCCGATACGTTTGTACCTGAAGGAAATCGGGAAAGTCTCGCTTCTCACTGCAATAGAAGAGCGGTCCCTGGCTGGAAAGGTCGAGGATGGTAGGGGCCTCGCTAGAATTGAGAGCCAATGCCGGGCCGAACCTGACGAATATGCACTTGAAATTAGTGTAATGGTAGCACTCCTCAGGAATCTGGTTTCAGCCTATCCTGTGATAAGTTCCATCTACAAAATACTGAAACTGGAGTCTCCGCAGAGCTTTTGCCGGACAATTCTCAATCCGGAATTAAGAAAGTCACTGGACGGCGTCGTGGACGTTTCTTTTGTAGATGCAGTAAGCGCAGATTGTGGAAAGCAGTCCGCCGATGTCTGGCACAATATCACGGAGATTTCCATATTCAGCCGCCTGTTACCCCCGAAGGCATACGAATCAATTGGAGACCGTGTTTCATGGAGTGAACTTGAAGCGTTCTTAGGTAAACCGGTAGATCCAAAATTGCTGAAGAAACTGGCCCCGCTGAAAGATTCGTTCAAGGCCCATTCCAGGGGTGTCAGGAAAGAAGCGGATAAATCAGCCAGGCACTTGATTGAGGCCAATCTGCGACTGGTGGTCAGCATTGCCAAGAAATACAGCCTTCGCCATATGCCTATCCTGGATCTTATACAGGAGGGCAATATAGGTCTTGTGCGGGCTGTAGATAAGTTCGAATACAGGCGCGGCTTTAAATTCAGCACATATGCTACGTGGTGGATAAGGCAAGCGGTTACCAGGGCAATTGCCGACCAGGCGCGCACCATTAGGATACCCGTACATATGGTTGAAAATATCAACAAACTGCTGAAGACAAGACGGCAGATGACACAAGAGAATGGATGCGAACCGAATGTGGATGAGATTGCCGTGGCAATGGAGATCACATCAGAAAAAGTAACCGAGATAATGAAACTTACCAGGGTACCACTGTCCTTGGAGACGCCTGTTGGTGAGGAAGAAGACAGCCACCTTGGAGATTTCATTGAAGATAAACTGGCTATGCCTCCCAATGAGGCTGCTGCCATGGGATTGCTCAGGGCACAGATCAATGAGGTGTTGTCTGAACTTACTGACAGGGAGAGAAAAGTCATTTCGTTGAGATTTGGCCTGGAGGATGACAGGGCCAGGACGCTGGAGGAAGTTGGACAGGAGTTCAATTTAACCAGGGAGCGTATCCGGCAAATTGAGGCCAAGGCGCTGCGTAAACTGCGTCATCCAAGCCGCAGCCGCAAGCTCAAGGACTACCTGGAATAAGTAAAGGGAAATCTTACCGGAATTAAATTTCCGTTTAAGCAAAGCAAGAGGCCGGCTGATATCAGCCGGCCTCTTTATTATTTACGTGTTGTGTAAATCTTACACCCAACCGCGAAGCTTCATGGCTTCGACAACGCGCTCAACGGCACGTACGTAGGCGGCCTGTCTCATGTTGATTTTATAATCCTTGTGCTTGCTGGGTTTAGCTGTGAATTGAAATTGGGGGTCATTGGTAAATAGTCAATCCCCGGTTATCAACCATGATGATTTCACCGGTGCCTGCGTTTACGGTAACATCGACGCCGCAACTGCGAGTCATGGCGGCGTCGATTGGTTCACCATGGTTTTTCAATGTGAAAATGCGGATATGGCTGTCTGCCACTACCACCATCTCCCCGGTCTTTTCGTTTACTTTTACGGCAGCACCCTCGCCACGTGAATAGGCGGCCCCCACCATTTTCCTGGCATATTTATCCCCATCAAGTTTGTAAATATACAGGCCGGGATCAGCGACCATGATTACTTCACCGGTTGCCGTATTGACATTCAGGTCGGAGCCCCCGAGTGTCGCCACCGGCCAGTCAACGATCATCTTAATATACTGCCTGTCGCCTGTTGGCCTGTAACGTACCAGGCAATCGCCTTTCGGCCATTTGTCGGGTTCGGGAGAAGAGGAGCTCACCGGGTAGGGACCTTTTCCGCCACCAATATGGTTGGTCACCGCAAAAACATCGCCGGTCCTCTGATCTATGCCGATACCGGAACTACTGTGCCAGGCGCCGAAACTGTCAATAAGTATTTTTTCATAACTGTCCGGTGTTTTACGGTATACATAGAAACCACCGGCATCACTCACAACAAAAATATCACCGCTGGCCTTGTGAAAGACACATCGGGCCCGTGCTGTAATGCCCTGAAATATTTCGAGCACAACTTCTTTGTACCCGCTGCCGGAGGGCTGATAGACGTTCAATCCATTCTGGTGGACCACAGCGATGTCGCCCGTGTCTTCATTGACGCTGATGCAAGCCGCACCCAGCCCGGTTTTTAATGGAGCGATAGCAGGAAGTTTCGCATAATTCCCATTCTCACGATGGTACTTGAACAGTCCGCCGTCATGTAACACGAATATATCCCCGCTTTCCCTGTTGATCTCGACGCCGGCGCTTGAATGCCATGTGCTGAATGTGTCTATTTGTTTCCGTTCGTGTCGAGCCATTTTACTTACCTCACTTCCTGACCATTGTACCATCTATTAAGTTAGAGCCATTGTCATAATAGCCCCGGGAATGAGTGTGGGGAATTTAAGCACACCGTACAGACTCGCCTGATTATATTCCGTCTTTCAAGCCTCTATCAATATCCTGGCTTTAGAAAGTGTTGTGAATATCTCCCTGTTGATTGGTTTTAATCTGTCCGTCGGATGACGGCGCCCGCCCGTGTGTCCTTTCTAATTATGCCGGAGGAGAGGACCGGCTTGCCGTTGATAATGACGTGCTCGATGCCGCTGGGGTAAACGGCCGGGTTATCGAATGTGGCGGTGGTCCCGAGAGACGGGTAGTCGAAGACCGTAATGTCGGCGTAGTACCCTTTCTGCAGGGTCCCCCGGCGTTTGAGATGCATGATCTCGGCCGGCCGGGAAGTGGTTTTGCGAATCGCCTCTTCCAGGGTGAGCAGTGGCTTTTGCTTGGTGAAAAAGGCGATGAAGCGCGGAAAGCAATCATAGAAGACATGCGCCGGCCTGCCGAGCGGCCGCAGGATGGTGTCAGTCGCGGGTACCGAGTGGGGATAGGTGAATCCCATCCACATGGAGCGAAATGCAAAAGGATCGTCGGGCTTGAGAGGCGTATGGAACACCATGACCTGGCCTTTTTCCTCCACCAGGAGATCGCAAAGGGCATCGAACGGTTCCTTGCCCTGCGATTTGCCGATCTCCTGGAAGGTCCGTCCCTCCATCCAGCGATTGTGGTCACTCATAACCGCCATGACACGCAGGCCTTCCCATCCGGTCATCTTGATATAGTTGAATGACCAGGTGGCGCCGTCCCTGTGGGGCCAATCCGGCTCGACGTTAAGGATATCGTGCCGAACCTTTTTTCGGAAGGCCTTGTCCTCAAGCCGTGAAAGGGCCTCAGATTTGCTACCTTCGGACACATACGGCGGCAGGAAGGCGAAGAGCTCCGTGAATCCCTGTGACGTCGGCACAAGGTCGAAGGCAATATCCACACCTTGACGGCGCTGCGTTTCAACAAGTTCGATCTTGTCCTCGAGCCCCTTTTCAATAGGGACAGGTATTTTGAGCGTATTATAAGCAAACGAGCCGAATTTGGCGGCATTGCGGGTTAACCATCCCAAACCCTTGGCATAGGGCTGCCAGTAAAGGTGCGATATCTGCACCGGTACGCCGCAACGCCGGCCGACTTCACTCACCTCATCGATGGCGTTCGTAACGGTATGGGCATAACTCCTGAGGTGCGAGGTGAACACTCCGCCGTTACGTTTTAGAATGCCGCCCAGCCCGATCAGTTCGGCCGTGTCGCTCTGAAGACCCGGGAAGTACTGCAGCCCGGTGGAGAGCCCCAGACAACCCATCTCCAGGGCCTGCTCCAGATACCGTTCTAGACGGGTTTGCTCATCGTGAGTCAGCAGCCTGGTTACAAGGCCCGAGGCGGCGATCCGCAACGAACCATGGCCGACGAGCGTACCCATGTTTAGCAGCATACCCTGCTGCTTTAGTCGGTCGAAAAACTCTGCCGGGGTGTTCCAGCCGACGAGTTCCCGCTGCGGTTGCCCGGAGAGGTTCTCCAGATAGGTCAGATTCGCCTCCCGGTTTTCTTGGGGGACGAAGCAGTTTGAGAAACCGCAGTTCCCGCCGATCACAGTCGTTACGCCCTGCCTGACGAGCGGCTCCAATCGATCGACATGCATCGGATCGGCAATGGCCAAATCCACATGTGAATGGATATCGATAAAACCGGGACAGACGATCTTCCCCTGGGCATCTATCTCGCTGGCGCAGGTGGCGTCTGTCAGGTTGCCGATTTCGGCAATGACGGTGCCCTGAATGGCGATGTCGCCCTCAAACCGCTCCCTGCCGCTACCATCGACAATAGTACCCTTGCGAATGATCAAATCGTACTGCATATCATCCTCCTTGTTGTTATAGATGAGCGGTGTGGCAGCATTTTCAAATGGCTGGGGATTACTTTAAGCTGATGAATAAATATTGTCAAAGTAAATTGGGAATATTGGTCTTCCGGGGTCAGGAGGGTGCAGAGGGGGCTTTTATATCGTGGAGCAGCAGCGCCAGGATGAAGGCGACCTCAAAGAGTATGGTAATCGCTGTCATGCTATCTTTAATTTCTTCTTCGGTAGGCAAAAAAAAGAGCTGCCAGCGGGCTGGCTATCAATATGAGCGAACCTAATACGAAGACGGTAAGGTTCAGGCGTAGTAGAGGCTCCGGTGTGGCGCACAACCGACTAGTGAAGTCGATATACATCCCGGCGAGTGGCGAGAGGTGCTCTTTGGCCACCCTGTCCAGCGTATCGCCCTCGTCGAAAAGCCAGGCCGGGCCGCTGATCAAGCTCGCTATGGGGACCCCGGCCTGGAAGTACTGGGATCCATCAGTGGGAACGCCCAGCGGACTGTCAGTAGGAAACAGCAATGTCCTGGAGATGTGCGACGATACTATTGATGTAGCTAAAAGGCTGATAGTAACAGGATTCTCACTTAAAAACATACCGTGCGGCTGAACGTTACCGGTCGGCTCGGCGGGAGGGAGGTAGTCGTCAGCGATATGTTCAATGACCATATCCAGGATAGTTCTGGTAAGTATATCTGCCTGATGGCGGGCGATGAAATCTTTATTTGCGGCTCCGCCGACGAAATGTCCGCCGGTGAAAAGGAACACCATGGTGTACGGCCTGTCTGATTGGGGAAGCCGGGCATAATATTCGGCCAGCGCAAGCACCATACCCGAGCCGCTGCTGTCCTCCACGCCACTCTTCCATGGGGAATCGTGGTGAGAATGAAACATCACGATGCTGTTGCTTCTGCCGGGGAGGACGGCGTAAACATTGGCGCTCTCCCCGCCCATTTTGGATACATTGGCCTGCAAGGTTAAATTGACCGTAGCTTTGCCGGATGAGGCAAGGTCTTTCAACTTGTCACCGTCGACAGGCAACAGGTACAGACTGGGGATGGAGCGCAGTTCACCGTCATAAGGCGCATAATACGTGAATTTGCCCATCTGGGGGTAATCCCTGAGTATGCCGATGATACCTGCAGGATGACGAGGTTCCGCCTCCTTATAGAAATCTATGTATTTAAGCATCCATCCCACCGGATAAGGCGTTGGGGCGACGCCTTTCAGCGTGTTTTCAGGCTCGTAGGCCATATAACTGAATAACTTCATCTGGTCCCAGCTTATGCCGGTAGAAGGTATGTCCACAAGGATGATCTTGCCGGTCACGTCCTGCCATTTGGGAGCGGATATGTTACCTAAATATACGACGTCGGCCGTCACACCCTCCGGTGGGGTGGGACCGCTGTAAGGGACGTAAAAGGTCTCTGCGTCCCATGCGGAAGATGTCCCTGGCTGCACTTTGAGGGACCATTTAACCGGCTCCCAATAGTTAAACTTGCTTGTCTCCACGTGAACGTCGGCGCAGCCTACCTCCCGTAGTTTCGATTCAAGATATTGGATGGCCTTGTGGTCGGCATCCGAGCCCGGCCTTCTCTCGCCAATGTTGTATAAATCGCTGATATAACCGAAGATCCGATCACGCGAAGGGATACTGCCCTGTGATACGGGCTTTACTGTCGGGTTGGACAGCAGGGCCATCATTACTGGCAATATCACGAGAGCAAGGATAATCAGCAGTGAAAGGGAAGTCCAGGCTATCCACATGATGGGTTTAGGTGAAGCCACCCTCCTGCCTGTGACGAAAAGTGCGATCCCAGCGGCCAGAAATAGGAGGCCGCCTGCAAGAAACAGTATTGTGTTTCCTGAGAGCATGGCCGGCAGGGAAAGCAGGCGCAATAACATATTGGCGCCAGCCAGAGCTGACAGAATATATTGAAGCAGGAACCAGACGGAGAGATCGATCCAGATGGCTCCTAGGGCACGCAGCCAGAATTTCTCCCTGCTGTTTAGCCAGATTGAAGCCAGCAATATCAGCAACGGGGCGAACAGAGAGTACCAGGACATGAAAATGGCCAGATAAAGGGCGGACTTGTCTGCCGCCATACCAAATACGAGGGGAAGCGCGGAGAATATGATGGAGATAACCAGCGAGATCACCAATTGAACAACCAATGAAGCGCCCTCCTTCATCCTAGCAGCTTTGGCTCCAGCGTTGCTTTTACCCATTCTACCTCCTTTTCGCTTTAATGAAAGAATGCCGAATTATAACAGATTCCTTGATCGTATCCACGAAAACTGGGCCAGACGGAATGCGAGTTTTGTGAGGGCAAATAAGGGTCAGTGTTTCTCATGTTTAGTGATTTTACTATTTTGATAACTATGTTAGCAGATTTTTAGTCATGATCCAGATAATTGGCTATGATATAATGTCAACATTAGCGCATATTTACTTAAATGGTAGATTGAGGAGGTAGAAAATGGAGAACCCGTACAGTGGAAAACCATGGCTCAAGCACTACGATAAACATGTCCCGGAAAAGCTCAAGTACCCTAAAAAGCTATATTCAGAAGTATTCCGAGAGACAGTGGGGAAGGTAAAGGACAAGGTGGCTGTCTATTATGCCGGGGCACCCATAACTTTCACCGAGTTGGACATCATGTCCAACAGGTTCGCCAATTTTCTCAAGGAGAAGGGCCTTAAGACGGGCGATGTGGTGGGTGTACACTTGCCTAACGTACCGGCGTATTTCATCTCTATCCTGGGGATATTAAAGGCCGGGTGTGTGCTCACTGGCTTAAGCCCTCTGCTCACGCAGCGGGAGTTGGAATACCAGATGAACGATTCTGGCGCCAGGGCTATGGTGGCCATGGACCTGTTGTGGGGCAACGTCGGCCCAATCATCGCGAATACCGGCGTTAAACTTGTGGCCATGGCCGGCATTGCCGATTTTCTGCCCACCGATAAGCCGTCTGCGCCGGGCGCCCTGCCATCGCTACCTGGCATAAACTTCGAGCACTATATGGATATAATCAAGAACTATCCTGCAACCCAACCTGATTTAAAAATGGATCCCGGCGCCAGCTGCCTGATGCAGTACACGGGGGGAACCACGGGGCCATCCAAGGGGGCCACGCTGACGCACAACAACATGGTGCACCACATACAGCAGATCACAACGTGGGTAGACTCAAAACCAGGATCTCTCACGGTACTATCTGCATTTCCGCTTTTCCACCAGGCGGGTCTTGCCCTGGGCATGTGGAGCATGTCCAATGGCCACACGCAGGTGGCAGTCGCCAATCCCAGGGACATCGCTGGAGTGATCAATTTGATAAAAACGCATAGACCAAATGCCCTGGTCAATGTGCCCACCATATACATCGAGCTGTCCCGGCAGCCCGCTTTCAAGGAGATAGATTTTTCGAATCTCGAATGGTGCCTGAGCGGTGCCGCCCCATTCCCCCCAGAAAATATCAATGAGCTTGAATCTATTGTTGGCAAGGGCAAAATAATTGAGGTCCTGGGTATGACAGAGACCAGTCCCGTACTGACGAGTCTACCGCGCTACGGTATGAAAAAAGCTGGATCGATTGGCATCCCCTACCCCGACACCGAGATAAAGGTGGTTGACCCCGCAACCAAGGAGATAGTGGCGCAGGGAGAGTCGGGCGAGCTAGTGGCCCGCGGCCCGCAGGTTTTCACTATGGGATATCATAACAAGCCCGAGGAAACCGCAAACACACTGCGCGATGGGTGGATTTATACCGGCGATATCGTGCGCATGGACGGGGACGGTTATTTCTGGATGGTCGATAGGCTCAAGGACATGGTCAATGTATCAGGGTTCAAGGTCTTCACCCGCGAGTTGGACGATATCATTACGGCACATCCCGATGTAGCCATGGCCGCAACCGTAGGCATACCCGATCCTAAACGCCCTGGCTCCGAGTTGGTGGCAACCGCTGTGGTGCTGAAGCCGGGTGTAGAGAAGAGTGATAAGACAAGTGCCAGTATTATTGAGTTCATCAAGGCACGCGAGGCCCCTTACAAGATCCCCAAGAAGCTTGTCTTCATGGATGCGCTGCCCACGAGTTCTGTGGGGAAGATCCTCAAGCGTGAGCTCCGCGATATGCTGCAGAAGTAAATCACCAAATCAATAGAGGGACGGGTCATTTGACCTGTCCCGCCTATCAAGGGTAAAAGGTTTACGGAAGCTTCAGGCATCTTATGCGCGGTTTTGACTTTGTCTTCCGCCCATATCGTTTCTACGAAATTGCTGCAGTTTAGCTATACTAGGAAAAATTTTATTGTATAGGTTTTGCCCACTTTACACTTAACTCCTTTGATTATTTCTCAAGAAATAATCCGAGGAGTGTCAATGACCTGGCAGATATTAACGACGCCGAATATAGAGCACACTATCATGAGATGGTGATGGCTCTACAGGCACTCGGGAACTTAGGGCGGCAGCATTGACGTAGCGTGCCTTAAATCACTATGTCTGCCACGCCGTCCGATTTCTTGACCCGGCCGGAGGGCAGGAATAGCGCAGGTATGATGCTCACTATGATCACGATGGCGCCAATGACGTAATTCCTGTCAAACGCGGTAACACTGGCTCTCAGGCCTACGAACTGATAAAGTAAAACGATCGCCTCCTGGTGGGCCAGATTAGCTGACATCCCATTCTGCATCAGGTAACCCTGTATCTGAGAAATTACCCGCAAAGCTATGGGAGAGTCGGGCGTCACCGTCTGCGCCATCATGGCCAGGTTGGTCTTCTGAAAACTGTCGAGCAGCGTGGCAAAAATGGCCACTCCCAGGGAAGCAACAATCGTCCTCAGAACGGTGAGCACTGACGATGCCTGTGCGGCCATACTTGAGGGCACTGACGCTAGAGCGTAAGTCATTATGGGCATCATGGCCATTCCCAGACCTATGCCACGCAATACAAGAATAATACGTAGCATATCGTCGGGTGTGGTCACATCGAGCACCTGCATCCATAGCGAGGTTGCTCCCATTAACACCAGACCAAGGATTGCAGGAATACGTGGACCTATCTTGTCATAAAGCCGCCCCGAAATAGGCATACTGACCATTGCTCCCAAAGCCTGGAATAGTACCATCAGACCACTCTGAAACGCCGACAGGCCGCGCAGAGTCTGCAGGAAAAGCGGCAGCAGGAACTCCAGGGAAAACAAGCCCAGGGTGGTCACGAAGGAAAGACCTATGCCAAAAGCGTAGTTGCGATTGCCGAGCATGTGCAGGTCAAGCATCGGCTTCTTTTTAGTCAGCTCCACAATAACCCATGCTAAAATGCTCGTACAACCTACCGTAAGCAGAGTTATAATGCGCCAATCGTCCCAGTGCCAGCTGGGAGCATATGAAAATGCATATAATATCGAGCTGAAACCAGCTGCCGCAAGCGCAAATCCCATGTAATCAAAAGCCGTGTCTGTGGTAGGCGTATCCTCAATCCAGGCATACCCCATGGCCAGAGCCACGATCACGACAGGAACGTTGATGTAAAAGACCATACGCCAACTCCAGAAATCAACAAGGTAGCCGCCCAATGTGGGGCCAATAGCTGGAGCCAATAGCATGGGAAGACCGAAAACTCCCATGGCGGTGCCGCGGTTCTCGGGTGGCATGTTTACAAAGAGAAAGCTCATTGAAAGGGGTACCAGTAGGCCACCTGCCAGGCCCTGCAAAACCCGAAAAAAAATAAGAGACTGTACATCCCAGGATATGCCGCATAATACCGAACCAGCCAGGAAGCCAATCTGGCTTCCCATGTAGACTCTCTTAATCCCATACCGGTCTGCCAGAAAAGGAGCCACAGGCGTGGTGATGGCCGTAGCCATCAGGTAGGCCGAGACTATAAGCTGGGCTCGGTCTGTGGTCTCATTGAATACGGCGATGATATGCGGCAGCGCCGTGTTCATGATGGTCTGGTCCAGGATGACCATGAACGTGCTTGAAACTGCGATCAATAGTATCTTTGAAGTTTTCGACATCAGATTAGCGCATCCCTAACGTTGGCAGCCACCCACGTATCTCTTAGACGCCGGTTACGATTGGCTGTGTTTAATATGACCGTCTCCCTGTATGCAGTTCAATATGTGAATACTAATTGTTCATCGGCACTTTTCAACACCGCTTCAAAAACTTAGGGATTATTTTAACTGCTTTCTACGGCCGCGTCACATTTAATGAATATTTCGTTAAGAGCTGCTTTTTACCAGCGCAATTTCACGCTCAATTATTGTAACTGCATTCCACGCGGGCAAACGTGAAATGAGAAAGAGGTAGGGGCATGCTTTCAGGACGAGGCCCAGTTCAAGCGGTTCAGGATTGGAGAGGAATTTACCAATGCTCTGGCAGACATTACCGACACCAATTATAGCGCACACTATCACGAGATGGTGATGGCTCTACAGGTACTCCTGGACTCAGGTCAGATGCGGTCAAGCACAGTAGAACAGCTCGGGATGGTATCAGTGCTATTACCCAGGGAAGATACTTCTACTGGAGGGCAAATGGTTGGAGCCGCATGTTAGGGAACTGGCCAACGATGGTGCAATGCTTCGGGTAAATTACTATAAAACCAGTTAGTGTCAGGGTGGTTCTTGTCGGTCTGGCATGACTATCAGATTCATATTCGGAAAAAACAAGGTATAATTTGTTAAACGAAAAAACGGACTCTATGTCTTATATTAGCAGTCTGAGAAGAATCTTAACGCCGTATTGGCAAGCGCAATAGTTCTTCAACCGCAATTGAGGAGGAATATATGAATCTGCAAGACTGGACACCACTGGCTGAAGGTCGCGTTTCCAACGTATTTGTTTCAAAAGACAAACACGTGCTCAAGCTGTTACACAAAACCGTGCCGGACTGGAAGGTGGACGATGAATTCCGGCGCTGCCAAATTATTATGAAAGCGGGCGTCAAGTCACCCCGGGCGCTGGAAATTGTTGAGGTTGAGGGACGGCGGGGAATAATCTTTGAATGGGCCGGCGAGCGCGACCTGATGAACGCCAAACTGGGAAACCCCTTAAACCTGAATTCGGGGTCAAAATTTATGTCATTGGTACACCAGGAATTTTTAAACCGGGAAGCACCGGAGCTGCCCGACATAAAAGAAGAGGCATTGCGCATGAGCCGACTGCTTCCTGAAGGGACCATCCGGCCGGAGCAATTTGAAATCCTGCAACGCTACCTGGACCAATTGCCATCTGGCAACAATATCTGCCATATGGATTTCCATCCCGGCAACATTATGCTCAATAATGGCTACAATAATGGCTACCAGGTTATTGACTGGTCCGAAGCCGTCAAGGGTGTGCCTGCTGCCGATATCGCCATGACGTCCTTAATACTTTCCATGGCGGAAAACTCACCGGGAACCAGCATCCTGCTTCAAATAATTATTCCCATATTTCGTAAAGCCTTTGAAAAGCGTTACCGTGCCCACGCGACATCCCACATGAAAATTACCGAGGAAAGCCTGCAGAACTGGATGCTGGTGACGCTCATTTTTCGCATGTACATGTGGCAACTTGCGAGTGAGCGGGAATTATTAACCGGTATGATCCAGGAAAAACTTAAAGAATTTAAAAACACGGCCCACTAATAGAGTGTTGGCTAATGACGGGTCGATCTTGAGAAGGTTTCATGCTGGTCACATTATCCGAAATACTGGCGCCTGCCCAAAATAACAAATACGCTGTTATAGCGCCGGATTTTCTGAGCATCGGCATGCTAAAACACTATCTTAGAGTGGCTGAAAAATATGAAGCGCCCATTATTGCCAGCTATCCTCCCCTGCCCATTGATCGTTTACGCCCCTTTGACCGTTGGGTGGGCAAAGTGTGCGCCCTTTGCGATGCATCGCAGGTTCCGGTATGCCTTCACCTGGACCACGGGAAGGATGTTCAAACCTGCATAAAAGCCGTCAGGGCCGGATTTACCAGTGTGATGATTGATGCCAGCATCCACGACTTTGACCTGAACCTGGAAATGACCCGGCAGGTTGTGCATGCGGCCCAGAAGGTTGACGTCAGTGTGGAGGCAGAAATCGGCCACGTGGGGGCCAGTAAAGACCATCTTGAGGGCCGGGCGTTTACCAATGACCTGACCGATCCGGATGAGGCCGCGAATTTTACCGAACAAAGCGGCATCAATGCATTGGCCGTGTCCATTGGTACGTTGCACGGCGCCTATAAGGGCACGCCCCACATTGATTTCCAACGCCTATCCGCCATCCGGGCATGCGTGCATGTTCCTTTGGTGCTTCATGGCGGCTCTGGAACCGGTGATGAAAATATCCGCCGGTCCGTTGCAGGCGGCATTTGCAAAATTAATGTGTTCACCGATATCATTAAGCCTTATCTGAAAGCCACAAAATCAGGGATCAACCCTTTAAAAAACGGCGGCCCAGGATACTATCAACTCGCCGCGGTTGACGAAATCCTGAGAGGCTATTTTGAAATATCCGGCAGCATGGGAAGGGCACAATGCAGCAGAATAGAGAAGAAATTTTCCGGAAAATAAAAGCAGAAAACTGGGACCTGGTAATTATCGGCGGTGGCATTACCGGGGCCGGCATCATGCGGGAAGCGGTCCGCCGAAATGTAAAAACCCTGCTGGTTGAACAGCGTGATTTTGCATGGGGGTCATCCAGCCGTTCCGGCCAGCTGGTGCATGGCGGCTTGCGCTACTTAAAACAGGGGGATGTTAAGCTTACCTACCAATCCGTGAGCGAGCGGGAATCGCTATTGAAAGAGCTCCCCGGCCTGGTCAATCCGTTCGGCATGATGATGGCAATCTACAAGGGGAAGTGGCTTGATCGATTAATTGTGCGGGCTGCCATGCTGACATATGACATCATGAGCCGGAAATTTAGAGCACATACCTATTCCGTCAGGGAAATGATCAGGCGGTTCCCGGGCGTCCGGGAACAAGATCTGGAATGCGGTCTTCTTTTTTATGAATCCCTGACCGATGATGCCCGGCTCGTGCTCCGGGTTTTGCAACAAGCCGAAGAGGAAGGCGGCATGGCCATTAACTATTGCCAGGTCACCGGGCTGTTAAAGAAAAACGACCTGGTTTGCGGCGTGGCATTAGAAGACAAGACCACGGGTGATAAACTGGACGTTTACGCCAAACAGGTGATCAGCGCCACTGGCGCCTGGGCCGACATATTGCGCGGCAGTGTCAGAAAGACGAACTCAAAACGAATGAGGCCCCTGCGGGGAAGCCACCTGGTTTTTTCTGCGGAAAGGCTGCCGGTATCCCAAAGTATTGTGATCACGCATCCCACCAGCAAACGGCCCGGTTTTGTATTTCCCTGGGAAGGCCGGGTAATTACCGGCGATACGGATATTGATCATACGGCCGACCTGAATATAGAAGCTTCAATAACACCGGATGAGACTGATTATATGCTGGAAAATATCCAATACCACTTTCCTCATCTGGATATCACCCGGAAAGATATTATTGCCTCATTTTCGGGTGTCCGTCCGGTGGTAGGCTCGGGAAAAAAAGATCCGTCCAGTGAATCACGGGACCATGTTGTGTGGCAGGAAGACGGATTGCTGACTGTCACCGGGGGCAAATTAACCACGTTCCGGCTAATTGCCTTAGATGCCCTTAAAGCCGCCCAACTGTTGCTGGGAGAGCTGCCGGACCTTGATAAAAAGCAGCGTGTTTTCTCGCCGTTAAAAGATATTGCATCTGTATCAAAAGACCTTAAATCTGAAATCATGGCTCGTCTGCTGGGGCGCTACGGTAACCGGGCAAAGGACCTGATTGCCGGTGCAAAAGCAGGTGAACTGGAGAAAATCCCCGGCACGGCGACCTTATGGGCGGAACTACAATTTGCCGCACAGAATGAAGCGGTGGTGCACCTTGAAGACCTGATGCTGCGGAGAACCCGCATTGCCTTGCTCCTTGAAAACGGAGGAAGAACTATCCTCCCTAAAATCAGGGAAATCTGCCAACCTCTTCTCGGTTGGGACGATGAAAAATGGTGCCGGGAAGAACAAAGTTACCTGGAAACATGGCAGCGGTTTTATAGTGCTCAATAAAAGTATTTAAACCACTAATTTTGCTGGGGCTGGCTGGCTAGCCGTCCCGAGCATCCGATTGAGAACCTGTCTCTATACCAGTTAATTAGTTTCGTGGGTTCGACGATAAAAATGCAAATAAATATGCAGACCTAGCAAGATTATGAACGGAATAATTAGATTAGTGTGAATAACTAAGGACCAGCGTCTAATCAAAACTCCTAAAGAAACAGGTTCAATTATTCCGAACTGCGATATTCCAAAACCTGTGGCAATAAACAATACGATGGTTATTAGCAGAAGCCACTGAATTAGCTGCCCTGTAAGCCTTGCTCTGAAAATGTTTCCCATTGTCTGAAAAATCCTTTATCCTATGTTACCTTTCAATTCTCAGTTGACCTCGATTCTCACCAACCATTTAACCCATATATTCCCATAATGTCCTTTTGCGACCAGGCGCAAAGGAAATCCGTGTTCAGTTGGCAATGTCTTTCCATTAACCATGTATGCCAGGAAGACGCCCGCCTGTTGGGCTTCCTCAACAGACAGCGTTTGCCTGTACCCGTCTTTCCCGATAAAGGTTATCTTATGGGCCCCGGGTTTTATACCTGCTGTTTCCAGTAACGTTGCGACCGGAATTCCCGTCCACACAGCATTGTCAACGAAAAGCCCGGGGCAAATCAGCAGGACAGTCTCCGTTACTTTGCGATAGGTCATCAACGCTCCGTAGTCCAGGGAAAGAGGCTGGTCGACAAGTCCATCAATGCTTAGCTGGTATTGCGCGATGTCTATCGATTGGGGGTTACCGGTCGTGTGAATTTCTTCAATCGGTGTGATGGGTAGCCTTGAATTATCCACGTCGGCCGGGTCACTATGAATCAGTTCCTGAAGATTAATATTGCTGCTTTCAGTTATTGGTCGAGAATCATTTGTTTGTCCCGATGGGGACTCCCCGGCCTGGCGCTCATTTGTTGAATTTTCCACAGCGATCGGATTCTGCGGATTCACTGCGGCTTGAGGTGATGGTGCAGCAGTCTGGTGTGTTATTTCAGGTGAACAAGCAAACATCGACACCAGTATCGCTGGAAGCATAATTGCCATAATGATCAGGAATACTATTTTCATATTGTCTATGAAACGCACAACTTACTTGTAAGTTGCCTGCTACATTCCTTTGATTATCATGCTTGAGCAGGCTCTTGTATGTGACTTTTATCTGGATTTCTGTGCGTATCCTGATGTGGAACTGTTGGAGCGGCACCTGTAGAGTTAGGGTATACAAGTCAACTTCGTTTGTCCTTCGGCCAGAAAATGAAATTGTGCACATAAAAGATGGATGATAAATTGTTTAAGTATGGAAGTTGATCCACCTCATAGGAAAATTCGGTGTAATGACGCAACTTTCTTCCGCTAAGAAAAAATGCCTCATATCCATACGATTTCAGTAATTCGAATATATTATTCATAGGAAAATCCAGGCGTCTTTGTTCGATTTCAATGATCATTACAGGTTTTTCACTGATAATAGTTTTTTTAGCCCCCTTTAAAACCTCAATCTCGTGTCCCCCCACGTTGATTTTCATAAACTTCACATTAGCAAATTCGTATTCATCCAGTGTTTTTATTGGAACGACCTTGTTTTTGAATTTCCAACTAACGTCAGCAGATTGGGTGGACTGCAATAGCAACCGGCCATCTTCTATCGGAATCCGCAGTCTCATATTGCCTGCTTTGGAGGACAGCCCTTCATTGCGTATACTGATGTTTTTGCGGCGTGTATTTCGTATAACGTCGCAATAACCCGCAATTGGCTCAAATGCCTCCACCTGAACGAATAATTTCGATAAATGATAGGACCAGATGCCGAGATTTGCTCCAATATCAATGGCGATGCCTTTCCGGTCTGCTATGGCATTAACAACAAAAATCTCATCCTCGAGAATTCGCATTATCCGCGAATAATAGTAAAGCGAATCCAGTTGACAATCGAATTTATTAGTCTGGTTCCATATCCAGTTCTTATAGTTCATATATTATAACTTTACGATTGACTTGCTCCCGATAGTTGTACCTTTGAGCGTAATGTGTGACATCACCTGATTATATTCTTTCCTTCAATGCTCCACCAACATTTGGGGAATTTGACAATGTAACCCGGCGTCGTACAATAACATCAAGCAAACCAATCAAGGGGCTAGAATCCTGGCTGAGGTAGGCGTCACCAAATTCGATATCCCCCACTAAAATATGTGTAGAAAGGAGGCGGTCACGATGGCTGAGGAAAAACTTATCTGGCAATACGTAAGGCGCTGGGCGGACAAATACCCGCAGAAAGAGGCGCTGATTTTCAACGACAAAAGGGTCACGTACAAGGACTTTTACGATAAAACGCTCAAAGTAGCCAAACTGCTGCTGGAGTTGGGTGTTAATAAAGGCGATAGGGTGTTCACCCTGTCGGCTGCCCGCGATGAGTTCTTTTACACATACATGGCCACTGCCATGATTGGCGGCATTTGGTTCGGACTCAACCCGCGCTACACTCGCGATGAATTCCTTTATATGGTGGGCGATGCCAGGCCGAAGGTTGGGTTCGTGGTGCGAAATTACGATGCGCTAAGGAGAGATTATAAGGATGATGTTGCCGCCCTTAAAGAGGCCAACCCCGGACTTGAGAGCCTGGTCATCATCGACAATCCCTGGGAAGGCACGCTGAACTGGGAGGCAGAGCTGGCAAAAGACCGCAGTAAACTGGATTCTGCCCTGGTCAAGCGCATGAAAGAAGTCAAAGAGGACGATCCTGCCCTTATTATTTACACTTCAGGCACGACCGGCAAGCCCAAGGGGGCGCTACTGACCCATAAGAATATCATTGCCAGCGCCTCTGCTCAGAATAAGCGTTTTCTTGCTCCGACTAATAAACGCGGCGAGGGCAAGTCGCTCATCCATTTCCCCATCAACCACGTCGCCTGTGCCGTGGAACTCGCCATGGGAGGCCTGCACTGGGGTTCTACAATCGTGATGATGGACCGCTTCGATCCGGCGGCCACGCTGAAAACCATACAGGACGAGAAGGTAACTTTTATGGGTCAGGTTCCCGCCATGTTCATGCTGCAATTCATGCTGGCTGATTATGATAGCTATGACCAATCCAGCTTGAAAACGATAATCTGGGCGGGTTCTGCAGCCTCCGAAGAAATGGTAAAGCGATTATCGAAAATAGGCGCTACGCTGATGACCGGTTATGGTCAGACGGAGAATGCCGGGTTTATCACCTATTCAAAACCGGGCGATTCTATGGAGGACCTCATTCAGACAGCGGGCAAATGCTATCAACCTTTCAAAATTAAACTGGTAGACAATAACGGCAAGGAAGTCCCTGAAGGCCAGGTGGGAGAGATATGGATGAAAGGTGACCTGGTCATGAAGGGGTATTGGAACCGTCCGGAGGCCACTGCTGAAACGCTGACCAGGGACGGCTGGCTGAAATCCGGCGACCTGGCTACAATGGATAGCCGCGGCTATATCAAGATCGTAGGCCGCACCAAGGAGATGTTCAAATCAGGGGGCTATAACGTCTATCCACGCGAGATCGAGGCAGTTATTGAGCAGTATCCGGGCGTGGCCTTCGTTACGGTCATCCCCATCCCGGACGAGACCTGGCAGGAGGTGGGCAAGGCCTTTATCATGCCGGTACCGGGCAAGACGGTGGAAGTTGCAGCAGTCCGAGAGCTTTGCAAGAAGCATCTTGCCAACTACAAGATACCCAAGCAGTTTGAGGTGCGTCCTCTGCTTCCGCTGCTTGCCAGCGGCAAGGTTGACCGGCGCGCCCTGGTTGAGGAAGTCAAAGCTGCGCAGCAGAAAAAATGATACATATCTGCCACAATTTAGCTTGTGGTCGACCATGCCGGCCAATCTCACTGACCTACTATTATTTGCCCGGCTTGATCCGAAATAGGTGCATATCTATACGGGCCCTTATAATCAACTTTTGTCATGGCTGTTTTAATCGCTGATACATCCCACACTGAACTGATTATCCACACCAACTTAACCTGTTTGTTCGCCGTAAGCTTGTGCAGTATAGATTCAAAGTCCTTGGTACCCGGATCATAAAACTCAACCGGACCGATTTCGTATTGCTCATCTATAGAGTGCTGCTTCATACTCTCGAGGGTATTTTTACCGATCGCTGTGTTAAGAACTAAAAAAGCAGCATAGTTCTTAGAAGGATCGTAATTAATAACATTCTGGCTTGGTTTTTGATAACAGGATATGAGTGATAAGGCGACTATCGAAACAATAGCACAGGTTATGCATGTTCTTTTCCAGTATTTCATTATCCAAGTATCTCCTTTAGGCTAAAACGGTAACCAGTTAAAATGAGGCATCGGAACCAGGCGCAAAATCACGGAACCCAGAAAAATTAAGATGATATATTTTGGATATTTGCCTATCCACAGAGCCAGCAGAAATTTGAACAACGGGTATTTAGTCAGGCCGGCAACCAGGCCGCCAATCTCTATGGGCAGTACCGGCTGAAACGATAAGAAAGATATCGCCCACATTCCGTATTTTTCAACCCAGCCTTTCACTTTGGTATACCCAATAATATCGTCAGGGACTGCCACTTTCTTGCTGATGAATCCGAGGTAATAATAACTCATTTCACCCAGGCTGGCTCCCAGACTACCTGATAGCGCAACCAGCCAGGGATTCCACCTGGAAGCGGCAACAATCATTATAGATACTACAAAAGGCAATGGTACCAGTGAAAGGTTAACCACTATGGCAACAACGAAAATTGTTAAGTACGCAGCTAGTTCATACTTATATAATGGGAGATGGATGTTCTGTAAAAGAATTTGAGTTGCATAAGCCAAAGCTATGCTGAATATAACAAAAATGAAGAATATGATGCCTAATTTAAGCCAATTAATTTTGCTCATCGTGTAATGGATCCTGGTCCAGAAACTGAATCGTTTGTCTGACAGCGCAAAGAATGTTCACAAATTCCCGCAATTCAGTGGATGGGATTATTTTCCAGATGTGAGAATCTACTCTAATCGTATTAATTGCTTCCTTTATCCTTGTCCACTGCTTTGGTAATGGCCTCAGCCTTGCTGGCATCTATCTGTTCCCTGGGCTTATCTTCTTCTCCGGAAAGAGCTTTTCGGAAGCTACGTATGGCTTTGCCCATGTCCTGGCCAATTTGTGGCAATTTAGTGGCACCGAATACCAGTAAAGCGATTACAAGGATAACTAAAAGCTCTTCTATTCCTATATCGCGAAACATTTTTCTCCACTGCTGATATCAAGCACATAAAGCAAATCAAATTTAACTCTAAATTCAAACCGATTGTAATTGTAGCACCTTTTGGTAGCAGGTCAATTTGCATGTTACCGGTACCGGATATCATTTATTTTTTTGGGACTTCGATTTACCGTCCAGGATTTAACGTAGAGGAAATGTGACAAATGTGTACGACAATGGATGAACCGTCACAGTTGGGATGCCCTGACTCTGCCGCGATTCTCCGTGAATCTCAGGCACAGCGTTATCGGATGTAAGCGCCAGTTGATTGTTATTTAATAGTACTTTGCCGCCGAAAATATCCGGAGCGTTAATCTGGTAGACATCGTAGCTATTGTTTTCAAATCCGGGAAAAGACACGGTGGCATCACGCTGAGGGTCAATATTTATAGTCAAGACCGTCACAGATTTGGTTTCATCCGCCGCCGAGGCATGTGCGTATGCTCGCAATCTGTTTGAGTTATCTCCGCTTACCTGCACCGAATATACCTGCGAGCCCATCAGGCGCTTCCACATAAGCGAGTTCCAGTAATCAGGTCGCGGGCTGAGATCACTGTCGTTTATCATGCCGTAATCCATGCCGCTCAAGGTTTGACGGACTACCACAGCGTGACCTTTGCGGGCCAGGATGCCTAACTCATCCATCCACCATAATCCGCTCAGATAAACGTCCGAGAGACCTGGCTCTCCGCCAAACTGAGCATTGCCGGTTTCTGCCAGCCAGATCGGTTTGCCTGGCGCGTACAGGTCCCGCCAATTTCTGATCTTGTCTGCCCAATATCCCACCTCATCCAGATTCCTGGGATCCAGCAGACGGGATGGGTAGGCTCGCCTGGAAGCAATAGGCCCGCGGCGCGATTGCTGTGGATAATAGTGCCAGGAGACCTGGTCGACCAGGCTGCCTGACTGCTTCAAATAATCCGGCATATATCCATAGAACAATGATAACGGTTCGCCCAGCACAGGCCAGAAGGCGCTGCCCTGCCCGGCAAAGCGGGCGTCCGGTTCAGACTGCTCCACCAGGGTCCTGGCGGCCTTAAGGTCTTTATCATATTGCACTATCGGTACCTGTGCCTTCAGCCCATGGACAAACCAGAAGATATTCAGCTCATTGCCGAGCTCCCAGATAGCGACAGGATAACGATGCTGGGCGGAATACGCCAAAAGCTCGGCTGCGTTGCTTCCATCCCAGCTGCCGTCGCTTTTCCTTGCTGAAGGACCTGCATTGAGTGTGAAGGTTACCTGCAAACCGTTCCTATTTGCAAAGGCATTGACATCGTCCCATTCTTTGGCTGTCATGACTGACTGATAACCTTTGGGTGGAGCGGTGGGCTGCCCCGGATTGGAACTAAGGTCGTAATAGGCTTTATCTGATTCGGAGCCGCCAATTCTCAGGTATGCTGGAGCCAGAGCGCTTGCTAACACATCCAGTTTCTTCCGGTTAAAATCGAAAATAGGAGCATGCACAGTGCCCGAGCCAGTTTCTGTGCTGCTGGCATTGGGATTCCACCACTTACCGCCCACCACCTGGGAGAGATCGATTGCAAACGAAAGATACTGTTTGGATACGGTTGAAATGGGTTTGCTCAAGTCGACTTTGACCGAGATATTGTAAGCTGGCTGACTCTGCCCTCCTGTAACGCTGATATCTTTTTGCAGGGTTTCGGGTCCAGGTTCCAATTGCCCCGTGATAACATCTAATATATTTCCATTGGCATTCCACAAGGCGAGTGAGATCACCATGACAAACAGCACGATGATTGCAGAAAGGACAATAATCAATTTTCTCATCATAGTTCACCCACTCCGTCACGATACATTTTTACATCTTCTCCACGTCATGCAATTGCGAATAGTATACCGCTTTTCGGTTTGAGGTACGTTCCGCTATTTGCCAGCGGTCAGGTTGACCTAGGAGCAAATCAGGTCCAGGAAGCAGATCGCCCTGTGCCGGGAGAAGAATTATATAGTGAAGGGTATCCGTTTACAGCCTACAGGAAGTATGCGTTTGGATATCAGCGGTTTCGTTATTAGAATTACATTAAATAATTATAAATGGGAGACTACAATGATTTATGCTGATTTAAACAATGACCTTAAGTTCCTTGAAGGAGAGAATTCCTTCAACGATAAATTAAATAATGGCAACCCGTCGACAGTATTAGAGCGCCCTGACTTTCTTGACGCTTACTCCGAGTCTGTTGCAAATGTGGTGGAAGATGTCTCGCCTGCAGTGGTCCATGTGAGCATTAAACGCGGTATGCGTGACCGGCGTGGTAGGGAAATGGAGGTAGGGGGTAGTGGAAGCGGCGTAATTATTACTCCCGACGGATATATCGTAACGAACTGCCACGTAGTTGAAAATGCCAACGAGGTTGATGTCATATTAAGTGACGGCACGCATTGTACTGCGATGGTTGTCGGCAAGGATGCAGCAACAGATATTGCCCTGTTGAGTGTAGGACAATCAGGGCTCTCAGCTATTCCAATGGGCGATTCCGGAAAACTCAGGGTTGGCCAGGTTGCCATAGCGATCGGCAGCCCACTCGGTTTTCAGAGTACAGTCACCGCCGGCGTGATAAGTGCGTTGGGGCGATCAATGCGCAGCTTAAACGGCAGATTGATTGAAGATATCATACAGACAGATGCGGCATTGAATCCCGGTAATAGCGGAGGCCCGCTCGTCGATTCCCGCAGCAGGATGATTGGTTTGAACACCGCTATTATCCAGATGGCACAGGGTATATGTTTTGCCATACCGGTGAATACAGTGCGCTGGGTTGTCAGCCAGCTTTTTAAAGAGGGTAAGGTTACCAGGGGTTTCCTGGGCATCTCCGGGCAAACGATACCGCTGCCGACGAAAGTCGTCCGGTATTACAATCTGAAAAAAGAGAGCGGCGTTCAGGTAATATCAATCGTGCCTGACAGCCCGGCTGATAAGTTCGGGCTACATGAAAGTGATGTGATTGTATATTTAGATGAAAATCCGATTGGGAGTGTGGATGATGTGCACAGATTGCTGGGCAGGGAATATATCGGTAAGCCTGTCAATATAACCTTGCTCAGGAACTGGACTCAAATAGAGAAGCTGACTATCCCTGTGGCAGAGATGAAATGATGTCTGTATATACTGCTATTAGCCAGTAATAGATGCACTAAAAAGAACGCAATTTTATTTACGTGTCCCTGTGTAAGTCAGTGTCCCGGCATAGTTGAAGGTTTCCGGTCCCTTATTATCTTTGTAGGTGCCCGAAGCGCTGTACGTTATGATCGCATCCATCTGATTGGATGATGTCAGGGTCACCACTACCTTGTCGGTATAACCTATAGATATGTTCTGCGGGTTTCCGGCGGTGGCCGAGATCATCGAGAGTACACCGGGTAATTTGTTTTCCTGTATATTGCCTCCTCCATAAAATGTACACGATTTTTTATCGGATGCTTCGGAGGCTGAAACAGGTTTGGGCGCCACATTAATACCCATAGAGTTGAACCATATGGCCTTGCCGTCATACTTAATGGTAAGCTGGTTATTTGAAGTCCCGATTGCCCAAGTAGGAGTTTTTGGAAAAATCTGGTCTCCCACAAAACCTGGTATCATAGCCGGTAGGGGCGGTTCATTACTGACTCTGGTCATGGACCAGTTGCCCGTGAGCGGCTCTGAGCTTACAGCCGGATTCGAGGAGGATGCCGGATTTGCCTTAAATGACACACAGCCAGGATATATGAGCAGCGCCGCACCCAGGGTGCATATTAACAGAACTGTCCAGCGTTTCATCTTCTTCTCCTCCTCGCCTTTTTAATCAATTTTAAAATAATAATTTTAAGTATTATACTTGTGTATGCTTTTCGCCGCATCTCAGCTATGATTGCATAGTATATCTATTTTTACTGTAGCTCCGGACGTTGTCCCGCATTTTGGATCGAACCAGGTATCATGGAACTCTTGGGAAGGAACCGCATAATGAAAGAAATTGAAGCTAATCTTTATTGCATTGAACTGCCGTTACCTAAGAACCCGTTAAAATCGATTAACTCTTATGTGCTCAAGGGTAGTAAAAGGTCCCTGATTATCGATACGGGTATGAACCGGCCGGAATGTAAAGACGTGCTTTTCCCTGCCTTGAAAGAGCTGGGGGTTGACCTTGCAAAAACCGATCTTTTCATTACACATCTGCACGCTGACCATTTTGGCCTGGTTGGAGACCTGGCAACTGACACTTCCATTTGTTACATGGGGCATCTTGATGCAGAGATTGTAAAAAACCGGAAGCATTGGGAAGAATTCTTTAAGTTTTTTTCGGAGAACGGGTTCCCCGAAGCCGTTTTGAAGGAATCATTGTCGAGGCATCCGGGTGTACTCTACAGTCCCAGCCGCATGCCGGAAATAACGCCGGTTAAAGACGGGCAGAAGATTGAGGTAGGGGAATTCCAGCTTACATGTATAGAAACTCCCGGCCATTCGCCTGGACATATGTGTCTTTATGATGAGAATAAAAAAATACTATTCTCCGGTGACCATATACTATTTGATATAACACCTAACATTTCATGCTGGCAGGAAATGGCTGATTCTTTGCGTTCATACCTGTCGAGCCTGGATAAAGTTGCCGGACTTGAAGTGACTAATGTTTATCCTGCTCACAGAAGAGCCTTGCCCGGCCTTAAATCGAGAGTTGACGAATTGAAAACGCACCACAGGCACAGGCTGGATGAAGCATTGGCTGCACTGGAAGATGGCGATATGACGGCCTACGAGGTCGCTCCCTACATAACATGGAGAATTGAGTACACTAATTGGAAAGATTTCCCAATTGCTCAGCAGTTCTTTGCTGTGGGAGAGACGCTGGCCCATCTTCATTACCTGGAGAACGAAGGCAGCGTTAAGAGCTATAAAGAAGATGGCCAGGTGTATTTTGGACTGGCTGAGTCAGCTTGATCGTTTGGGCATATGTAAGCTATCATGTCCACACAAAAATTATTAAAAAGATAGGGTAAAAATGTCTAGAGTACGTTACGGGTCAGGCGAAGGGGAACTAACCCCTATAATTGTCCTCATAATTGTCAATTTTCTTGTTTATATAGGCGTGAACATTGCCATTCGATTACTAGGTGTTAACATCCTTCCTTATTTAGCGTTGCCTGGAACAACTTTCTTCCTGTCTCCCGAAGCTTTCCTGCTGGCACCCTGGACTGTACTTACCTACATGTTTACGCATGCAGATTTTTTCCATATATTGGCCAACATGGTAACACTTTATTTCTACGGCAGCTTCCTAAACCGCCTGACAGGCGTAAAAACATTTCTCAGTATATATTTCATAGGCGGATTAGTTGCTGGCCTATTTATACTGCTTTTATCCTCGCCTTCTCCTGGCACTATCGGAGCTTCGGGTGCTATATTTGCGCTGGGTGGTGCTCTGGCAGTTCTGACCCCGAAGTTAAAAGTTTTCATTTTTCCCATCCCTGTACCCATGCAGTTATGGGTGGCCATATTGATTGGTTTCTTGATTCTTTCCTTACCAGTTGCAGGATATTTCGGTATCTCGTGGCAGGGTCACCTTGGAGGTTTATTGACAGGTCTGGCAGCAGGCTGGTTTTTACGCAAGCGTATTCGCGTAATATATTGATTGCTAATTTTAGGGCGGGGGGGGTTAACAGATGCATGATTTCCTGGTTTGGGTTTACATTTTCAATGCAGTCCTATTGATTGTTCACGAGATAGACTCCGCCTACTGGCAGGAATGGAAGCTATTCAAGTTGCCGGGTGGACTGACATTGTTTTTATGTCTGCACATACCGTTGACTTTCGTCGTTCTTTACGGGCTTCTGTTAGTTTATCAGAACGTTTTTGCCGGCCTAATAATTTCCCTGATACTCGGTCTCGCCGGTGTTTTTGCCTTCTCAATACATACAGTATTTATCTGGCGCGGGCATACTGAGTTTAAGGTACCGGTCTCAGCAGTTATCTTGATTTTAACCCTGGTTTTCTCTCTTATTCAGCTGTTTGCTACGGCCTACCTATTGTTCACCCGGTAGTCAAAGCCAACGTCCGGAAAAATCAAAGGTATTCCTTGCAGGTTAAGCATCCTATTGCCAGAATACTCCACATTTTTCGAAATCTTCCACCAAACCTATCTCCCGTTATTAATGGGTTCCTCAGGATTTGATTCAAGGGACGTTGTCTCAGCGCTTTTCTCTTCCCGCTGTTTCTTCTGTTCCTGCTGCAAGTATTCTATGGCAAACTCGCTGAATTTTATAACTCTTCCGTTCCTGACCCTTGCCTCGGGTTGATCGATGTAAAGATTAAACATCTCATCCAGGTCGACATCTACGCACAGGTCCAGCACAACCTTTTTCCCCCACTCAAACCCTTCCCTGAACTGGTTTTTGTCATGATATGCGGGTTGGTGAATGTCGGTAAACAGGATTTTTACTTTTCTCATAGTAGAGTACTCATTAATTATAATCCAATACTCAAGTCAGGGGTATGGTTGTTCCGGTAGCTATTGCAATCAGCTTGTCTTCCTGGTTAGTGACCTTTATTTCAGATATGCAAACGCGCTTGCCCTTTTTAAGCACACGGCATTCAGCGATGAGCTTATCTTTTACTCCCGCAGCTGCAATAAAATGTATGTTGAACTGGGAAGCTACATTAGGAGTGACTACGGAGTTTGTAGCATACGCGAATGCCTGGTCGGCTACTGCTGAAATAATGCCACCGAAAACCATGCCATTGAAATTGATGTATTCAGGTTTCATTTCCATTGATACCCTGGCGTAGCCGGTCGAAAGTTCGATCAGCTTCATTCCCAGGAAGGAGGCGATTTGCTCGTTCTTGCCGAGTTCTTTTAGCCGTTCAATTTCGCTGTCCACGGCACCTATTATAGTGTATGCAGAAAACTGTGTCCTGTGCTATCATAGAAACCAATTCTTTTGACGTATTCTGTTTCCAAGATCATTTGATAATGAGTGTAAAACACCTGAGAATTATCTGCCTCGCCTGTTCGCTGGTGGCGGTCTCCAGTTTCCTGGTACCCGGGGCCCCGGTTAATCCTTCACAGGTAAATGCACAGGCAGGTATCATGAGGTGGGAAACCGTAGATACTCCAAATTCCGATCCCGGGAAGAATGACGTCCTTAACCCTTACATCGGCGGCAATTTCACGGGCAGTGAGATACGCGACCTTTCGATAGGCAATAACGGGACTACTATTATCGCTGCTGTGACGGTTGATCAAAGGTATATCGATTCTACAAAACCCGGAGCTCCACTCGGGATATTGATGTATAGCATGAACGGCGGCATCACATGGTCTACTTCCGCTTATCTGCATCTTATATCCAGCAATGGTTGGAATTCCTTGAACCAGGTCTACAATGTCCTGATTGCCCCGGATGATCCCAAGCTATGGGTATTTACAGCCGGGACTGCGGCCAACGGTCCCACTGAGTTCTGGGTAAGTAAGGATGCTGGGGCAACATGGAACAACGCTCAGGCCCCGGCGATGGCAGCGGGAGAGGCAATTGGCGCTATCGATATCTCTATGGATTACGGGACAGGGCGTGACCTGATGCTGGCTACCCGTTCAGGTGGTGGCAACGGGCGCATTTTTATGACCAACATGGCTGGTTTTAGCACCTGGATCCAGCAATCAAATCCAACAACGGATCCAATGGATTTCTTTGCGGTTAAATTTTCACCAACCTACAATGGGGATCAGACATTTGTGGTTATCCTGGCGACAGGCACAGGAACTTATTATAATATTGGCCTTAGGGACATTAATTACAATACGACTCCTTCATGGATTTATCCGGGTGACGGCGTTGAGGTGAAATCCTCTTCAGCAGTACCTTCCCTGACATATGTGACATTGGCTAAATCCAGCCTATCATTACCATCCGATTTTTCGGGACAATCTGCCAGTCTCAGGAGGGCTTTCGTCAGCCTTTATTCACCAGTAGTCAGTGCCGCAGTAGTCTATCAGACTGGCATCTTCAGAATTGACGATTCAGTCGTTACGACGCTGTTGCCTACTACCCCGGGTAAGCAGATTTATAGCATATCTTTCTTCGGGACTTATTCACAGGGCAAGCTGGTGGCCGGTCTGGTCAATGGCTCACCCTGCAATGCGGTAGTGCCTACTATCTATATGGATACGCCCTGCACTTGCGCCGGTTCGTGCAGTATGACTTCGCTTAAACCTCCGACAGGCGCTGCCAATCAGGGCAATTGCGGTAGCGACAACATTACAGTATGCAGCGACAACCTTACGGGGATCGGCGCCGCCCTGGTCAGTTGGAATCCTGACGGGTCTCTGGCTTATGCTGCAACGGGGTCCGGTGTGATTGCCGATAATGTGACCTGGTGGAAATCACCGACTCTCCCTAATCCCTGGATTTCAACTCTTATACCCAACGATGAGTCCGCTCTTTCTATTAGCCGCAATAACGGAGACACATGGAACCAGCTTGCGCTGATAGATACGACCATAGACTGGTTCAACGATGTTGCGGTATCAGCTGATTGCACCACGGTTTATGTAGCATCGGTCCACAGAAATCTAGGTGTTGGCTGCAACGAATTCGACAGCGTATGGCGTTCCACGATCAGTCCTTCTGTAGCAGCACCGCTTCCGGCACTCACGCCAATTGGTACTTATTGGGAGAGGGTCTTCACTCATGCAACTTCCCCATGCTGCAGGATCCCTCAAACTGATTTGCCAATATTGAGGACAGTGCCCTCCTGCACTGATTCACAGGATGGGGGTATTGTAGCCTGGGTGGCGCAGTACACGCCGGCGCAGGCATGGTCACCTGATTATGGCGACTACTGGGTGGCCATTCCCAGTTTGACTTTGATCCAGGACTTCACGTTTGAATCCAGCCGGGTGATGTATGACCTTGGCATTGGAGGCACAGTTCAGAGGATGGTATATACAGGCACAGCCTGGTCTAATACAATACCTGCCACGTTAACGGGTATGATAGGGCACACAATCGTTGCCAGGAATGGCAAGGTGTTAGTGGGAGCTGCGCTTTCCAACGTTCAGGGCGCTTCGGTCGGTTACTCTACGGACAGTGGCAAGAACTGGTACATAAACAGGGACCGCATGCCTATAGGCGGCAACGTTCACGTGACCTTTGATGTTGATTACGATAATAATCATTTCATATACGCTGCAGTGGATGACAACGCTACAAACGGAACGGTGTACAGGAACACGGCGCCTCTATTCACAAAATGGACTGAAAATGATCTGATGGATAGCTCAAACGGGGCAACAGGGCCTGATTGGTTTAACGACGGTTATGACACGGCGCATGGTGATCCTCCTCATAGACGCGCCTATTATGGCATTGTAATGGCGTGGACAGGGAATCCCCAGCCTGCCCTGTATGCTGTGCATGATAATGTCACGACATCGTTGGCCGGTGCACCCGGTGCTTTACCTTCAGACAGCGGTGTATGCCGAACGCTTGAACCGAGGAACGGGATACCAAAGCCCGGCGTCTATTGGGACTGCCTTGACGTGTACATGCCGCCCACTCAAAATGATGTCCATTTTACGCTTGAGCCCAGTTCCCTCAAGGCATGCGGCTGCTGCTCTGTCAATACTAATACCACTCTGTGGGCAATAGATAATCAATCGGGTCTTACCATTAATTATAATGCACTGTTAGGTGCTTCCAGTCTTGCAGACATCACAAAAGCTATTGACTTAAAAGGGAGATATCTGCAAAGTCCCGGGTATAATCCTGCGCTTGGGCGTGGCATGCTGTGGACTTATACTGATTGTCTTGCCAAGAAGGGACCGGTACTGCGTAAACCGGCTGACAAGGCTTTGGTCGGCGCCGATCCGGTAACCGGCCGCAATCAGCAGATCGATCTATCATGGGAGCAACTCTGCCTCAGCACCGCTTATCAGCTTCAGGTTGCCAAAGACAAGAATTTTAGTCTGCGGATTAACCCGGAAATATCCAATGCCAGCCACATTGATGCCGTTACCGGGTCGATAATCCTCAGGATGGACTCAGTCAATATGACCAGCCCGGCTGCCTGGTTGTCCCCCGCTTCGCTGCCTGAGGCCGGGGCTTTATATTATTGGAGGGTCCGGTCATACCAGTCTGCAACCGGGCAGATTGCCGTCAGCCCATGGTCGGAGACACGGGGTTTCACTGTAAAACCCGGGTTTATAGTCAATTCACCTTACCTGGGAGTCCAGCTCCTGGCTCCCGATAATGGATGCGTAGGTTGCCGAGTCAGCCCCGCCTCTTTCTCATGGTCGCCCTGGAAAGAAGCAACAAAGTACACATTCCAGCTTGCAAAGGATTCCGAGTTCACTCAGATAATCAAGCAGGCTGATACTTCATCAACCGGATATGAATACGTAGGTACATTAGACTACGACACAAATTATTTCTGGCGGGTAAAAGCTATCGAGATAAACGGGTTGTCCATTCCAAGCGACTGGAGCGCCGCTTTCAGCTTTAAGACTGAATCAGCTCCTTCTCCGCAAAAGGCACCCCAAGGCGAACCTCCGATACCTACCTGGGTCTGGATGGTAATTGGAATCGGCTTTATACTGGCTGCTATTGTCATGTTGCTGATACTGCGCACCCGCAACCAAATCTAGCCCTAACACCAGTAGTTGGCTTTATCTATCGCAAACAGTTTATATTTCCGGAGTAATTGCTGCTGTGAGAATTTCAACTGAATGTTATGACTGCCTGCAAAAGCTGGCGGTGCAGGCTTCGAACAATGGCACCAAAGACCAGCATTTGCGGGACGAGGCGAGGAAAAAGGCCGAAGAATTATTGCACGAAAAGCTAAAGCCAGGTTCAATATCGATTGTAGTGGCTTCAGCCATGCACGATGTTATCAGAAAAGTGACAGGAAATCCTGATCCCTACCGCCTGACCAAGGATATCGAAATTGAAGAATCCCGCATGCTGTTCGATCTGGTAAAGGGTAGTTATCATGAAGGATTTCAAGAATACCTCAAGCTGGCTGCGCTGGCTAATGCAATAGATTTTTTCAAGCCGATAGAAGATGTTAAAAAAGAGATCACGGAAAATAAACTGAGTTTTGTTATCGATGATTCTGCCCTGCTGGAAGGCAAGGTAAAAAAGTCGGGATTTATTCTTTACCTGGCGGATAATGCAGGGGAGGTATTCTTCGATATTCCATTACTGGACCTGATGAGGAAATTTGCCAGGGTTGTCTATGTGGTCAAGGAATCACCGGTGCAAAACGACATTACCCTCGAGGAAATCCGCCGGGCGGGACTTGAGAAAAAGGTTGGCGAGGTCATGACCACCGGAACGGCCACACCGGGTATAGACTTTGAACAGGCCTCGGATAGTTTTAAAAAGGCTTTTCAAACGGCAGATTTTGTCTTTGCCAAGGGCATGGGTTATTATGAAACTCTGGAAGAGTTGCCAGCCGAAGGCAGAATATTTTTCTGTCTCAAAGCCAAGTGCGGACCGGTGGCGGCATCACTGAAAGTCCCTTTGGACAGCTACGTGGCAAAACTGCATTGATTAGAGATGGATTAAGAGCATGGCATATGAAAGGCCTGAAATAATAAGACCGCCCAGTGAGCATGACAGCTATTACCTGCCGTTAACTTCCGGCTGCTCCAATAACTCCTGCACCTTTTGCGCCTTCTCTTTTACTAATCTGGGCATAAGGGACTTGCAGGACGTGAAACAGGAAATTGACGCCATGTACCTTTATATGAATAACCATATCATGGTGCCTGGCCAGCCGGATATAGTCTACATGATCCTGAGGCGCTGGAATGGTAAAAAACTGTTCCTCCAGGATGGCGATGCCCTGATTTACCCGTATCCGAAATTGGTAGAGGCGCTTCAGTCCCTGGGACAAAAATTCCCGTATATTGAACGTATTGCCAGCTACGCTACGCCGCAGGATATCCTGAGACGCAGCGTTGATGAATTGAAAGCTTTGAAGGACCTTAAACTGGGCATACTCTACATGGGAGTCGAAAGTGGCGACGATGAGGTTTTACAGGGGATACGCAAAGGAGCCACACACGAACAGATGGTGGAGGCCGCCAAAAAGGTAAAGGAATCGGGAATACTGCTGTCAGTGACTGTGCTGCTTGGGCTTGGTGGTATCAAAGGAAGCCAGCAGCACGCAATGGAAACTGCCAGGATTTTAACCCGGATAGACCCGGATTATGCGGGTGCCCTTACTCTTACGCTGATTCCCGGGACACCGCTCTACCAGTCATACGAAAGGGGAGATTTTGACCTCATCACTCCGTTCACGTCGCTTCAGGAGTTGAAGACCATTGTGGAGAACTCTGATTTTTCGAACTGTTTCTTTAGTTCGATGCATGCTTCGAATTATTATGCAATAAGGGGAACTATGCCGCGTGACAAGGGGAAAATAATCAAGCAGTTGGAAAATATCCTTGCCAGCAAAGACCCTGCACTTCTAAGGCCCGAATTCCTGCGAGGTCTCTAAAACTTATATCGGGCCTTATCCCGTAAAACCTAGTCGAGGTCCATTACACCTGAAATCGCGGCGGGGCATGTCCTTTGGATTGTGACAGTAGCACCGACAGACGGTTTCACTTCTACGCTGAATTTCGAGTTAATTGTTATGTTGTCTGAGAGGGTATTGCTGCCGCCCAGGTCGGTGGTATCTATCGTGATCTCGCACTGGTTGCTGGGTTTGAGCATGCTGCCGCTGACATTGCCCGAGAATTTGGTGGTCCATTTCACATTGTTTAAATAAGAGCCTGCTGTCGTCAGGCTGATAACACATTTATTCGTTGCATTGGAGGTTCCGTCGCAGGCGGTCAGGTCGATTGGATTGCCGGATGGAGTGGATACAACTGTGAAGATAATTTTATTCACATTCTGGTTGTCCGCGCTTTTGGCGATGACGGATCCTGAAACCTTTAGGTTGCTGCTGGCTTCCTGGAGACCGGCGTAAATCGTGGATTTACCCTGCTCTGCGGAAAACAGGCCGGCGCTCAATACTGCATACCCGAAAACGGCTGCCACAGTTACGAATGCGATCAAGATAATTGCTGTTTCCAGCCCTGTCATACCTTTTTGATCTTTAAGCAATTTAGAGATTATTTTCATGGTACCTCATCCGTTTTTTAAGAATACCAAATTTTATTATGTATACTTGGCGGATGTAAGGACCGGAAGGGGTCATGTCAATGACCCATTAGTGCCATTTTAAGAGGGTAGGATAGTAACATGTGGAACGTAAATGGCGTTTTGCGACACTGAAAATGGGATCCGCGTCAACAAGGCCGCGCCGGCGGGCTGCCGGCCGTTAATCGGGCCTAAATTTAAGAGGGCTTGATCCTGCGCATTTCCCAGATCGTGCCGGTGTGGTCCGGGCAGTGGATCCTGTAAACAGAGCGGTCCTGGTCGTTCCAGGAAGGATAACCAAGTACTACCCGCCAGGTATACAGGTCAAGTACGTGTAGCAGGGCGCCACATACGCCTGAGGGCTTTTTGTAGGGCGTGTCATAGTAAAAAACATCGCCTAAATTGTGTTTGCACTCGCCGATTTTCTCCACCATGCGGATCTCGATTCTATAAAGGTTGTCCCAAACCGCCCGGTAGTCAGCGTCCGACAGGTTATGAAGATCGATGTTAAGGCTGGGTCTATGCTGTGCGTCCATTTTCATTGTTCCCTGCCTCCTATTTCGTTGATCTTGCGGCCCTTTCCTGAAGATATTTCTGAAGCACAGAGGGTCAGATCATATCAGGAATGGCCATCAGAGATTTAATAACCGTGCAATCGCAGCTTTTGCATTTACCATCGCGATCGATCAGCACGGGCTTCATGCCCACGCCCCTGGACCCCAGGATATCCTGTTCATATTGGTCGCCTACAAAAATGGTTTCGGCAGGATGGCAGCCTGCCTTTTGCAGGGCGAGCTGAAATATCTCGGGACGCGGCTTATCAAATCCTACTTCAAAAGACGTGACCTTAAAATCCAGGTAAGGATCGAGACCCAATTCCGTACAATAAGAATCTATCTCCTGTCCGATATTGGATATAACGCCAACTTTGAGGTTCTTGTCCTTGACCGCTTTTAGCGCAGGCAGTGAGTCGTTGTAAGTCACAAATTTGAAACCTATTGAAAATGCTTTGGCCAGTATTTGCAGGGCCTGTTCAGCAGTTGCGGGTGGGGTGGCGCCTTTCAGTATGCCCAAAGCATACTTCGTATAGATAGCGTATTTTTCTTTTTCTTCACGGGTCCGGATAGGCGATTTGAAGTTTTCCAGGCGCCAATAGTTATCGGCTTCGGGGAGTGCCTCTTCAATAGACTGAGGCGTTACCTTCACTCCAAAATCAGAGGAGACCCTTGCATAAAATAAATCGCGTGGCGGATCGAAATAGGCAAGGGTATTAAAGAAATCGAAACATACTGCTTTGATCATAGTAACTTTAAATTATCGTTTTAGTTGGGCGAAAAATCAATTTCACCGGGCTTTGCCGGGTCAGCCTGCTGCATCGGCCTTACTGCGTATACCCCATTTTAATTTGGCATAAAGCATGAATGAAGCCAGTACCAGCGTTATGGAGTTCCACATTATCATGGCAAAAAGCCCGAATAATATACCATAGACCAGCCAGCATACCGTGCTGCTTATCCAGAGGTAAACGAACGGCAGGCTTATCTCGTAAGCAGTCTTATAACGGAACAGCCGTGCGATTTGGGGTATTATTCCAATATTGCCAAGGAGACCGCCGAGTATTCCTAATATCTCCTGCCAGTTCATATAAGTAGCCTCCGCAAGTAAATTAGCCGCTCAATTATATCATTTCAAATTGCCAATTAATGGTAATTACATTATCTGTGTGGAGAGTGAAGTGAATGGGTGATTCTTGTTCGGATAATATGGTATAAATGGGTCTTGACATGTCAGTGTCTGTTGCTTAATATACACGGAACAAGATGAAGTTGACGGTTGTTGATGCATTAAGCCTTGGCGATGCCTGGTACCAGTGCCTGCAGAAGGCGCTTTTCGAGGGCCGGGAATATGTAATCCAGCAGGGAAGTTTTGAGGGAGTGCGCCGCAAAGAGATTGAACTTGTAGCCATTAATATCAGCAAGCCCGGTATCCGTCCCCTCAGCCCCGATGTGCCGACCGGCGTTCCGATGCCCACCACGGATGAGAACATCGAGGAATATATGTCGTATCTCATGACCGCCGAAAAACAGGAGAATGAGGAGTATACCTACGGCGAGTATCTGACTCCGCAGATCGAAGAGATCATCCGCCGCTATAAGAAAGGCTACGATACCAACCAGATGTGCATGTGTGTGGGCAGCAAGGACAGCATTTATCAGGTTGATCCTCCGTGTCTGCGCCTGGTGGATACGCGTGTCCAGGACGGCGCCTTGCACTTTATGCTTTATTTCCGCAGTTGGGACCTGTGGGGCGGTCTTCCAACCAACCTGGGTGGTTTACAGACGTTGAAAGAATATATGGCAAGTGAGATTGGCGTTGAGGATGGGGAAATACACGCCTTCAGCAAAGGCCTTCATCTTTACGAACATGCCTGGGACCTGGCAAAGATGGTCTTGCGTTTGCCGGTCGGATAGAGGCGGGAAAACACTGGAAATTCGTCGTCAATTAATGCTACGCCATTCCCCGACAATATCCCTGGAATTCTTGACCAGGCAGATTCTTTTCATTATCTTTAGCGCCGATTCGTGCATTTCTTTGTCCGGCGACGAAACACAATCTTCAACTACTATCGTATAGAAGCCCCTGTTGGCGGCATCTCGTGCGCTCGAATCGATGCCGATTTCCGTTGATATTCCTGTGAACAGGAGGGTCTCTATTCCGCGGTTTCTCATTATGTACTCGAATTGCGTGCCGATGAATATGCTCGCAGTATGTTTATTTAGGACTATATCGTTTTGCATGGGGCCCACATCAGCATGGATTTCGGATTCCGGGATTCCCGGTTTCATAAATGGAGGCAGCTTATCCGGCTCATCCACGCCGAATCTTTTCATGGACATGTACAGCCTCCAGGGAGATTCATACTGGATGGGCAGAGGAGTGATTTTAGTATAGACAACCGGGATTTCATTTTTTCTGGCAGCCTCGATAAGCGATCGCATATTCGCCAGAAATTCTTCCTTGTTAAAGATGGCGTTAACCAGGGCATTTTGAACATCCCATACTACAAGCGCCGTGTGCTCCGGAGCCGCAATTTCGTGTAATTCCCTGTATATAATATGTTTGCCCGATCCGTTCATCATCTCCTCCTTCAACTGCGTCTATAGATATGCGGCTTATCGTTTTTACCTTGATAGGCTAATTATAAACTTGTATATCAATTGAGGCCACATCTCGACACCCTTTACCGGGTAGTGGATCAGTTTGGACTTAATGTTGCGAAAATAAAAATGTAAAAGTTCGTATAATTGAATAGTAAAAAGTGGTAATAAAGTACCCTTAAATATTGACAAAATAGCATATATTATTATAATAATAACATATCATAAGAAAATTAAGGGATATTATTATGACCGGCCAAGTTGTTAAATTAACCATAAGTTTACCGCGTGAATTATTATCAATAACCGATGAAATTGCGGCTGAAAAAAAGATTAGTAGAAGTAAAGTAGTTTACATGTGTTTGCGTGATTTAGCCGACCAGAGATTGCAACTAAAAATGGCTGAAGGTTATAAGATGCTAGCTGAAGACAATTTAAAATTTGCTAATCAAGCAATAAACATTGCCCGTGAAATATTAGCTGATTAGGGATATAACTTTATGTCCGTTGGCTGTAAACGAGGAGAAATTTATTTAGTTAATTTTGATCCTGCTAGAGGTAGTGAGCAGGCTGGCATCAGGCCAGCTGTAATTATTCAAAACGATATAGGAAATACATTTAGTCCGACTACTATTATTGCAACATGTAGTACTGCTAGCACTAAGCCCTTTCCGTTTATTGTAAAAATTATGGCCAAAGAGAGTGGATTAGACAGAGATTCTGCAGTAAATTTTGCTCAAATTCTAACTATTGACAAAAATAGATTAGATAAAAAAATCGGTCAGCTATCACCGAATAAAATAATTGAGATGAACAATGCTATTATAAATAGCCTTGGACTTCGATGAAGAAAAAGAAACGAACTCCAAAAGCTTGGGACTTGGAACAAATTGTTGGCTTAC
>Ga0182021_10000684_pt1 | contig 37242 bp, 30 predicted proteins | sample 612E3MmetaG_FD_120493 | JGI IMG/M metagenome (GOLD analysis project Ga0182021, IMG submission 120493) | Permafrost microbial communities from Stordalen Mire, Sweden - 612E3M metaG (Illumina Assembly) | ecosystem: Environmental > Terrestrial > Soil > Wetlands > Permafrost | place: Sweden...
CTACCGCGAATAGCGTGAAGAGTTTTTTCATGGACATATCCCTTTTTTACTTTAAAATAAACTTATATTCTTAATTACCCGTAAGAATGATCGTTCAAAAAAAAACAATAAGGTATTTAATCCAAAAAAACTATAAAAGAATTTGCTAAGTAAAAATTAGCTTGTATACTATAGAGTTTTTAGTATTATAATAATTTAATAAAAATATTATTAATTTGCAAATTCTTTTCAGAATTAATAATTGACGATAATTCAATAATAACCCTTATTATCAAATATCAGCAGGAGATTTATAATGTATGATTTGGTCGTGAATATAATATACACAGCCTTTTGATAAGTTAACCAAAAGGCTGTGAGAATATTTTTATTTTACTATTACCATTTTCTTCGTCGCAATGAAATCTTTTCCGTTAATACCATTTGCAATTATCCTGTAAAAATAAGCGCCGCTTGAAAGATTAGTGGCATTAAATTCTGCAGTATAATAACCTGCTTTTGTTAAATCACCATTTACAAGATTTTTAACTTCTCTTCCGAGAATATCAAATACTATCAATTTTACTTTGCTGTCAAACGGTATATCATAATCTATTTTAGTTACAGGGTTGAACGGGTTCGGATAATTTTGGGACAGATTGTACTTTGCAGGAACGCCAACCTCAACAAAGCCTCCGAGTAAATAATAAGTATAATTTCCGTTGTTATCAATTTGCTTCAGCTTGTAATCATATTTTCCCGAATTTAATTTCCTGTCCGTAAATACGTATGAAGATTTTCCCGAGCTATTGCCTTTTCCCGAAACAAAAGAAATTTTAGACCACTCTGCGTCATTATGGTTTTTTCTGTATATTTCGAATCCTGCATTATTGTTTTCGGATTCCGTTGTCCAGTTTAAAATAATATCCCTTCCAGAAACAGAATTTGTAAAAGAAGAAAGTTTTACCGGAAGAGTACCTGCATTATTATCAACCATGCCGAGAGCCATCGCTCCTGTGGATTTACCGACCCCATTAAACATTGGTCCCTTTGTTCCGGTAAACCTGTAATTATAACCTGCAGTACCTGTTCCGTTATTAACACCTACAGATGCCCCGGTGACAATCATATTTGTAGCTAACGGCGCTGCAGACATGTCATCATTATAATTTATTATGAACAATGAATTCAAAGCAGGTGAATAAGTATTTGTATAAAGAATTATCTGGAATGAAATATAGTTAGTTCCATTCGCTCCGCTTATATCGTATATGTTTTCATAACTTATAATAACATTATCAGGATTTATTTTATAACTTACATTTGTTGCCGGCGTATAAGTCCGTTGTACATATAAGTCTTTAAAAGCAGCTGCAATCATATTTAACGGTGCACCAGCACTTGGCAATAAGACCGGTGAATATGCCATATTACCCGCACCGAATGTTATATATCCGTTTGTGCCGACATAAACACTGCTGTAGTCCGTACCGAAGAATTTGAAGAACTGACCGGGGAAATCAACTTCGAAATATCCATCATCATCACTCCCTGTAAATGCGGCAATAGGTGTAAAATCCGTTGTCGGAATCCATTCAAATGCAGGCTTTTGGTTTGGTGCAGGATTACCATTAGGCGTGGAATTTGAGAATTTATATAAATTTGTTGCAAATGTTCCGAAATTCGGATTAAGCGCGGTGACCGAAACTTCATTCGAATAACCTGAAGTTCCGTCAGTATAAATCGCCTGAACGACATAATAATAAGTGTTACCCATTGTTGCAGATACATCATCGTATGTAGTTGAATTCAATCCTGGGAATTGCGTATCATACGAGCCTGATGAACTGCCCCGCTGTAAAGTGTAGCTTGATAGAATTTTTTCACCATTTTTCCCGCTTATCGAAGCTGCCGGAACGCTGATAATATTTTCTTTCTTTTCGTTTTTAATATTATTCGAATTCGTTATTAAAGTCGTCTTTACAGGGAGCATTTTTGATTTAGGGTCAGGTGTACCGGAAATTAATTTGTCGGAATACGTTCCCATATATGCACGCATAAAGAAGTTACCTGCCCATGCATTCCAAGTTACACCTCCGTCCTGCGTCCATGAACTTTTACCTGCGGGGGAAGTATTATCTGTACCAACGTATGGTCCAGTCGTGCTTCCTGCAGGCCATTGTGTGACTATATAGAAAGTCTGTCCCACGGTGACATTTTGGGGTGCCAGTAAGGTCAGAAATATCCAGCTGTAGGATGTACCTACCGCAACATTATTGAATGATGCCCAGGGGCTTGATACGTTTGGTTTTCCTGTTCCGTCGTCAGGACACAACATCACTGAGTTAAACATAATTCCTGCAGAACCTGCATATGTGTAAACCGCAATTTGTGAAATTGTACCGTTATGAGGCGAAGTAAATTTATCGTAAAACATCTGGCTTGTAGTTGATGGAGAGCCTACCCACATATTTGATTCTGCAGACCCGTCATCAATTTTAATCTCCGCACCCGGAGAAGGCGATTGCCAGGAGAGAGAAGGCAAAAAGCTAGCATTAAGTCCTCCTAGTAAATTCTGGGGTGCGTTTAATATACCTGTTCCGGTTATTGCAATATCGTGACCGCCGGTGTTATCATCAATGTGCAGGTTTGCTGATTTTGCTCCTGTACTTGTCGGTGCAAATAATACTCTTACCTGTGCAGTCTGGCCGTTTGTAAGATTAATCGGATATGAATTATTATCTATAAGTAAAAATTGTGAAGCATCAGTACCTGATATTGAAATTCCGCCGTTATTAATTGAAAGAGCACCTCCGCCTGTATTGGTAATCGTAAAAACCTGATCAACTGAACCGCCGCCGACTGTTACGCTTCCAAAAGCTTTTGATAATGGTGTTATGGAAAATGTTGGAGTAGAAGGAGTAAGAGTTACACTGAAATCATCAAATCCTAAATACCATGGTGCTCCGGTATTCGTTACATAAATTCCAAAATAATATGTACCTGAACTTCCGGGAGTAAAAGTTCTGGTCACAAGAGTATAAGTAGGGGTACTTACAATAGCGCTTGTGATGAACGGGCTTCCTAAAAGAGTAGCACCTGAAGATGACTGAGACGTATTTGTATATGTATTACCTGTCCAGCCCGATACGTTATCTCCTGCAAAATAAAATGAAAAGTCATATGATGTTCCGCCCGTAAGTGTGAATCCCGGAGACCATACATAGCCGCCGGTTGTAGGAGAGTAATAAATTGTCATATAATTCGGAGCTGAACGAGGATCATTATAAGAATTTGATGCGGCATTACTTGTTACCCAGGGACCGCTTTCAACTTTCCAGCAATTCGGTATGGACGGGATAGTCACCGCATCAAAATTTTCAGTCCAGGGAACTGAAGAAGGATTGCATAAAGTTGTAAATGCTATATCTGAACCGTAAGATGTTCCCTGCGTGTTCGTGGCATAAGCTCTGACGTGATATGTTGTTGATGCAGACAGGCCAGTGATACTGCTTGTAAAAACACCTGTTCCTGAACCATCAATAGTTTTACTGTTTGCTGTAGTTGGATTCGCCGTTGTGCTCCAGCAGACTCCTCTTGCAGTTACAGGTGAAGCTCCCTGTAAAGTAACATTCCCTCCGCCTGTAGCAGTAGTAATGTTTATATTTGAGGGTGTTGTTGTTGTTACTGAAGGTGGACCTCCGTTGAATACTGAAACATCAGAAATAAAAACGTCGGGACCATATCCGGAATATCCTACAAATCTAATACTTGCACGTTGATTTAAATAAGGTGTTAAATCTACATTTGCAGTTACATAAGTACCCGGTGTCGTTGTTCCGGCACCATCACCTGAATTAAAAGCAGTACCTTTTAAACCCCATATTCCAACCCAAGTTGTGCCGCTATTTGTAGTTATATAAACACCTAATGAATCGGTAGGATAACTGGACATATATTGATGAGACCATCTAAAAGCCAAAGATGGGGCAGTTAAACCGGTGCCGGAAGTTAAATTTAACAATGGAGTTTGCATTAATGCATAATACCCTGCAGTCCAATTCCAAAAATTACAATAAGCAGCTGAATCCGTAGATGAAATATATTGTGCCCAATTTTGCGTACCACCGGTTAAATTGAAATTCGGGGGCGGCCAAACATTAAAATATTCTTTCCAGGGATATGTACCAATTTCAACACCAGGAGACCATCTGTATATCTGGCCTGATGTAGGATATACAGTTGGTGACCAGGTCATGGTAGCTGTATTTGTTGCACCTGCAGTAGTTGCAGCCCAGCTTGTTGTTGTTGTTCTAACAGAAAAATCAGTAGTCACTGATCCGTTAATACCAACATATGGAGTATAAGAACTGGTTAAACTTGCAGTACCGCCATATACAATTTCAATAATATTTGTTGTTTCGTATAACTTTATTTGTGCATTTAACTGATCATTGGTACTGTTATAGTAAAGATACCAGCCCGGATATTGAATGGTCAGGACTCTGTTTGGAGCTGTACCTGATAATAAGTATGTCACCGCACCATTTGTTCTGCCATCACGGTTACAAAATGCAATAGTGTTTGGAATAGAACTCAAGGCGGTATAAGATGTACTCGGAACTGCACCGAGAGTAATATAGCCATTTGAATTAGCACCGTATGTTGTAAAAACCGTACCGTTATAAACGAAATTAAATCCAATGCTTTGCAAAGTTGAAGAACCATCATCCATACCGGCAGTAATTATACTAGTTCCTGCAATTGCAGTATATGTTCCTGTCGTCTGAGTGAATGCTATGCCGCTCACAACATCAGTTTGCGATTCATGTATATACGGACTACTGATACTGTTTACCGGTATTTTCGGTGGTAGTTTAGAGATATCAATTTGCTCTTTAGCAGTGGGATTTTTTTGATTATTATTTAGAGTTTTTTTATCCTGTGCATTAACTACAATGGTAGTCAATGAAAATAGGATAACCAGTGTGAAGAAGAAGAGTTTTTTCACGGGTTTAACCTTTCTTATTGGTTATAAATGTTTTATTTAATTTCTATATTCTTTAAAAAGCTTTCAATTGCTGATTGCAGAAAAACGAAATAAAAAACAAAAATCAAAAACCGGTGACATAATAAATATAATCTGTAAACTATATTTATTAGAGTATGTCCATAAATATAAAAAAACTATTAATTAATTGCAAAGAAATAATAAATTTTTAACTTGAATAGAACAAAAAATAGTCAAAAAATTAAAAACTGTATGTTTTCAGCAGGTAATTTGGAAATGGAAATTAAGATGTAAAATTTATAAATAATATATAATTTACTATCCCGGTCATTATTTTTACTGCAAAATATATACCCTGCATTAATTTTTGTTAAAACAGCATAATACATAAATGGAATTTTGATATATATAGTTCGGACATCATAAAACGCAGTTGTATAACTATCTTTTTACAAAAATTTTTATAATTTACTCCCTTAATCCAGCAATATTCTAAATTCTCACTATTTTGAAAAATTGTCTCATTTTAGGCGGAAAAATAAATTAAACCTTAAGTATTTGAATGGTTTTAAAGCTTTTATTTTGCATATAAATTGCATTAAATAATATAAAAATGAGAATGAAAATAAATAAAGTAGATATTCAATTTGCTCTTATGATATTGATTTTAGCGCTGTTTTTGGTAGCAGGATTTTTAACTATTTAATATCTTGAAATGATGTCAGATAAGAAAAAAATATTAATTATAGAAGATGATGACTCATCGAGGGAATCTCTGGTCAGTTTTCTGGAAGAATGCGGTTACAATGTGATTTCAACCGGGGATGGATTCAGAGGGCTTGAATTAATGAAAAAAGACACACCGGACCTTATTATTACCGATAACCGTTTACCTAACATAGATGGAATAGAACTGGCCTGTATAAATGAAAGTTTTACAAAAAAAATCCCTTTTATTATTACATCCGCATATGATAATCTGAAAGATATTATCTCTAAACTTAATGTAATTTCGTTTTTGGAAAAGCCTATAGATATTATACTTTTGAGGGATTTAGTAGATAAGACGCTATTTAGGTAAAAACTGTAATTATTTGGTTAATTCTTCCGTAAAAGTCCAGGGGTCAATTTTTTTTTCGGAAATTGCATTCAGGTTTTCATCTAACTTTTTTTGGTTTTCGGAATCCCAGAATGTATTATGAAGTTTATTTTTTACCAAATCCAGAATTTTACTTCTCAGATGTTCCTTTCTTTGAATGCTAAGGAATCCCTTGCTCACCAGAAATTTTTTCTGAATTAATATTTCTTCAAATAATTCTTCTATTCCGTTATTTTTAATACCAATTGTTTTTAATACCTTTATTTCCGGTTTGCTGTCTGAAGGCGGTTTTAAGTGCAAAATATTTTTTAATGCTGAAACAATCTGGTCTGCGCCGTCTCTGTCAGATTTATTCATTACAAATATGTCTGCAATTTCCATTAATCCTGCCTTCATAGCCTGAACGGAATCACCTGACTCGGGGACAAGCACTACTATTGTGGTATCCGCTGTTTGCGCAATATCGAGCTCCGATTGTCCTACGCCTACAGTTTCGATTAATATGTAATCTTTTCCCGATGCGTCGAGTATGTCGCAGGCTTCAACAACGTTTTTGCACAAGCCTCCGAGACTTCCCCTTGTAGCCATGGAACGGACAAAAACATTTTCAAGCAGACTTGATTCCGACATTCTCACTCTGTCTCCGAGAAAGGCACCTCCTGTAAACGGACTCGTAGGGTCAACAGCAATTACGCCGACTTTTAACCCTTTGTCAAACAGTAATTTTATTAAACAATTCGTTATTGTGGACTTTCCTGCTCCCGGAGGTCCTGTAATTCCTATCCTGTATGCGTTCCCGGTATGGGAATATAATTTTTTAAGCAGGCTTATGCTTTTTTTGTCTTCGTTCTCGACAAGGCTTATTGCTCTTGCAATTGCTCTTTTATCTCCGGATAAAATATTTCTCGCTAAGTCTTCCAATTGTTATCTGCGTTCAGTATTTATTGAAGCGGATTTTTCCGCAAAGTATCTGCAGGTTTTTTCAATACCTTCTTTGAGACTGTATTTCGGGGTCCAGTTCAATAATTTTTTTGCAAGTTTATTTTCCAGAACGCTTCTCTTCTGTTCCCCCCTGATTTCTTTCCCGTGTTTTTCACTGAACATATTGCCGTAATAACTGTTTATATATCGGAAGATGCTGTTTACGGTAGTTTCTTTTCCTGTCGCAATATTTACTGTTGCAGTTTTTTTAAACTTCAGTGCTTTTAAATTTGCATCCGCAACATCTTCAACAAAAACAAAGTCTCTTGTATTTGTACCTTTTCCGTTTATAACCGGCTGAAAACCTTTATTGATTTGATTGCAAAAAACTGCAATTACCCCTGCCTGTCCTTTTGGCAATTGCCTTGGTCCGTATATGTTTCCGTATCGCAGGCAAACATACTCTATACCATAATGCCTGTGAAAGAAAACAAGATATTTTTCAACTGTCAGTTTTGCAATTCCGTACGGCGAAAGGGGATTGGTTATGTGCTTTTCATCGGCAGGAAAGTAATCCTGCTCTCCGTATATTGCTCCTCCAGTTGAAGCAAAAATAATTTTTTTGATTTTATATTTTACGGCAAGCCCGAAAAGAATTATTGAACCGTTAATATTTATATTCGCGTCGTTTTCGGGATTGGAAATCGAAACTCTTAAATCAACCTGAGCCGCGTGATGATTTATTACTTCGATTTTATGCTTTTTAAAAATTTTCTCTAAATCTTTGTCCCGAATATCAAGCTTATAAAATATCGCCTTTTGATTAATGTTATTTTTGTAACCTGTAGATAAATTATCAACGATAATGACTTTGTGGCCTTCTTTTATATAAGCATCAACTATATGTGACCCTATGAAACCTGCTCCGCCTGTTACCAATATATTCATTCCGATTTATTTGTTTATTGATTTTTTGTATTTGAATCCGATATCTTTCCTGAAATACATGTTCTCGAAATTTATTTTTTCAATTTCTGCATAACAGTTTTTTATAGAATCTTCCATAGAGATGTCGCTCAAGGCAACAACGGAAAGAACCCTGCCGCCATTGGTAAGGACATCTTTCTTATCTGCTGAATACCTTGTTCCCGAATGGAAAATAAATGTATCTTTACTGTTATTCCATAATCCCTGTATAATTTTTCCCGTCTCATATTTTTCCGGATATCCGGCCGATGCTAAAATTACACAGCAGGAATATTTGTCATATACTTCCAGCCTGTATTCATTTATTTTTTCTTCTGCAGATGCCAGAAGCAATTCAAGGAAATCGGATTTGATAAGCGGTAAAACTGACTGTGTTTCCGGGTCTCCGAATCTCGCATTGAATTCAATAACATAAGGTTGTAATGCACCCGGAGACTTTTCTGTAATCATCAATCCGCAGTATAAACATCCTTTGTATTTTCTGCCTTCTTTTACCATGCCCTGCAATGTCGGCTCGATAATTCCCATCATAATATTTTCATAAATGTCCTTATCAATCATGTTATCTGCCGGAGCATATGCTCCCATTCCGCCCGTGTTTTTGCCTGTATCACCTTCTCCGATTTTCTTGTGGTCCTGTGAAAAGGGAAGAGCCGCATAATTTATTCCGTCTGTAATTACAAATAAAGACAGTTCAAACCCGGTAAGAAATTCCTCTATGATAAAATTTAATCCTGCATCTCCGAAAACTTTATTATCAACAAAATCCGTTATGACATCCTTTGCTTCCGCATAATTGTTTACAATTATTACACCCTTGCCTGCTGCCAGCCCGTCTGCTTTAATGACCAGCGGATATTTTGAATACATAAGATATTCGCAGGCATCTTTCAGATTGCCCGAATTAAATTCTTTATATTCCGCAGTCGGTATGCGGTATTTTTTCATTAAGTTTTTTGCGAATATTTTGCTGCTTTCCAGTTCAGCTGCTTTTCGGGAAGGGCCGAAAATTTTCAGGTTCTCTTTTTCAAAAGCATCCACGATACCGAGTGAAAGAGGAATTTCAGGTCCCACCACGGTAAAATGTATATTTTCTTTTTTTGCGAACAAAACTAATTTATCGATTTCCGCCGGCTTAATGTCAATGGGAGTGCTTATTTTATCCAGCCCGGGATTTCCGATTGTTGTGTACAATACAGATTTGCTGTTTATAAAAGACGGGGAATTATAAATCCCGTTTGCTATGGCATTTTCTCTTCCGCCGTTTCCAACTAATAGTATTTTCATAAATTATAAAATTCTATTCTACGTCGAGCAAATAATTGAATTCTTTTGCAAGTTCTGTTGTAAGCAGTTTCCTGTCGTACTGCAAAACCATTTCTTCATTTGCAACAGGCATATTATTCTGTTCAAACAATAAAAAGTATTGATAAATAGCCTCAGCTATTTTCTCCGGATTTTCATCCTGCACAAATTTTATAGCTTTATAATTTTCGAGAATTCTTTTCGTCACGCCTTCGGGAATGCAGGCAAGTATGTTCTTTCTGCTTCCTATGTATTCACCAACTTTTCCCGGCATTGCCGCATCTTCGTTTTCACCCCTGCTGATTAATAAAAACAGAAGGTCGGAGGCAAGAATATATTTGACACATTCAAAATGATTTATGTATCCCGGCAGATTCAGGTTATCCAGAATTTTCATTCCCTTTGCAATATGCAAATGTTCTTTTGTGAAAAGCCCGAGAAAGCAGAATTCGACTTTTTCCTTCAGCTCAGGATGTTTACTGAAAAATATCTTAATTGAATTAAAATAGAATTTCGGATTTCTGGTATAAAAGCTTCCCGAATAAGTAACGCGCATTTTATTCGTCATAGGAAGTTTTTTGGTCTTTGCATTTTCAAAATCTTCACTGTCATAACCGTGGGGAAAAATCTTGATATCGTTATAGGCAATGTTTCCGTACCTCGAAATTATCAATTCTTTTACCCTTCTGTTTGTTGTAATCACGACATTGGCATCTTTAATTACTTTCCTTTCAAGTTTCATATTTCTTTTTTTATGAACCGGTGTTGGATAGAAATTAAGTACCTTGCTGTCAACCCACGCATCACGGTAATCGATCACGAGCGGAATTTTATACCTTTTCTTTACCTCCTGCCCGATTAAAAAGTCCGTATATGGCGGTGCAGTTGCATATACCAGATCAAACCCGTCATATTTTTTCCATAGCTTATCTATTTTTCTAAGAGCTTTCTTTTTCCATATTATTTTACTGTCGGGAATGAAAAATAACTGCGATAGCCTGCTTTTAAGTTTTCTGAATCTTTCCTTCGGTACCCGTGTGACAATCTGCCCGGTATCGAACTTTTTTTTCCCTGTTCTTTCGATTATTATTCCGCTTTCGGTTGCTTCTTTTAACAGATATTCATCTATTGCAAAATATTTTTTAGGGCTGACAGTCAGCACAATCGGCTGCCAGTTGTAGCTAAGCAAATATTTAGCAAACTTAAGAGTTCGTTGGACACCCCCCATACCCATCGGGGGAAAATAATATGATATGAATAATACCTTATTCAAATTGCAAATTTTTCCTTTCTCTTTTAATCAAATCATAAAATGTTTACAAATAAACAAGTTACAAGGTTTTTATCTTAAACTACAGACAATTCAATTTATTGCTGTAAAAATTAAGATAGTTAAAATTAAAAATTTTTTCAATGCAAGGAGTATTGCTGCCGGATAGAATTTACTTTGATAATGAACTGAAGTTATGTGATTTGGAGAAATATTTTACCTTAAGAAATAATAAATTTATTGTTATCTTGTACAATTCAAATACGGAGACAGGAAAACGTTGGCTACTGATAATAAAAAAAAATTTAAAATATTATTAGCTGAAGATAACATACTTAATCAGAGATTAATCTGTACAGTTTTAAAAAAGAATAATTTCGATGTAATCACAGCAGTAAACGGAAATGAAGCATGCGAAATGAATAAATCAGAAAAACCCGATTTGATTCTGATGGACGTGGAAATGCCTGATGTCAACGGATATGAAGCTGTTAAGAGAATCAGGGAAACAGAAAAGAACAGCAGGAGCAGGATTCCAATCCTGGCTATAACCGGTCATTATCTGCAGGAAGATATAGATAATGTTTTTAATTGCGGAATGGATGATTATATTTCAAAACCCATTGCATTTGAAGAATTTTTAAATAAAATTTTCACTTTTCTGGAATAAACAATAATTGTTCTTAATTTCTTCTTAATAATAATTCAGAATGAAAAAAGCCGAAATATTAATAGTTGAAGATGATTTACTGACGGCAAGCGTTATTCAGAAATATCTTACACGTTACGGATATGATGTAACAGCAATTGCTCCAAATGCAACGGAGACATTTAAAGAGCTTGAAAGGGAAAAACCCGATTTGATTTTGATGGATATCTTCTTAAGAAACAGCATTGACGGTATCGAAATTGCCCAGCAGATTAAAGATAAATATGACATACCAATTATCTATCTCACGGCTGACTCCAGCGAAGAAACAATTGCAAGAGCAAAAATAACTGAACCTTTCGGTTATCTTGTAAAACCCGTTGACAGTAAAATTCTGATTACAAATGTCGAGCTGACCATTCAAAAACAGTTATCCCACAACAATAAAATTCTCGAAGCATTACGAATTAAAAATGATGAACTGGAACAGAAGGTTAAAGAAAGAACTTCCGAGCTTATGACAACGAACCAGGAACTGAAAATAGAAATCAGGCAGAGAAAACTTGCGGAAGACGCATTAAAGAAGGCTGAAAGGCTCGCAACAATAGGGAAAATGTCTGCTGTATTAGCTCACGAAATCAGGAATCCGCTGAATTCAATAAAAATTAATGCGGATATTCTGCTGGAAACCCTGGAGCTTACAGAAAATAAAAAAAGAAGGCTGCAGATTATACAGAAGGAAGTTAACAGGCTGGATAACCTAGTAAAGGAAGTCCTGCTGTATTCCAGGCAGGTCAATCTTGTAATGACTGAATTTAACATTTACAATTTAATCGAAAATTTAACGATTCAGTTGAAACCGCATTTTGAAGAGAAGAAAATTATTCTTAAAAATAATGTGGAAAAGATAAATGTCAAAGGTGACAGTGAAAAATTAAAACAGGTATTTATCAATCTGATTTTAAATGCAGTTGATGCTGTTTCAGAAAACGGGTATATTGAGTTGTACAGCGATAAAATAAATGATAATTTTAACATTTATATAAAAGATAACGGATGCGGAATTCAGGATTCCGAAAAAGTATTTGAGCCCTTTTTCACTACAAAAAATTTAGGTACGGGACTGGGTTTGCCTATATCCCAGAATATAATAGAACAGCATTCAGGAATAATGAAGGTAATTAATTCAAAAGAAGGTGAAACAGTATTCTGCATAACAATTCCAATATAACAAAAAATCATATTTTATGGCAAAAATTATTATTATTGACGATGATGAATCAACCAGGGAAACTCTTACAACATATCTCTCTGAACTGAATTTTGATACATACTCTGCGGATTGCGGTAAAAAAGGTATTGATCTGGTAAAGAAAATCAATCCCGACCTTGTCATATCAGATGTTAATATGCCGGATATTAACGGACTGGAAGTGTTAAGACAAATAAAGGAATTTGATGACCTGATTCAGGTAATAATTATTACCGCGTTTGATGATATGAATACAACTATAATTGCCATGCAAAAAGGAGCTTATGACTACCTCGAAAAACCCGTCGACATAAATCGTTTAAAGATTTCAATTAACAGAAGCCTTGAAAACAGAAAAATGAGCCAGAGGCTTGAATCTGTCACTCCTAACAGTTCTATTGAATATGAACTGAATAATACTATTGTCGGCAGGTCTTCCGTTATGAGGGAAATATATAAAAAAATCGGGCAGGCTTCAGCTACACGAATTACTGTTCTGATACAGGGAGACAGCGGTACGGGAAAGGAACTGATTGCAAAGATTATTCATTCCAGCGGAATCACAAAGGATTTTCCTTTCATAGCCATAAACTGTACTGCAATGCCGGAGACATTGCTTGAAAGCGAGTTATTCGGTCACGTTAAAGGAGCATTTACAGATGCGGTAAAAGACAAGAGGGGAAAATTTGAACTTGCCGGAGAAGGTACAATATTTCTCGATGAAATATCCGAAATGTCCATTAACCTTCAGGCAAAACTCCTGAGAGTTCTCCAGGAGCATGAATTCGAAAGAGTCGGCGGGGAAGCCGTAATTCCGATGAAAGCAAGAGTAATTTCCGCTACAAACTGTGACCTGCATAAGCTTGTCGAAAAAGGGAAATTCCGTGAAGACCTGTTCTACAGACTATCTGTTTTCAGTATATATTCTCCTCCGCTGCGCGACAGGAGAGATGATATCGAACTTCTTGTAAAACATTTCATAGAAAAAATTAATGTAACACTTCATAAATCAGTCAGAAAAATTCCCGATGACGTTATGAAGATGTTGAAGATGCATGACTGGAAAGGAAATGTAAGAGAACTTGAAAATACTCTAATGCAGGCAATTGTATTATCAAAAGGCGATGTACTTGAAAAAGAAAATGTTCTGTTAAGACAGTCCGATTCTATTGCCGACAGTGATGCAAAAGTCGGAAGCAATATTTCTATAGAAGAACTCGAAAAAATCCACATTAAATCAATTCTTGAAAAAACCAACTGGGATATTAAAACATCCTGCGAGATACTCGGAATAAGTAAAGCTACAATATATAGAAAAATTGATAGCTACAGCTTAAAGCAGTAATAAACATCAATCTAATACCTTAAAGATTCTCAATTTGAGATAAGTTTTTCTCAAATTAAGAATCTTTTCATTTTGACCATTCATTTTTAATAAAAAATTGCAATTTTTTTTTGGCATTTCTTTTGCATCTTATATATTGAATAAATAAAAATTATGAAAGGGTTATTAAAATGGAAAACACAAAAGCACAAAAATTTTCGATTTCGAAATTCGATCTTGGTTTTATTATGATTGTCAGTTCTTTAATCGCAGTTATAATAGCAGGTCTTATTGTTTAAAGTATAATTTAAAAATCGGAGGGTTGAATTATGTCTGAAGCAAAAAAAATAAAGTATGAAGTATCGAGATTCGATATGAGTTTCATATTAGTTATGATATCTCTTCTTGCGATGATAGTTGTAGGGATAATGATATAAAAATTTATATCATATGGAAAAAACAAAGATACCTCTTACTCTAAAAGAAGAGAATAATAAATATATCAAAAATTTACTTGGTAATAAAAATAAAGGAATTATTTATAAGCTGGAGTGGAATACTTCAGTAAAATACAATTTCATAAATCCTCTCACAGGATTTTATAATATACATGAGAATATTAAAAAATGATATTATTTTAATAATATCATTTTTTTTGCGCTTGTATAATTATCTGTTTTCAGACAATAAAAATAAATCCCGCTCGGTAAAGCAATGGCATTATAATTTATAATGTAGCTTCCCGCTTCCATTTTAACGTTCAGCAATGTCTCAATTTGCCGTCCGTTAACATCATATATTTTTAATGTTACAAAACTGTTAGACGGTAAGTCTATTTTAATGGCTGTTGACGGATTAAATGGATTCGGGTAATTATTATATAAATTATATTGTCCGGGAATATTTTCGTTTATTCTGCTGATTCCGGTCGATGCAGTTCCGAACTTCCACCAGCTTGATTTTTTCCCCCACCCAAGATTATTTTTTGCACTGACCCTCCAGAAATATGTGGTATTTGCCTGCAGGTTATTTTCAGACCACATTGTGTCAGTGGGAACCCTTATTATCAGATTTTGATTATTCGTTGTATCCGATGAGATTTCCAGAAGATATTTTTCAATATTTTCAATCTTATCCGTAATTTCAAAAGCTTTATTCCATTTAAATAAAACGGGAATCGATAAATTTGTTGAATTATTCAGTGGTGAAATCTGAACAGGAGTCGAAGCCAGACCTTTTATTTTGAAATTCCATGTATTTGAATAACTGCTTGAACCGACCTGGTTTATGGCTTTAACTTTCCAGTAATATTTAGTTGTTAAATTTAGATTTACTGTTTTTGAAGTGTCCGTTAATAATGAATCCCTGATGATTAAATTTGTAAATAACGAATCTGTGGCAATTTGAAGATAATATTTTGCCGCGATGGTAATCCTGTCCCATTTTATTACTTGTGTCGGTTCCAATCCAATGGAACCGTTTGAAGGTAACAACTGAACCGGAACACCGGGGATATTTAATATGGTAATATCTTTGTTAAGAGAATCATTGGAACGCAAACTGTCATTTGGTAACTGAGATAATGCTTTTATAGTATAATTACCGACTGAAGAATTCCAGTTGTTAAAACTTAATAACAGATTCGTGTTTGGCTGCAAATTAATAACTGACTGAGTCGAAGTAAAAACGAGTGATTTATTCCTATTGTAGTTTTGATATATCTCTATTGTCACAGGAAATGACTGCGTCATTGTTCCGAAATTTCTTACCGTTGCTTTTGGTGTTACTGCTCCCGGTATTATGTATTCATTCATATCAATAGAGGTTATTCCTACGTTCGAAGTCAGATTAGGACCTATATTTAATCCTGCATAAGTATTTGAAAGGTCATCGTGTATTATTGCAGGTGTCTCGTTTGAGTTGGAAGTTAAACCCCAGTTCAAATTTGTAGCCGTGAGCGAATCTATAACTCCGCTAATCCCATCGATTTGTAAATCACTGCAAACCGTATGGATTCTGTTATTTGCCGCAGGATTAATAAACTGAATTCCGTCTGTTAAATCGAATACAATTTTATTATTCGGAAACGCAACGTTATTATTACATCCCATGTAAAAATTAAAAAAGTACTTCGACCAGAGGGGTGAAGAATTTGCACCGATTGCCATTTTAATTCTAACTTTAAATCTTGAACCGTGTGAAATTTTTATACTTGCAATAAGCTGGGGATTATAATGAATCTTATCGGTTGTATAATAACCCTGCTGTCCTGATATTATTCCGTCCATCACTGCTGTATAAGACATCCAGAAAAATCCGCTCTGACCCCAAGTCGTACCCCATGAATTAACCAGCTTAAATGCACCAATTCCGTCGTGTGTGACACGGTTGTCATCATAACCTATAATAGTAACAGCGTGACCTCCTCTTGAACTACCGCTTAAATCTGCCGAGCAGTAATTATAATCGAAACTTTGAATATTGTCAAAATTCGGATATACATCGATACCCAGAACCGCGCAGTGCCCGTCCGCAACGTGCTGTTTTAACTGCTGTATTCCGGTCATGTTTGATACATCGAAGTAAAAAAACTGGTCTGAACGATACGTTAATGCATTTTTGTATATTTGCTCTGACGGCCAAGCATTTATATTCGTATAAGGCAACTCTTTAATTGTGGCACATCCGTTGTCCATTAATAATTTAAAAGCATCCTCAAAAATTGCACCGTAATCTGCTCCGCCGTTTATGTGATTATATACAAAAGACGGACTGAAAATATGATTCTGATCGAAAACCGACCAGCCATAATCTTCATATTCCTGATATGTTTTGTAATAATATCCGGTTGCCCACCCTACGCAACTTCCGATTGAACCCTGATTTCCTACGGGAGGAATGTTCGCACTATGGTCAACTGAAACAGGAATTGCATCTGAAATCTTAAGTTCAGATTTTTTAATAAAAGAAAAATCCTTTATTCTTTTATTTCTTAAACCGGTCGGATGTAAATCCTGAGAAAAAGAGCTGACGGAGATTAATAGAATTGCAAAAGCCAGTATAGTTTTAATCATCAGAGAAATGAAAATTATTTGAAAAAATAATTTATTTATTTTTATTTAATAGTTCAATACTAAAAAATTTGCAAAAAAATGCATAATTTAAAATAATTTTTAACTTGCTTATTTATAATTGAGTTATTATTTTTATCTAAACTTTATTATATATGGCAGCATCTAAACCCTTTAGATTTATAGTTGTTATATTATTTATTTTTTCTGCGAATTTATTCTCGCAGGAAGACTTGAATTACCTGCAAAAAGGTAATCAGAAATTAGAAAGCGGCAATTATAAAATTGCTATCAAATTCTATTCGAGTGCTATTGAAATAAATCCTTCTTTTGCCGAGGCATATTACAACAGAGGTTCAGCATATATAGAAATCGAAGACTATGATTTAGCTGTTAAAGATTTCTCCAAATCTATAGAAATTAACAGCAAAGATGCAAATTCTTATATAAACAGGGGGATTTGCTATTTTGAACTGAAAAAATATGATCTTGCATTGGCGGATTATGATTTTGCATTAAATTACGATCCTGCTGATTATGTGATATACTATAATAAAGGAAATTTGTATGATGCAATGAAAAAATACGATATTGCAATTGAAAATTATGAAATTGGCATTGAACTGAATCCAAAGGATTTAGATGCACTGAATAATATCGGTAATGTTTACAGAAAGTTAAAACAGTTCGATTCTGCATATTATCACTATAATACTGCCATTTCTTACAACCCGGACGAATATGAAGCATATTTTAACAGGGCAAATTTAAACAAGTATCTGAAAAAATATTCCGAAGCTGAATCTGATTATTACAAGGTTATCAGCTTAAATCCGGATTTTGCAGCTGCGTTTAATAATAGGGGAAGTCTATATCTATCTAGGAAAGAATATGATAAGGCAATAAAAGATTTCACCGAAGCGGTAAAACTGAATGATGACTATGCATTTGCGTATAATAACAGGGGATATGCTTATTCATTGATAAATGAAAACGATAAAGCTATAAAGGATTTTGAAAAATCCATATCAATAAAACCCGATAATTCATCTGCCTATAAAAACAGGGGACTCATGTATTTTAATTTATATAAATATACAGAAGCTATAAAAGACTGGGAAAGCGCAATAAAACTCGATTATAAACTATTCAGGGAATTGAATCCTAAAATAAAAGACGCCAATCTTAAACTTGAATCTGCAGTCGGAAGCGGGAATACTAAAAAGAAAAAATAAAGGTTTTGTTCATAAATGATATAGAAATACAAAAAACCGACTACCTTAGATAGTCGGTTTTTTTGCGGAAGGGGAGAGATTCGAACTCTCGGTACAGAGTTACCCGTACGACGGTTTAGCAAACCGTTGGTTTCAGCCACTCACCCACCCTTCCGTAGCTGAAAAATCAATTAAAAAGAAATTAATAATTAATTCTTGTTTATTCAATATAAATAATTACACATTATTGCGACAGGTATTTGCCAAACTCAACGATAATAATGGAATATAAGTCTATGTAATTTTTATAAAGAGCATTTAATTTGTCAAAATCCGGTTTTTCTTTGGATATTTTTTCCATATCAGCCAGAATATTGTACACATCCGTCGAACCAATATTCCCGTAAAATGACTTCATTTTATGCGCGACACTCGCCGTATCAACCCGGTTCTTATCAATTAAAGATTTCTCGAGTAAAATATTGTCTTCTTTTGTCTGCTCTTTGAATAAATCGAAAAAAGAAATCAGCGTATCTTTATCTTCACCGAGAAATTCTTTTATTTTTTTAAAATCGATTAATCCTGATTCCATAATTTATTATTTAAGTTCTGCTGAATCTTTTATCCAGCTCTTCTGTGGTAATTCTGATAACAGTCGGCCTGCCGTGGGGACATACATAAGGCATCTTGCAGGCAAAAAGGTTGTCTATTAGTCCGAGCATTTCCTGCCGCACAAGTTTATCGCCTGATTTGACGGCGCTTCTGCACGCAAATGACTTTGCAAGGTTATCCCGTTTATCGAGATTCAGTTTTAATTCGTATTCTTTATATTTATCGATTAAATCCTGAAAAATTTTATTTTCATCCCCGATTTTTACATCGGATGGCAGCCCTGTAAGTTCGATTTTATCGTTTTTCTGAAATTTAAAATTAAATCCGAGACTTTTAAGTTCACTCTGAATTGATTCAACAATATGATAATCGATTTTTGATAATGTTAAGGAAATCGGCATTAATAACTGCTGTGAAAAAGCTGCCTGTGAATCCAGCATGGACACGGCTTTTTCGTACAATACTCTTTCGTGCGCCGCATGCTGGTCTATTATCATCAGTCCTGTTTCTGTCTGGCACATTATGTATTTATTCTGGTACTGCCAGAGATTAAATTCCTCTGTGTCTGAAATTTTATGCTCGAATAAATTTTTATTTTCTTCCGGTTTCGGTACTTCCGTATTATTAAAAAGCTCATTTGTGATTTCCGAGTATGAATGAATAGTTGCAGTCGGTTCTCTTCTTTCAAAAGGTTTGGAATCGTATGCTTCTTTTTTAATCGGTGTGAAAATCGCACTCTTATTATAAATTTCCTTGTGCATCAGTGCGCTTTCTTTTTCGGGAATCTCCACTGCACTGGAAAAACCTATATCGAATATTATATTTGATTCCCTTAAAGCGTTTCTTACAGCACTTTTTATGAATCCGAAAATTGCACCTTCATCTTCGAATTTTACTTCGAGTTTTGAAGGGTGAACATTGACATCAACCTTTCTCGGGTCTAAATTTATGAAAATAAAAAATGAAGGATAATTTCCTTTTTCAATCAGGTCATCATACCCCGAATAAACCGCATAGTTCAGCGATTTGCTCATAATAAACCTGTTGTTCAGATAAAAATACTGGTCAGCTTTTGATTTCTTTGTAAAGTTTGGCTTGGAAATGAATCCGTTTAAACTTATCAGGTTGTTCTCAGCATGAACTTTAATAAGGTTCTCTGAGAATGTTGTATTGAATAGTCCAGCAAGTCTTTGCAGTAATGTCGATTTTCTTAAATCAAAAATTTTTTCGTCGTTATTGAAAAATGTAAATGCTGTTCCGGGATTAGAGATTGCAAGTTTTATAAATGTCTCGTAAATATGCCGGAATTCAGTCGTATCGGATTTTAAAAAATTTCTTCTTGCAGGAGTGTTGAAAAAAATATTTCTTACAGCAATCGAAGTGCCGACATCGCAATTAGTCTTTGATACCTGAGTTACTTCATCTCCTTCGATTTTAATATATGTACCGACATCTTCGGATGCAATTCTAGTTTTCATTTCCACCTGGGATATCGAGCATATCGATGCCAGTGCTTCACCGCGGAAACCAAGCGTGGAAATGCTTTCAAGGTCCTCAATTGAATTTATTTTACTTGTGGAGTGCCTTTGAAAACACAAAATCCCGTCTTCCTCAGTCATTCCGCTTCCGTTATCTATAACCTGTATAAGGGACTTTCCCGAGTCTTTTACAATCAAAGTGATTTCCGTCGCACCGGAGTCGATTGCATTTTCAATCAGCTCTTTTACGGCGGACTCAGGTCTGTTAACAACTTCACCTGCTGCTATTTTATTAGCAATGGTATGCGGTAATATTTTTATTATATTATCCAATCCTAATCATTTTTTTGAATTATCCTGTGCGCTTTTCTTCTGCGTGTGGATTTTTTTGTAAAATTATCGGAAATTATACTTATATTACCGTCAATTTCCAGTACGGCAAGATTGACATCCTTTATTTTGTCAACCCCGTGTTCGCGGACCGCAGCTTCGATTTCATCAATAGGGATTTTTTCTTTCTGTAGGTTTTTTTCTACAAGTTTACCGTTATGAATAAGCAGAACCGGTTCCCCCTCAAGCAGCGCATTAGCTTTCTTAAATTTAAAAGTTACAAATTTCAGAATAATATTAACGATGAAGAGGGTGGCGGCGGCAACAATTCCCCCTACCAGGCTGGAATCGGAACCTACCATTGCGTTTTGAACGGCATTACTGATTAAAAGAATAAAGACCAGGTCTATTACGGATAGCTGGGCTAATTCTTTTTTTCCGGCAATTCTGATTGCAATTACTATGAATAAGTAAACTACAACGCTTCTGCCGACGATTTCTAAGAAGTCAAAATTCATTATTCAAATAATGCTTTAATAAAATTTTCGCTTTCAAAAATCTGGAGGTCATCAATTTGCTCGCCGACTCCTATGAATCTTACGGGAGTCTTCAGCTCATTATTAATTTTGATTACAATTCCGCCTTTCGCGGTACCATCCAGCTTAGTTAGTATAATACCTGTTACAGAACCGAGCGCATTTGAAAATTCCTTTACCTGGTTCAGCCCGTTTTGTCCTGTTGTCGCATCGAGAACAATAAATGTTTCGTTAGGAATATCGGGAATAACTTTTTGCATCACTCTCTGTATCTTTTTAAGCTCTTCCATCAGGTGCGATTTATTATGAAGTCTGCCTGCCGTATCTATTATAACAACATCAGTATTTCTGGAAACAGCCGCTTGTACCGTATCGAATGCCACCGATGCAGGGTCGCTGCTTTTTGGATTCTGTATAATTTCCACACCCGCTTTGTTAGCCCAAATCTCGAGTTGCTCGTTTGCCGCTGCCCTGAATGTATCTGCCGAACCGATTAATACCGATTTTCCGGCTTTCTTGAAATTATACGCAAGTTTGCCTATGGAAGTTGTCTTTCCGACTCCGTTCACGCCGACAATCATAATAACATAAGGCTTTTTTGTAATATTGAAGTCGAATGTTTTGAATTCGGAAGTAGTATCGGTAAATACTTTTTTTATTTCATTTATAACCAGTTTATTAAGCTCTTCTTCTGTTTCGTATTTATCCGTTTTTGCTCTTTCCTTTATATTAAAAATAATTTTTTCCGCCGTATCGAGTCCCACATCGGATAAAAGAAAAATCTCTTCAAGTTCTGTTAAAAATTCATCATCAATTTTTGCTCTTGCATTAATTAACCTGCTAACTTTATCGAATAAACCGTCTTTTGTTTTTGTTAATCCTTCTTTAAGCTTTGTAAAACCAATTTTATCTAAAAATGACATAATTTATCAAAAATAATTTAATATGTTTTTTGCGATAATCATTCTCTGAACTTCAGATGTGCCCTCGCCTATGGTCGTTAATTTTACATCGCGGTAGAGTTTTTCGACGGGGAAGTCTTTTATAAAACCGTAACCGCCGTATATCTGCACCGCTTCGTTTGTAGCTCTTGTCGCAACTTCGCTTGCAAATAGCTTTGCCATCGAAGACTGCATGTTAATATCCTGTTTTTGCTCTTTCATATAGGCTGCTTTGAATATCAATAATCTCGCCGCTTCTATTTCTGTTGATATTTCGGAAATTTTGAATTGTGTTGCCTGAAACTCCGAAAGATATTTTCCGAATTGCTTTCTTTGCTTTGAATATTTTATTATTGCGTCGAGTGCTCCCTGCGCAATACCGAGTGCCAGCGCACCGATAGCAATTCTTCCGCCGTCGAGGATTTGAAGAACCTGCCTGAATCCTTCATTTTCTTTTCCGATTAAATTTTCTGCGGGTACTTTTACATTTTCAAAAATCAATTCGGTTGTATCCGATGCCCGCATGCCGAGCTTGTTTTCTTTCTTGCCTACTAAAAAACCTTCCATTCCTTTTTCGAGAATAAAAGCAGATATACCTTTTTTCGGATTGGATTTATCGGTTACTGCAGTAACAACAGCGATCTGTCCGACAGAACCCTGGGTAATGAAAACCTTGCTTCCGTTTAATAAATAATACCCGTCTTTTTTTTCGGCAAATGACTGCATCGAGGAAGCATCACTTCCTGATATATTTTCAGTCAGTCCCCAGGCTCCGAGTTTTTTACCGGACGTTAAATCCGGAAGATATTTTTTCTTCTGCTCTTCATTTCCGAAAGTATATATATGGTTCGTGCACAGACCGTTATGTGAAGCAACGGTTAAACCAATAGAAGGGTCAATACGGGAAATCTCCTCTATTATAATTGCATATTCAGTTACAGTAAATTCCGAGCCTCCGTATTCTTCCGGAAAAATAATTCCGAGAAATCCAAGTTCACCCAGCTTATTTACTATATCAAACGGGAATTCTTTCGATTCGTCGAATTTCATTACAAAGGGCGCAATTTCTTTCTCCGCAAAGTCTCTTGCAAGTTTTTTTACCTCTGATTCTCTTTCGGATAATGTGAAGTCCATTGTTTTAATTATTTGATTTTTGATATTTTAAATACAAACATCAGAATCATATTTATTGTTCTGTTTATTTTATTGCGTGTTTGCAATGCTCTCACTCCCTGCAAACAAGTTCTGCAGATTCAGAGAAGGAGCCTTGGATTTCGTTGCCAGTGAAACATAAGTTCTTGCAAGATTATCTTTCCCTGCTCCCAGCACAGTACTGATTAATCCAAGATACTCTGCAAGCTTTTCGGGTTTTACTTCTTTGAAAATAATCGACCAGATTGCCACTTCCAATGAATTAATTGCAGTCTGAACTTCAAATAAATCATATCCCGATGCAAATCTTTCTTTCGCGATTTTTTCAGTGTAACTGAGCATTGGAATTAATTCTTTTTTCTTAACGCACTGCAAAACTTTTTTGAAAAGGTCAGAAAGTTTTGCTTTTGTCTTTTCTTTTCCTACTTTTGAATATCCTTTTAGTTTGTCCTTGCAGACGGAATTATAAGCATCCGTAATGATTTTATCCGTATGAGATTCAAGTAATTTTATTAAATCCATAATTATAGATATTTAATTAGTGAAAATAAATAATTTTAGTATAGTTTTCAAGATTTATAATTTAAATTGTATGTAAATTAATTCTCGGCATTGCTTTCATATTAAAGGATAAATCTGTGAAAATATTTTTATCTTCAGAATTAATATACTTATAATACCCCGTAATTCCTACCATACCCGCATTGTCGGTGGAATATGTTAATTCCGGTATATAAATGTTATATCCATTCTGCCTTAAGCCTGAAAATCTTTCTTTTAATTCGGAGTTAGCCGAAACACCTCCTGAAACAGAAATATTCTTTATATTTAATTCTTTTACTGCGTTCAATGTTTTTTTATAAAGACTATCCACGACTGCTTTTTGAAAAGATGCACATATGTCTGCAGTTAATTTCTCATCTTTACCGGGTTCGTAATTAATACTCTTCAGAAAATACAAAACCGATGTTTTAATTCCTGAAAACGAAAAATCATATTTCCTGTCTTTTATATATGCAAGAGGGAATTTATGGAAATCGGGATTTCCTGATTTGGCATATTTATCGATTAAAGGTCCGCCCGGGTATCCGAGTCCCAGCATTTTTGCAACTTTATCGAATGCTTCTCCTGCCGCATCATCGACAGTTGTACCGAGTAATTTATGCCTGAAAAAATCTTCCGCCTGAATTAGTAATGTATGTCCGCCCGATACAATCAGAGAAATGAAGGGGAAGTCAAATTTTTCCTTGTTTATAAATGAAGAATATATGTGAGCCTGAATATGATTGACAGGAATGAAAGGCAGTTTCATCGAAGCCGCCAGAGATTTTGCAAAATTCAGACCTATTAAAAGAGCTCCGATTAATCCGGGCTCCGATGTAGCAGCAACTAAATTTATTTCTTTAAGGTTTATTTTTGAATCGTGTAATGCTTTTTCTGATATTTCTACAATACTTTTTAAATGTTCGCGCGATGCAATTTCGGGAACAACTCCGCCGTATTTTGAGTGAAAATACTGGGATAGTATAATATTAGAAAGCACAGTATCATTTTTCAGCACTGCAACAGATGTTTCATCGCAAGAAGTTTCAAAAGCTAAGGTATACATATACTATTGAAGTTTTTATATATTAAAATTAATTTGATAATATGAATAAAAATATATCAAAATTTTTGCTTTTTTTATTCCTGATTCCTTTTATGCTGGATGCCCAGACTAAGTTATTGATACCAATGGAATCCACGGGACAGACAAATCATCTGAAAGCATACGGAATTGCATACAGGCATCTGCTTGGCGGAAAAGAGCTCGACTGGCTTTTAAATTACAGGGGTGGGGCATTTTTATTCAACTACAGCAGCACTCTTGAAACCGAGTGCAATGAGAAAGATGTAAGCTATGAATTGCTCGACGGGACGCAGACTGCGCAGGTCTATGCCGAAGTGAAAGACGAAACGAAAAATATGGATGTAATCCGCCTCGAGAAAGTTGCAAGGCTTGCTGTATATATTCCCCCAAATCCTTTACCCTGGGATGATGCGGTGCAGCTTGTAATGGATTATGCCGAAATTCCATATGATAAGCTGTGGGATGAAGAAGTATTGTCAGGTAAATTAAAAAGCTATGACTGGATTCATCTGCATCATGAGGATTTCACGGGACAGTACGGGAAGTTTTTCGCAACATACGGAACAGCAGCCTGGTACCTGACCCAGATGAAGGCAAATGAGGATATGGCAAAAAAATTCGGATTTAATAAAGTATCAAAACTGAAACTTGCGGTTGTTCAGAAACTTAAAGAATACATTGGTAACGGAGGTTTTCTTTTTACTATGTGCTCGGCAACCGATACTTATGATATTGCCCTTGCAGTGCAAAATACAGATATATGCGATGTAATGTATGACGGTGACTCGTTCGACCCTGATGCAAATAACAAACTGGATTTTTCCGAATGCATAGCATTTCAGAATTTTCAGATTGAACTGAATCCTTTTGTGTATAAATATTCCAATATAGATATTACGAGTGATTTAATCTCAATCGGTTCTTACAATGATTATTTTAAGCTTGTTGAATTTTCGGCTAAGTTTGACCCTGTTCCGACAATGCTTACACAATGTCATACATCACTGGTGAAAGGATTCCTCGGACAGACTTCGGGTTTCCATAAAGAATTTGTAAAACCAAATGTGACTATACTCGGTATGAATGAAGGAACGGATTTTGTAAAGTATATTCACGGGAATTACGGAAAGGGGACTTTTACTTTGCTCGGCGGGCACGACCCCGAAGATTACCAGCATCTTGTCGGAGCCCCTGCAACTATTCTGGACAGATATCCGAATTCACCGGGATACAGGTTAATATTGAATAATGTGCTTTTCCCTGCGGCGAAAAAGAAAAAATTGAAAACATGACAAAAAATATTCTTGTAGCTCTGTGCTTTTTTGTATTAGTAATATTTTCATCTTGCGACACAGACTCCGGCATAAACAATGAAGTGTATATAATAGATGATGCGGGTAATATTTTTAACAAAGATTCAGTTTATAAGAGAATTATATCGCTTGCACCGAATATTACCGAGACGGTTTTTGCTTTAAATGCCGATACCCTTCTGGTTGGAGTGACGGACTATTGCGACTATCCGCCTGAAGCGAAGAAAAAAGAAAAAGTAGGCTCACTGCTTGACCCAAATATAGAAAAAATTACTTCACTTTCGCCTGACTTGATAATAATGACCACGGAAGGAAATTCCAAGTACACTTATCTTTCATTAAGAAGCAGCGGATTTAAAGTATATGTTGCTAATCCAAATGACATAAAAGGTATTACACGTATGATTTTAAATCTCGGAGCCCTGCTTGGAAAAAAAAGCAAAGGTAAGATATTAGCCGATAATATTACCGATAATGCAAAAAATTATTCCGCAGTAAATGAAAACAATAAATCTGCATCCTGTTTTCTGGTAATATCTTTAAACCCCCTTATAACTGTAAATAAATTTACTTATATAAGTGAATTAATTTCTCTTTCGGGATTTTATAATATATATGGTGATGAACTCCTCGAATATCCGAATGTCAGTTACGAAGATGTATTATTAAAAAATCCGGATTACATATTCTTTTTGTGCGATACTGCAAACTCAGGTTTTGTAAATAATAATATTTCTGAAATTAAAACAAAACTGAGTGTGGTAAATGCTTCTAAAAATAATAAAATATTTGGAATTGACGAGAATATATTGTCAAGGCCGGGGCCCAGAGTTATGGAAAGTGTGAAATTGTTAAAATCAAAAGTTTTTTAATATTCTGCCGGCTATATTCTTAATTTTTTTCTCGGTTTCATTTAATTTATTGTATAATTCCTCTTTTTTCTTCTTTATTTCATTTTCCCTGTTTATCTTTTCATCGGCTGGATTAATTATATTTGCCTTTTTTATGAAATCTGTGGGGGCATCGTTGTCAATTTGTTCATCTTTGTTGAACGAAATATCTCTTGAAAAATCATTACTGTCTTCTTTTTTTCTGTATTCTATGGCTTTAGGATTATTGACTGAGAATAGAACCCCAAGTTTATCGTCCATCTCCTTTAATTTATCTTCTATATACATTCTGTTGTTAAAATCTGTAGTTTTTGAAAAAATTGGTGCGTTAGTTCTTTCGAGTTCATCGAGGAGTTTGTAATTCTCTTCGATTTTTTTGCTTATAATATCGGTTGTATTCGAATCTGGATTACTTGCTATATTTTTAAAACCTTTTTCTATTAAATTTATATTGTTATTCAATACGGATATTTTATCGTCCACAATATTTGCTGTTTCCTGTATTTTAATTTCCTGTCCCTTTTCAACTCTTGACCCGTATTCGTATGAAAATCTTTTTTCTATTGAATCAATTTTTTTGGAAATAATATTTATTACGTTTTTGCATAATAAATTTTCCAGTCCCTCGCATCTTGTTTCCAGAAGATTCAGCAACTCAAGATTCTTCTTCTGGATGTTTAGTTCATTTATAATATTCATTTTTGTATTATTATCCATTACCCTTTTCAATATTATTAGCAATAACTATACCAAAAAAGAATACTGTAATTATGATTAAAAAATCAAGTTTCGTAAAAATAAATTAAAATCTCTTGTTTTGATTTGATAGTAATATTACTATTTTAAAATATGTACTCATTATAAAGCTAGTAATATAGAATTCGAAAAATGAAAGGATTTCCGATAATGAATTTTGAAAAATTTTTAAAATTTCAACACACATATAATTTTATATTCATAGTTTCCATTTGAAATAATGTAGTGCGGAAGCTATGATTTTTTAGGGGATTTTAATATTTAAGTGTAAAAAAAAAATAAACTATGTATTTAAATTATTGATAATTAGAAATATATAATTTTGTTAAAAAATGTAACATTTGGTCTGATATTTGCACAATTTTGTTGAGCAAGTTTCACTTAGCGGGAAGTAATTTAAATAAAAAAAAGGGTAAATTTGAAAACTAGGATTTTCGTTTCGGTTGCATTTGCAGTAATTATCAGCATATCTTTCTTGTCCGGATTAAGAGCTCAGGTCAGTGATAATAAACTTGACCAGGCATATTCTTATTTAGGAAGCGGACAAACCGACCTTGCAATCAGTTTATTCGAAGAATATACAATCTCTAACCCCGGTGATACAAAAATCTTTTTGCAGTTAGGCTATGCATATAAGCAGCAAAACAGATTATCAGAAGCAAGGGATTGTTTTAATAATGTTATTAATAATTCTTTAAGCTCATCTGAAATAAATTCCGCAAAAGCGGAAATGGAATTTATGGATAAGAACGAGGAAATGAGCCTGATTAATAATGCTTATGACAATTATAACAGGGGAAACACTTCGGAAGCAATCAGAATATTTGAAGAAATACTGATTAAATATCCGAATGCTACAAATGTTTATTTGCAGCTGGCTTATATCTACAAGCAACAGGGAAATACGGATAAAGCATCAAGGTATTTTCAGTTTGTTGTTGATAACGCAACTGATTCGGAAAGCATTCAGTCTGCTAAGAATGAGATTGATAATATAAACAGGCAAAAATATACTACGCCTGTAAATAATAATTATAATTCAAACAATATTTCCGTTGGCACAAGCAATAATGGAGCAGATGATTTAAACGAAGCATATAATGCCTTAAACAGCGGGAATAAAAGCAAAGCAATTGAAATTTTCGAAAGATATCTCGTCTCGCATCCGGATGATATGAAAATATATCTTCAGCTTGCTTACCTGTATGACTCAGAAAAAAAATATTCAAAATCACTCGAATATTTCGATTATGTAGCTGAAAATTCAAATAACAGGGATGAAGTCGACAAGGCAAAACAATCCGGAATTATACTGAGACAAATGCTGGCTTACAGTTCATTCAGGTCATTGAATATTTATTTTTATAATGCATTCGATTCATATTATCAGAATTATGTTTCAAACTTTCTTGGTCATGTAAATTTTAGAATGAGCAATTACGTTTATTACGGCTTTTACGGGGATGTATATATGGATGCAAGATCTAAAAAGGATAATATTTTAAATGACAGATACCTTGAAGCAGGAGGTTTCATGAAATTCAACTTCTCCAATAATATTGCTCTTGAAGTAAGACTGGGGTATTTCAAAGAACTGGATCTTGATAAAAGCGGTGTAAACTTTAAACCTATTCTCAGCATGGGAACAAGGTTCGGAGACTCGCCGTTATACTTAAGCAGAAAAGGAACCAAAACCGAGAATTTCTATTTCGATATATATTCCGTCGAATTATATGATTCAAAATATAAGAACCTGTTTGCCCAGCTTCAGCTTAAAGAAGTTATCAGATATATGACAGGCGGTTATTCGTATTTTGAATTTTATTTGTCTCAGATGGCCCAGGCCGACAGCAGACAGTTAGATTATAATAATTACGGTGAAGCAAGTATTGGTGTGGATTTCAAACCAAATTTAGTTAATTTTCCTGCAATATTTATAGAAGGAACCAACAGAATCAATTTTGTCGGACCTGAAGGTAAATATTTTCAGGGGGATATGAGAAGTATTTTTCAATTCAAAGCAGGTTTTATAATTAATTTTAATTCAGCATTATGATTTACGATATTTTCCAGATATTATTATGGGTTACTGCAATAATGCTTGTAATAAGCGGCTTGGATGACATGTATATGGATTTATTGTACTGGATTTACAGAAAAAAGTACAAGGAAAAGATGCCTGATTTCAACGAAATGTTTGATAAAGAGGAAAAACCTATCGCAATAATATTAGGGGCGTGGAGAGAATCTTCCGTAATCGGAAGAACTTTGAGTTATGCTATAAGAAACATCAAATACCAGAACTACAGATTTTTTGTCGGCGTATATCCTAATGACCCTGATACAATCAGGATTGTAAAAGAAATTTCCAAAAAAGATTCCAGAGTAATTGCCTGCATTAATCCTCAGAATGGTCCTACAACAAAAGCAGATAATCTGAACAGTTTGTATGCCGGATTATGCGAATACGAAAAAGTATACGGTGAATTTGAAATAGTACTCGTACACGATGCAGAAGACTTTATGCATCCTTACTGCCTTAAATTATACAATTTTCTAATAGGGTATAAAGGTTTCCACGGAGTGCAAATTCCTGTTATTCCGATTAAAAGTAAACTCGGCGGAATTTTTCACAGAACTTATTGTGACGCGTTTGCAGAAGTGCACACCAAAGATATGATTGTCCGTGAAGCAATGGATACTTTTATTCCTTTCTCCGGAACGGGCATGGGCTTTCATAGAAAAGCAATTTATTATCTGGAAAAAAGCAACGGATTACAGGACGGTATAGATATTCACAAAGAAGCAGAATTGACTAACAATTACTTTAAAAATAACGAAGAGCCCGTAAAAGATGAAATACTGGTAAATGATACCAGTTATAAAGATGACCCGTTTGCAAGTTTAAATGCAAAATCTTACATACCTCCGCGCGGTACTCCAAACCAGATCAGGCAATATACAACAGTATTTGTTTCGGTTGTATTTTTGTTTTTTTCATTCCTGGTCTATACCGGTGTTACGGAAAACAGCAGTGAATCACAAACTGAAACCGTAACTGCTGGAACAAACGGAAGTGTGTTTGAAAATATTATAAAGAAAGTCAGTTTTAACAGTGCATTTGCTTCAAATCTGTCTTATGACAATATGACTTTGCCTGAAGATATCGTTAAAGTTTCAAATGTTTTTAAAGATACCAAATATGATGCTATTTATTTAATTAAAGAAAATAAAGTTAGCATAGAAGAATCGCATTGGAATAATGATGAAGGCGCGAAAAACAGATTAAGTGAAGTTCAGAGCATTTTGGGATTTGACAAGACAAAGGGACTTGTAATAAAAAGTATTATTAACGGAGAAGAAATTTATAAAGTTATAATAGGTGAATATAATTCACTTGATGAAGCAAGAAATAATTTGGTTGCGATTCGGGAAATAAAGGATAAATAAAAATTTTAAAAAACTTATTGGTTTTTAAGGGTAAATCTAATGGTTGCACATTTTCAAATAAAGAATTCTTCTATTATTTCAAAGATTCTCGAGATAATAAGGAAACAGGCTAAAGAGGGTAACGGGAAGTTCCTGAGACGCATCGATGATACGTTAAAATGGGGTGAGCACCGCAGTTTAATTGTCAGCAGGATTCCAATTCTGAATTCGGGCGTTTTCGAACATCATGATGTCTTACAGCTCTTTAAGTGTCTGGTTATCGGTAATATATATGATTTGTCCGATTACCAGATTCCTCTCGAAATATCCGACAGAAAAAGCTATCAGAATTTTATCGAATTACTTTCCAGCCAGAGTATACCTGACGCAAATATAATTTCGCCGTTTAAAATGCTCCTTGAAAAGTATGATTTGTACGATGAACTTTTCGATAAATTTTACGAGCAGCTTCTCGATGCAAAATTTAAAATAATGGAAGGTTCTGAAAATGTTATCTCAAATGACATTACAGATTACCACGAAAATAATCTTGTTGATTTTAATAAAATAAACTTAAGTGATAACATGGGAGTGGATGATAAAGTTAATGAAATCGAGGATAGAATTAAAAAACTTTACGAAAAGAAAATTCCGTCATCCTTCGAAAGATCAGGGATTGATTCGTCAAGGAGCGATGATTTAAAAAATAAGCTGATGGATGTCGAGAAACAAATAAAAAATATTTATCAGGCAAATAAAGAAAATCAGATGGTCCGTGAAGAATTACACCCTTCAGCAAATGAAAAAAATTCGCAGGAGTCAAAAGAATTGCTCGAAAGACTGTTAACCATCGATGAAAGAATAAAGCATATCAGCAGTATTGCTGCCAGTCTTGAAGATAAAAAAGAACAAAACAGTAATGGAAATCAAAAGGAAGATCTTTACAAAAAATTATTTGATTCTTTTTACAATCAATCTTCAAAGCCGGATGCAGTGAAAACGGAAAATCACGTGGATAAGGAAATGATAGTGAAGGAAAAGCTGCTTACAATTGATGAAAAGATTAATGAAATAAAAGAGAGCCTTGATTCTTTATATATTAAAAAGCCGAATGTGATAGAGGAAAAACCGGTCACGGAATCATATACTGAAGAAAGAAATATATCAGGTGAAAATGAAACTGAGGAAGAAAAACAGGAAGACAAAGTAAAGATTGAGGCAAAAAAAATTACTCCGCACGGAGTTCTTGTACTTACTCCGAAAGCAAAAAAAGAAGGCATATTCAACGATGCAAATCTGACCGAGGATTATGAACTTGGATACAGGTTCTATGAACTCGGATTTAAAACCGGATTTTTCAATATCAAACTTGATAAAAATGATGATGCTTCCAGAATTGCAACTGCCGAATTTTTTCCGAATACATTCTGGACTTCCGTTAAACAGCGTTCAAGATGGATTGCAGGTATCTGCTTCCAGAACTGGAAATCCCATAAATGGAAAGGCAATTTATCCACAAAGTATTTTCTTTTCAGGGATAGAAAATCAGTCTTCAGTTTTTTCGGAGCGTTTTTATCGAACATTGTTATTCTTTATTTCTTATACAGCGTTGTAGCAAATATTTTTCACTTTAAATATGTGTATTCGCTTGTGAGCCATTCATCCGTGTTGTGGTATCTGATGATAGCTAATTTATTATTCATGATATCCAGGGCTTCACACAGGTTTATTTTCACGTATAATTGGTATGGGTTTAAATACGCATTCTTCAGTTTCTTCAGACTGATTCTGGATACTTTCGTTAACTTCTTTTCGATTATGAGATCGGTCGATGTATTCAGAAAAACCAAAAAGAAGGTTGTGTGGGATGCCACATCGCACTATTAATAAACATAAATAAAATTTCAATTTTATTTAACTAAAATTTTTAAATAAATATAAACATTTATCAGAGGAGATAAAATGAAACATTCTTCAGGGCACCGCTTTGCAATATTTGTAATTTTAATTATTTGTTTTTTCATTAATTTAAATGGAAATGCTCAGACACAAAAGCATAATCCCGATTCATATAAATTCAGTCTTTTACCCAAGGTGCAAAATCCCAATGATGCACCTATGAGTGTTATTAAACAGAATTTTGTTATTACACTCAGGGATAATGTACTGATGGATTGCGCAAAATTTTATCCGAGTGAACCGAATCCTTATTTACCTAATGGATATTTTACTGTAATTATGGTCCATGGTTACGGTGACAGAAAAGAAACTCTCGAAGGATTTGCAAGTGCGCAGGCATCATACGGATATGTTGTATATACTTATAGTGTCAGAGGACAGGGAAACTCCGGCGGACTATCGAATCTAATCAGTACTACAGAAGCTCAGGATTTAATTGAACTTGTTAATTTTGTAAGAACTGATTTTTCTACAGGCCTTGATACTTCAAAAATACTTATAATGGGCGGCTCTCAGGGCGGTACTCTACCTTATATGGCGGCTTGCATGGGCGGATTGAAAGTGAAAACAATTATATCCGCATTATCATCTCCCGAATTTGCATCAAGCTGGATTGAAAACGGATGTATTAAAATGACTTTCCTCTGGACAATTGAATATCCTTCTGATACAGCGAGATATACACCGCTTGTAGATAGAATGTCAGACTGGTGCTACTCAAGTTCGAAAGATAAATGGGATAGCCTTGCGCACTGGGTACCAATTAACAGGGATTTTAAAAATCTTGTTTCTCAGTGCAAAATTCCTATAATGATTGAAAACTGCTGGCAGGATAAATTTTTTAATGGATATGGCAACATATCAACAATACCTAATTTGACAGCACCTAAGAGATATTATTTCGGGGCAGTTATGGGACACGGAGGAGATACTTCTTACACAGAAGACCAGTGGCATATGAATTTCTTTAATGAATGGTACTTCCAGTGGTTATGGGGCATGGATGAAGGTATCCTCACTCGACCGATATTTCAATATGCATCCACAACTTTTCCGAATACAAGCTCAAATATGTGGTCATTTAAACACGACAGTTCAAGTGTCTGGCCGCCGACCGGAATTGCTAATATGAAACTTTATTTCAACAGTTCAAATAGGTTAAAAACAACCGCAAACAGCAACAATAGTACATATGTAACACTAAATAATACCGTAGCGAAGAATTTTACGATGCAGAAGGCTGTTGATTATGAATTCACAGGCTCAGCATTTACAAGCAAATTCACAAAATCTTCATTGACTTTTACATCAGACGCGTTGACAACGAATTTACAAATGACAGGTACACCCAGTATCAATCTGGATTATGCATCTAACGCTAATGTATGCCAGTTTAACTTCCAGATTTACGAAGTAATGGGAACTACCGCAAAACTTGTGAACAGGATTAATTATACTGACAGGGCATATACGACAAACCAGAGAAAAACCAAACTTATAAACGGAATTTCCCATTCACATATTTTTAAAGCAGGAAATAAAATAAGAGTCGTTGTTACAAATCTTGATACTTCTTCTCCGGATGATGCCAGATTCTTAGGAACTAATCCATTTGTGCTCCCGGTAATGACAAGCGGCGCACATAAGATGTATTTAAGCAGCAACAGTTACATCAATCTGCCGGTTAAAACTGTTTCAGCAATAAGAAATCAGATTTTTGCCGAAAGTGAAAACAGCGAAATAAATTCCGATAAAGAGTTTCAGTTGCATCAGAATTATCCGAACCCCTTTAACCCTGTTACTAAAATTAGTTTCAGTATCCCGCAGACTTACAGCGGTATTGTTTCTTTAAAGGTATATGATGTTGCAGGTAAAGAAATTTCATCGTTTGTTTATAATGTTTCGGAAGCAAACAATGGTCAGTTTGATATCAGCTGGAATGGTGCTAACTATTCAAGCGGCATATATTTCTATAAGCTTGTTGCAGGAAATTACAATGACATAAGAAAAATGATTCTTATAAAATAAGATATACATAGTTTTAAATTCCCGATATGAACGTTCCCGTCTGAGTAAAAATCAGTTCGGGAACGTTTTTTTTTATTTGGAATTTTAAAATATTTCAAAAAACAGTATCTTATGAAAATAAAAAATTAATATGGGACTAATTAAAGAATTTAAAGAATTTTCCGTAAAAGGGAATGCTGTTGACTTGGCGGTAGGTGTAATCATCGGTGCCGCTTTTGGTAAAATTGTATCATCGATTGTAAATGATATTATTATGCCGCCTTTAGGTTTACTTATCGGCGGTGTGGATTTTAAGGGTTTAAAATTTGTAATGAAGTATCCTGTTTTTGATTCAACAGGTAAAGTAATTTCCGAAGCGGTCACACTAAACTATGGAAATTTCATTCAAACGACTTTTGATTTTATGATTATTGCATTTTGCATTTTTATGCTTGTGAAGGCAATAAATACATTCAAGAAAAAAGAAGAAAAACCGCCTGAGGTAAAAGAGGAAGTTATTATTTTAAAAGAAATAAGGGATGCACTAAATAAAAAATAGTTACTCTTTTAAAGGCAGTTCGATATAACTGCCTTCTTTACCGCCTGTATAAATAATGTTTACGGACGATTCAAGGACCGGGAGCACGTATGGGTTTGAGCGGAGAAAATTATCGTATTCCCTTGTATCTAAATTCGTAAGCACAATTCTTATTTTATTATGAGCGGTAAAAATATGTCCAAGAGCATCTCCGCTAATATCTGTTTTCTTTAATTTTCCCTTCACATAATTCCTGTCAGTATAATTTATACTGCTGACAAATTTACTCGTACCGTCGCTGAATACTTCGTAAATCTGAAAATTAAACTGGCACACGGGCTTACCGGATTTATATACAAGATGCAATTTCGGAATTCCGAGTACATTATAATTCCACACCAGTGGTTCGGAATCGAAAACAAGTCTTTGTTTTATAAATTTCAAATCAAAATAATCGCCCCTGAATTCGAAATTCACGGCCTCATTCATCGTAAACGTAGAATCGGTTATAATGTTTTTAAATGTAAATGAAGTCGTGTCTCCAATATAAGGAAGTTCTGTAATAATATTTGACGGGTGCAGGTAAAATTTTATTCTGCTTGCATTTTCAAACAAAGATGTATTTGAATATAATCTCTGGAAAGACCAGATGTTATTTTCAATAGGCAATGAGCTTAGACTTGCAGCAAAATTGATTTTCTCATCCGGATCGATATTATTCAAATGCTTGTCAAGCCACTCCTTCATGCTTTTATCGTGATATGCATCTTCGTCTTCTGTCGTGATGCTCCCGTGTCCTTCTATTGCACCGAAATAGAATTTTGTGTTTTCAGAAAAATTTGAAAGATTTTCAATAATGCTGTTGGAACTGAAATATTTATCTTCAAATGAATTCGAAATAAAAACAGGAATCTTATTTTCGTTAATGGAAGAAGAAAAATCTCTTTGCCGGGGAATACAATATAAAAGGCTGTCCCATTTATCTCTTTTCCCGGATAAAATCCAGTTCCTGAAGCTTTTAACTTCATTGTTATATCTTACTATATCGGGTGAGTAACTGAGAGACCAAAGCAATGACATTTTTATACAGCCGTTACCAATCCAGTTGGACGCAAAATCAGGGGATATTAAATCGGATATCAGGCAATTTACATCCAGTCCGTCGCAGGCAGCCATTAATGGTACAATTCCGCCCTGGGATGAACCTATTACTGCAATTCTCTTTTTATCGACTAATATATCTTTTTTTATGTAATCGATTACATCTTTTAAATCATCTGCTTCAATTTCACTTATTAAATTGGATTCGCCTTCGGAATTACCCTGTCCGCGCATCGAAAAAGTAAATGTAATAAATCCAAATCTTGCGTATGCAGCAGCATTTGCAAGATTATCTTCTTTTGTCTTTCCGAAACCGTGGCAATATACTATGCACGGAAATCCTGTCAGGGGTTTCGCAATATTTGGAGTGAACGATGTGCAATCCAGGCTGACATCATCCCTTAGTTTTAGCTTGAAATTTTTCCTTGAAATATCGAAGTCGTTTTCTTTGTAACTCTGACTTTGAACATTAAAAGCGAAAAGAAGTA